>Ga0129306_1002647_pt1 | contig 15222 bp, 15 predicted proteins | sample P827metagenome_FD_94438 | JGI IMG/M metagenome (GOLD analysis project Ga0129306, IMG submission 94438) | Capybara group fecal microbial communities from Wisconsin, USA - P827 metagenome | ecosystem: Host-associated > Mammals > Digestive system > Large intestine > Fecal | place: USA: Wisconsin...
GACTTCACCGCGTCGCCGCCGTCGATCGTGTAGGCATACGCCGTGATCGGGGTGGAGATGTGGGTCCAGCCGCGCACTTCGAGCTGTTCGATCGGGCCTTCGACCGGGTTGTCGGCCAGCCAGACGTTCGCGCTGCCGTCGACCATCATCTCGTAATCCACGAAGATGGTGTCCCAGGACTTGGCGAGGAGCTCGGTGCCGCCCTCAGCAGCCGGTGTTTCGGCAGCCGGAGTTTCCGCCGCAGGAGCCGCGCCGCCCGCAAGGGTACCGCCCTCGGGATAGTTGATATCCGCAGCTTTGAAGAACAGGGATTCCTCGTTCTCCATGTAATGGTTGGTGACGCGGATCTCGGAGATGTCGCCCGCGAACAGACGGCGGATCATGCCTTCCGGAGAATTCACGTTCTTGGAGTCGCCTTCGTGGCCTTCGCCGAGCTTACGGCCGACGCCGACTTCCCAGGAGAAGGAAGGATCGGTGACGTTGATGTCGGGGAATTCGCCCACGAGCGCAACGTCGTTGCCGTCGATGTAGATTTCGGTGGAGTAGTCGCCGTCGGAGGTGACGAGGATGTGGTGCCAGTCGCCGCCGTACATCGTGCCCGCGCCGTCGTTGTATTCGTTGTTGGTCTTCATGCCGTCCGGATCGACGTGCACGTACTGCATGCCCGTGCCGTTGACGCCGAGCGTGCCGTTCGCGTCGTTGTTCCACTCGGTGAGAGCGATGGAGAACGGAGGCTCGTTCGCGCCTTCGACCACGCCCTGACGGGAGAAGAGGCCGGTGTAGCGGTTGTAGTTGTTGTCAAGCTCGGAAGAGAGCTTGTAGACGATCTCGAAGGAGAAGCCGCTCGAGAACGTCATGGCGTTCATCGGCGCGCCGTCGACCGTTTCGAGGTACTTGCCGGAGGTGTAGCCGCCGGTGTAGCTGGTCTCTTCCTCGGAATACGGGTCGACCGTCGCGGCCTGCTTCTTGGTGTTGTCGAACTTCAGCGCGGTGTCGCCCTTGGCAGAGGGGATCTCGCAGCCGTCGTCCCAGGTGAAGATGTCGAGCTGATCGCCGTTGCCGACGGTCGCGACAACGAGATCGTTGCCGTTGTTCGTCAGGTCGTGAACGGTGATGTTGTCGTCATCCACGGAGCCGGAGACGTACTTCGCGTCGTTCTGGAATCTCCAGTGCGCGATGGTCGTGGGCTCGGTCGGTTCAGCCGCTGCGGCAGCGCCGGAAGCGGAGGGAGCCGTCGCCGCCAGGGTGACCTGCGCCATGTACTCGGCATGCTTGCCGTTGCCGGTGCAGCCTTCGGCGAGCTGGATGTGCACGTAGTCCTGGCCCTTGCCGATGGACCACACGAACGTGGTGTTGAAGCCGTTGCCTTCCTTGTAGCCCGTGTTGTCTTCGTCCGCAAACGCGCTCCAGGGGCATCTGGTTTCGTAGGTCAGCGTGTTGCCGTCGAGCCATACCTTCGCGTCGTCCGGATTGGGCTCGTAGCCTTCGCCGCAGCCGTCCGCCCAGACCGTGTAGAGGGTGTCGCCGGTCTCAGAGGACAGGCCGACGCCGTACTCGAGGCGGTACTCGGAGGCGACTTCGTCGAAGTTCGCGTAGTTGAACTGGACAGCGCCGGAGTACCACATGGAAGCGGGATCGCTGTCCCAGAGGCACTCATGGCCTTCGGAGACCGTGTAGCGGGTCGCCGTGTAGACGTAGTTCTCGTCCCAGCTCATGTAGAGCTCGGGCGTGGTGGCCTTCGCGTAGGCCAGACCTGCGTCCGTGTCGTTGTCGTTGATCGCGTAGGAGAGCCACGTCGGCTGGATGTCGACCTTGAAATACTCTCCGTCGGTGATCGTACCGTCCGGATTCCAGGCGGTGGTTTGCTTGCCGATCGTGAACGCCACTTCGCAGAACGCATCTTCCGCTTCAAAGAAAGCGGACGCGCTCACGGCGAGGGTGAGGATCATCGCGGCGGCAAGAAGGAGCAGTGCGATTCTCTTCATATTATTCCTTTCCTCCATGAAGATAGTGATGAAGATAATATATTCTTGATGGCATCGCCATGTCGAATCAATCTATTATACAATACCGTCAGCGGATTTGCAAGACTTTCTGTGAAATTCGTCCGGTGCGTTTGCGGAAAATCGACCGGACTCTTCCCGCGCCGCCATCTTTTTCCGGTGAGCGCGGAGGATCCGGATCAGTTCCCGTCGTCGAACTCCCGGATCTTGTCGACGATCTTGCCGGTCAGGCGGTCGAACATCTTTCTCGCCTTCGCTTCGCCGGAAGAGAGGCCCTCGTTCTTGACGACGCAGCCGTGGTAGATGTCCATCACGTCGTGCAGCCCGAACGCCTCGCAGAGGTCGAAGGAGCGGTTCTTCATCATCAGGCGCACCATGTTCGCCGACTGTTCGTCGCGCATGCCCTTGCCGATGACCGTGTTCTCGAGGTAGACGTTCAGGGTCTCGTCGAACGTATACGCGCCCATCGCCTCAAGGAAGAGGCCGATCTCGGGGTAGTCCTGCTTCCCGTCGCCGTTCGTGTCGCAGACGACCGTCGGGAGGTACAGCGTCGTCGGGTTCTTCACGAAGTAGGACGAATCGCCCACCTCTTCGCTGTACCGCGGGAAGCACACGACGCCGTAGTCGTCCTCGACCTCGCGGAGCTGGCGGAAGTCGCCGAGCAGGCGGGAGTAGAACAGCGAACGCCCGTCGGAGAACGCGATGCGGCCCTTGTCATAGTCGGAGAAATCGGACGCCGGATTCTGCTGGCCGTAGATCGTGGAGATCGCCTCGGACACGCGCACGAAGCGGTCGTCCATCATGTGCAGCACAAAGTTCTCCTCGCTCTCGTCCCAGGTCACGAGGTATTCGCCCGAGCGGTTGAGGAAGGGCTGGAACCAGTATTCGCGGCCCGTCAGCCCGAGGATGTCATCCTTGAGCGTGTACTTGCCGTCGCCGTTGACGTCGGTCAGGACCGCATCGAGCTGTGCGGCCATTTTATCGATAGTCCACGCGTCCTCGAGCACGAGCTGTTGCGGATCGTCGAGCTGATAGTCAGTCACGAGCTTGCCGTTGTAGAAGAGCACGGCGAGGGAGTCGTAGTGGTCGAAGCCGAAGTCAACGAAGCCGAAATACATCTTCCCGAGGATGCGGAGATAGTTCTGCGCGCCCTGATCCCAGTAGGGCTGGGTCATGTCGATGTTTTCGAGGGAGTCGAACGGGGCGAGGACGCCGCGCTGAATGAGCCCGCCGCCTTCGCTGATGAGGTTGTAGGCAAAGTCGACGTCGCCGCTGCCGCTGCGCACGGATTTCTCGATCGTGGAGCTCCCGTCCGCGTAGATGACGGTGAACTTGCAGCCGAGGGCGGCCTCCACCGCGCGGTTGCGGTTGTACATCGCGTCCTTCAGGTTGTCGCCGGAGATCTCGTCCCAGTCGAGGACGTTGTAGAAGTTGGAATCAAAGTAGTTGGTCGTCGCGATGATGTCCATGCCGCCGAGGTCGGGCTTGGCGACGGCATCCCAGTGCGCCGTCGGGGATTCGGTCTCCTCTTCCCCTTCGCTGCCGGGCACATCCGCCGATGTCTGATCGGACGCGTCGGACGGGGTGTTCGCCGGGGTGTCGGTGTTCTCCTTCGATTCGCTGCACGCCGCGAGAGCCGGCAGGAGCATGAGCAGCGCGAGGAGGATGCAGAGTGCTTTTTTCATGGTCTTTCTCCTTGATCGTCTGTCGGGTTATGTGAGGGCCTTCTCAGTCCATAAAGAGCTTGATGATTCTTTCGTAGGTCTTCGTCAGCATTTTCAAGTTTCTCGACAAGGTCGAGGCGTAGGTGCCGGGATCCCGGAAGAGATCCTTGAGCGACCACGTCCATCCGTTCCATCCGCAGTACAGGTAGCCGAAGTCCATCACGCGGCTGTCGAGCACGATCTGCATCATCTCGACGGATTCCTCGTCGCGGGCGACCTTTGTCTGCAGCGCGATCTCCACGTAGGCCGGGTTGACATAGTTCGCGGAATACGCACTCATCGCCTCGATCATCGCACCGGTCAGCTCGGGATCGCGGCATGTGATCGGAACGGAGATGCAGTTGCATCCCGCGTCGCAGAGGGTGGCGTAGCTCTCCTGCGCCTCGTCGAATTTCGGCATGGGCAGAACGCCGAAGGTGCCGTCGAAATCGCGGGCGAAGACGTAGTAGTGGCCGAGCTGGGCGGGCGCAAACACGGCGAGCTGCTTCATGATCGCGCTGATCCCGTTGTCCCCGCCGGCGTAGCTGCCCTCTTGGCTGTTCAGTTCATAGAACTTCTCGGCGACGGCCTGCCCATGCTCCGAATCGAGGAGATGAACAAAGGTGAAATCTTCGTTCACGTCGAGATACCGCTGTCCCGCGCCGTAGAGGAAGGCCGCGCCCATGCATCCGCTGATGCCGCTTCCCCCCATCGTAAAGCCGTACGTATCCCCTTCGTCCCGCTCCCCGTTGCCGTTCACGTCGAGGTAGACGTCCGCGGTGATGGATTTCAGCCGGTCGATGGTCCATGCGCCTTCGCGCGCGAGGTCATAGAGCCCTTCGATGCCGTAATCGGTCGTCAGGTCCTTGTTGAAGCACATCGACCAGGTCTGCCCGACGTAGCTCAGACACATGTCGCTCACGACGAGGAAGAGCTTGCCGTTCAGGGACGCGGATTCCTTCACGTTCGCCGGATACCACCGCATGTCGAAGTCCAGATACGGGATCTCGTTCAGATTCATCGAATAGCCGTTCAGCACGTCCGCGGAGGTCTGGGCGAGCTGGTTTACGACAAAGTCATAGGTGCTGTCCCCCGCCGTCACCATCGATTTGATCGTGTTCGAAATCGTGGTGTAGTCAGTCATGAGCGGCTCGGCGATCGAGACGTTGAAGCGTTCCTCCATCGCGAGCGTGCGCTGGTAGATCGCGTCGGTCACCACGTCGCCGGTCATCTCCTCGACCGTCATGTCGAGGTTGTTGTTCCCCGCGTCGCCGGTCCCCTGCCCCGCCATCGTGACGGTCGCGCCGCCGAAGTCGAGGGCGGGCACCTGGTCGCCGATGATGGTCTCTTCCGTCTCCGCGGGCACGGTTTCTTCGGCTGCGCCCGGCGCGGAGACATCCCCGAGAGAGGCTCCCGGGTCGGTGTTTTCCTTCGATTCGCTGCACGCCGCGAGGGCCGGCAGAAGCAAGGCGAGCGCGAGGAGGAGAGACAGAGCTTTTTTCATGAGGATTCTCCTTTCTTATGCTGGAGGTGAACGGCGGATTCGGATTCAGTTTCCGCAGGCGTCGCAGAGCTTTTCGAGTTCCTTTTCCCGGACATTCCGGTTGCCCTTGAACTGGTTCGCACAGGTGCCGGTCGGGCTCTCTGGCGCGGAATCGGCGTTCTCCTTCGATTCGCCGCAGGTCGGCCGGTCGGCTGAGCGTTTGAGCGGCTTTCCGCTCTCTTTTGTTTTATTATACAGGATTCTGCGCGGAATTGCCGTAAAATTTCTGTAAAAAAACATGCATCCCCGCGCTATTTTGCTCTTCTTTCACAGGCTTGGCGGCCGTTTTCGCGCGAATGTTCATGATTTTTCCGTTTTTCGGTCAGAATTTTCCCATATCTTTTTCCCGCATTCTGTGCTATCATGGGGGGACAGAATCTTTGCGATCCCGGGGTTCACGTCACCCGGTCATCCGAGAGGAGGGATGCAGATGCACGCGGCCCCATTCCCCCGCCGGTCCGGCAGCTGCCCGGATTTCCCGTTTTCCGTGCGCTGCATCCCGCCCGACCTGCTGCGGACGCCCGATCCGCGCGAGACGGCGATCCTGTACGCGGACGACGCCGACGGGACCCTCTTCTTGGGCGACGGGCGCGAATTTGCCGTCCGTCCGGGCACGCTCTTCTTCCTGCGGCAGTCAGAGACGCCCCTCCTCACGCTCACCCGCGGCACGGCGGCGGAGATCGTCTTCGATCCCGCGCTGCTCCGGTCCGCTTCTTCCGGCACATCGCCCGTCTTCCCTCTCCTGCTCCTGCCGGATCCCGCCCTGACCGAAGAGCTCCTCCCCCTCGCGCGCGCCCTCGCCGCCTGCGGGAATCCGGAATCCGACGCCGACCGCTGCGAGATCCTCGCCCTCCTCTACCGCCTCCTCGCCGCCTGTCTCCGCGCCGGCGCGCTCACCCAATGTGAGGACGAGGTCGGTCCCGGTCCCATGGCGGAAGACACGCAGAAAGGCGCGCGCCTCGTGACGCAGATCCTCGACGCCATCCACACGCGCTACGCGGAATCCCTGAGCGTCGAGAAGCTCGCGGAGGAAGCGGGCATTTCCCCGGCATACCTGCACCGCCTGTTCCGCAGCCGCACCGGCATCACCCCGGCGGTCTACATCAAGACCGTGCGGCTCCGCGCGTCCTGCCGCCTCCTCGAAGAGGGCCAGAGCGTCTCGCAGGTCGCCGAAAACGTCGGGATCCCCGACACCAGCTATTTCATCAAACTCTTCCGCGACGCCTTCGGCAAGACGCCCCACAAGTGGATCCGGGACCGCCGGGCAGCCGCCCCGTCCGATCCGCCCGCTCTTTCCGGCATCGCGGAAACATCCCCCATCCATCCCGGAGGTACGGTATCATGAAAAAACAAGGTTTACAGATCCTCGCGATCGTCCTCGGCGTGCTCGCGCTCGGCTACGGCGTCTACGTGACGTTCTTCGAGCGCAACGGCTACATCAAATCCACCGCGGTCATCGAGCAGATCGACGAGATCTTCTCGGGCGTCGACGGCGACGGCGCGAGCGAATACACCTACGACGTCTATATCTATTTCTCCACCGCGGAAGGCCGGACCGTCCGCACGAAGGCCGACAACTACAAGAGCAGCTACGCGGTCGGCAAGCGGATCCCGATCTGGTATAATCCCGAAAACCCGGAGCAGGTCCACGGGGACAACCGCCTCCTCGGCGTGATCCTCATGATCGTCGGGCCCCTCGTTGCCGCCGGATCGGCGTATGGCATCGTGCAGGACAAGCGCAGGGAAAACGGCGCAAACGCCTGAATTACATATAAGGAGTACGGTTCCGATGAAAAAGATTCTTTCTTTCCTTCCCTTCTTCTTCCTCGTGCTCGCGCTGACGGCGACCTGCGTGTCTGCCTATGCCTACGAACATGATCCGCGCCTCAACTCCTCCGCCATGCGGGACATCGTCTACGATCCCACGGCGGTTTACGGCTATTCCCCGAGTCCCGACGGCAGCCTCAGCACCTACGCAGCCTTCGACTGGACGGACGAGGATCTCGTCAACGGAGAGGACGGACGCCTCGCCCGGATCGCGTATCATGAGAGCCTAGACGAGATGTACATCCTCCTCGACGACATGAAGGCCGACGGCTTCTCCCTCGAGGAGATCGCCCGCGCGGTCAGCACGAAGCGCAACGAGATCCGGCTCGCGTCCTACGGGGACAACGCCGAAGGACTTGCCGCGGCCAAAGCGCGCAACCTCGAGAGATACGGCCACGAGGAAGGCCCTCTCCCGGATGAGCTCTACGAGCAGTACGGCTCGTGGGAAGAGGTGATCTGGAAAGCCTTCAGCGCGAACGCGGGCATGGACGCCTGCCTCGGGCTGTACGACGAATATTACCCGCTCTACGTCGCCTCGGGCAAGATCGACGACGAGCGGGAGACGCCCGCCACGCGGGAATATGCCGCCGCCGTCCTCGCGGAAGCGTTTGCCTTCGCCTCGCCGGAGGAATCCGATTCGCTCCTGCGTTTCCCCGATGCCGGGGAGATCGCGTCGTGGTATGCCCCCTCGGTCCGGACGGCGGTGACGTTCGGCGTCCTGCGCGGGTATGAGGACGGCACGTTCCGTCCGGGTCAGGCGGTGACCCTCGCCGAGGCCTGTGCGATGCTGGCGCGGTGCCTGCCGGAAGCGGATGCGAATACCGAGACGGAAACTGAGGCGATCGAGGGTGTTCCCGCGTGGGCATCCGGGGAGATCGCCGCGCTGTCTGCCGCCGGGCTGCTGCCCGAGACGGATCTCGGGTGGAACGATCCGCTCACCGTGACCGCATTCCGGACGCTGATCCTCGTCGCGGCGGAGAAGGCTGCGGGATAAACAAAATCGTCTGTCCATCAAGAAAGTGCGTACCTGTGCGGTGCGCACTTTTTCTGCGCGGCAAACAAAAGAGTATAACAAAAGCGCGGCCCCCGCCCGAAGTCCAGCCTTCGGGGATAGGGGCCGCGCCTGTTTACCGCCTCAATACACCGCCACGTCCCGCAGGGCCGCGCCTCCCGCGTCCTTCGTGATCTCCACCGCGATCTCGCGTGCAGAGAGCCCCTTGAACGGCACGATCCGCCGGTGCCCGACGCATTCGCTCTCGTACACCGCCTGTCCGTCCGCGAGGATCCGGAAACCGCGGATCCGCTGACCCTCGGCGATCTCCTCCCGGATCGAGACGTACCGCACGGGGGTCGCCTCCCCGAAGGTCACGGCGCACCGGCCTTCCGTCAGCGCCGGATGTTCGAGGATCGCCCGCGGCGTCCCGAAGGTCTCCCGGATGCGCTCACCGAACGCCCGGAACTGCGCCTCATCCTGGAAGTCCCCGTCCGTCGAGATCGCCATGCCCATGAGGAGATTCGCGTTCCGGCCCACCGAGCGGATGTAGCAGTCGAGGAGCTCGTCCGGGGTGTAGAGAAGATCCTCTTCGCCCGCGCGCCACGCCCATCCGCCTCCGAACGCGCGGTGCGTCCGGTTGGGCATGTCGCATTCCGCGGGCCAGTAGTATTTCCCGTCCGGATCGCCGACGCCCGCCCGCTCGTCCGGGACCGTCCCGTCGTACCGCGCTTCGCCCGCATTCGTCGTTGCCCAGCAGTTCTCCGGCGCGAGCCCGTCCTCGTTCCCGACCCAGCGGATGTCGTGCGGCCAGTCGCGCGGACCCTGGAAGCAGATCGCGTGCTTCTGATGTTCCCGGAGGATCGGCGTCAGGTCTGGGCCTCCCTTCTCCGGCGGCACGATACCCCCGTCGAACCAGATCTCGAAGAGGTCGCCGTATTCCGTCCAGAGCTCCGTGACCTGCGCCTCGACGTTCTTCACGTACGCCTGGTATTCCGGGCTCCGGTAGTCCCACTTCCAGTTGTCGTTGATGTTGTAGTACCCGTTGCACCCGGTGGAATAGTAGAACCCGGGGCGCAGACCGTATTTCCCGCAGGCCGCGGCGAATTCCCGGCAAATGTCCCCGCCGCCGCCCCGCCAGCCGGTGTGCGCGATGGAGAAATCGTTGACGCGCGTGTTCCAGAGCGAGAACCCGGTGCAGTGATTCGTCACGAGGACGGCGTATTTCGCCCCGAGCTCTGCCGCGCTGCGCACCCACTGTTCCGGGTCGAGCTTTTCGGGTCTGATCGTCTCCGGGGCCAGCGCAGTCCGCACCCGGTCGGTCTTGTACCAGTCCCCGCCGAGATCGGGGCGGTAGATTTCGAGGCAGTAGTGGATCAGGACGCCGAGCTCCATGTCCTGCCACGCGAGCTGTTCCTTTGTCGGTTTTGCGATGTACATGCTGTCTCCTCCTCAGATTATCCCTCATCCGCGCGGAACTTCTTTCGTGCCGCCGGATGCGGTTCGGAAGCTGTATTTGTGTCCATTATACGGCATTTCCCGGGAAACACACTCCCCGGTCGTTTTTGATTTTGCTCAGAATCCGACAGTCCGGAGCCGGATCCAGTACAGCAGCAGAAGATGCAGCGGATAAAAAGCGTAGAACAAGAGCGGGACGACCCGTCCCCGGATGAACCCGCGTTTCCCGTTATACAGAGCGATCGCCGCGAACGCCGGTGCCACCTTCCACGTGCCGGAGAGGACGCAGCATCCCGTCACCGCGCGGAAAAGCGGCGCTTCCCGCAGCAGATACAGCAGGAGGATGAACCCGTATCCCGAGCAGCCGTAATCCGCCCGGAGAACGGCGGCGACGGCAAGCAATGCAAGCAGAACGCACGCCGGTCCCGCCCGGTTCTGTTCCTCCGCCGAAAGGAAGGCCTCGGCGGCGCACATCCCGAGGAAGCCGAGGAACAGCGTGAAGAACACGTTCTGCCGGGCATACAGCAGCGTTCCGTTGTGCACCAGATCCCACGGGATCTCCGACAATACGCAGAACAGCAGCAGTCTTCCGCCGTATTTTCTGCGGTCATGCGTGTGGAGGAATCCCTCGACCAGCAGAAAGCAAAAGAGCGGGAACGCGCTGCGCCCGATCGCCCGCATCAGGGTGTACAGCCGGAGGCTCCTGCTTCCGAGCGAGAAGAGAACGATGTCCGAATCCGCCAGAAGATAAGCGGCGATATGATCGATCAGCATGGCGGCGACGGCCAGCACCTTGAGCCAGCTGCCGCTCAGAAACCGGAACTTTTCCGGGACAAGAGATGCCTGCTTCATGGGACACCCTCCTGATGGGATGGGAACACAGTGCATCCGTCCCGCGCATCCGCCGGCTCGCCGCATCTGTTTCCGCAGTTGTATTATACCAGCATCGGCGTGCACTGTCAAGATCAGAACCGGTATTCCGTCCGTCTGTCACTCTCCGGCGGACAAGGCAGAATCTGTGCCTGCCCTCTGGCTTTTTTCCGTGTTTTGCGCTATAATAGAGCAAACATCCCATCAAATCCATCAAGGAGGATCCCATGCATCCCTATGACGAACAAAGGGAACGCCTTCTCGACGCTCCCTGTCACGTGATCGATTTTCTCCCGCGCCAAGTCCCCCCGGATCGCGGGCCGCAGTATTTCCCCGTCGAGCGCTACCTCACCGAACGCCCCCGCCTCGACGGTCTCTACCGCCGATTCGCCCGGATCGCGCTCTGCCTCTCCTGCTATGAGGCCGCCGTCCTGAACAGCCCCCCGGAGGAGGACTGGGAGGAAGGGGCGCCGGATACCCTCGTCTCGCGGATCATGGACTGTGCGGCGGGCGGGTATCTCACCGTCCTCTTCCTCTCATCGGACGCGCTCCTCACCCTCGACGGCGGGGATCTGTACCTCACCGTCCATGCCGAATCCGGGGAGTTTCTCGACACCGTCCGGCAGCTCGCCGCCGCGGAAGGGCTCTTCCTCCGGGAGGCGTGAGGACAGGAAAACCAAACGGTCGTTATTTCCCCTCTCCGTCCATCTCGTCGCGCAGCTTCCGCATCTGACGGCTGTTTTCCCACGCGCCGCGGACGGCAAAATCGAAATCCGCGCCGGCGGAAATCATGCGGCATCCGAGCTCCATCCAGTACCGCTGCTCTTTTTCCTCCAGCGCGCCGATCGAGATCCCGACCGTCCCGCCGATCGCCTCGACCTTCCGGACGGTCTCCTTCACGAGCGCGATGTTCTCCTCGTCGTAGATCCGGTTCAGCTTCCCGATGGATCCCGACAGATCGCACGGGCCGATAATGAACGCGTCGATCCCCGGGACCGCGAGGATCTCGTCCAGCGCGTCGACCGCCTCTTTCCGCTCGATCTGCACGAAGCGGCAGAGCTCGTCCTCCCGCCGGATGTAGTCGTCCGCACTGTCGAGCCCGTACCGGACCGCCCCGAGAGGACCGAACCCGCGGAACCCCCGCGGCGGATAATACGTCGAGCGGATCGCCTCGTCCACCTGCGCGGCCGTCTCCAGATTCGGGAACACAATGCCGTCCACGCCCATCTCGAGGATCCGCTTGACGTGTCCCGGCTCCTCCACGTGGGCGCGCACCACGGCGGCACATCCCCGCGCGCGCACGATTGTCACGCACCGCAGCAGCTCCTCGTAATCGACGGCGGTGTGCTCCGTGTCGATCCAGATATAGTCGTATCCCATCTGCGCGTAGGCGTCCGCCAGCACGAAATTCCCGAGGGAAAGATGCGTGCCGACGATATGTTTTCGCGCGCGGATCTTCTCTTTCAGACTGCTCATGATCGTCTCCTCCCCGCCGGGGCCTCAGTCCACGAATCCCTTGCCGTTCCAGCGCAGGATCACCCGGTAGCCGAGTTTCGCGTACCACGGCCCGACGCCGGTGTAGTGGATGTATCCGTAGTCATAGCCGCGATCCTTGAGGACCTGGGTCGCGCCCTGCACCATCTTCAGCCCGATCCCGCGCTTGCGGTAGGAAGGAATCGTGCCGACGCAGCCGGGCCCGCCGATCTTCACGTCGCGGCCGCCGAAGCGGAAGGTCCCCATCTCGTCGACGTCGCAGAAGCTGACCACGCGCTCGCCGTCGAACGCGCAGTACGCATGGGACGGATTGTTGTAATACTTGACCCAGCCGTCGTCCACCTCGGCCACGGCGCGGCGCAGGTTTTCGATGTCGCCGGAGAAGAATCCGAACGTGATGCCCTCGGGCACGGCGATTTCCACGTCGTCCGCGGAGAAGGTGTGCAGATCGAGGAGCATCTCCTCGTAGATATCCTCATCCGGCATGTTCCGGATGAAGCTGTGCTCGAAATAGTGGGGATGCAGCTGGTTGAAAAGATCGATATATTCGCTCTGCATGGCAGAACCTCCTGATTTTTATTATAAGATGGCACCGCCGGACTTACAGCGGCAGGTATTTTTCGTACAGCAGCTTGGCAAACTCGCAGCTCGTGTACGCGGCGAACTTCTGATACTGGTCCGATTTCTCGCTGTTGGCGTAGTCGCACACGCTCTTCACCACCAGCGGCAGGGGGCGGGGCTCCGGCGCGTGCAGGGCGGCATAGACGACCGCGTAGGATTCCATGTCCAACCCCATCGTGCCCTTGAACTGGGAATAGACCTGCTTATCGAGGACCTTGCGGTTGGCGACGACCGTGCTCCCGCAGGCCATCGGGCCGACGAGGACGTGGCACTGATTCTCCGGCGACGCGGCGGCCTCGCGCACACAGGACAGGATCTCCTCCGGCACCGCCACGCTGGTGGACCGCGGCAGGAAGCCCACGTCGCCGTAGGTGATGAATGCGGCCTCGGGGCTGACGAATTTGCCGACGGCGTAGTTCCAGACCACGTCCGGCACGATCACATCCCCGTAGATCTGCTCCGCCACCTCGGTCAGGGCGACACCCGCCGCGATCCCGACCATGATGAGGTAGTGCGGGCGGAAGGTGCAGATCAGTTTCATCGTGAGGGCGGCGGCTGCCGTCATCCCCATCTCGCCGCAGCGCGCGTGGAGAAGGCGGTATTCCCTCCCGTCCCGCGTGAAGACGGTCCGCTCGTATGCCTGTTCGTCCCCCGGGGAGCGGAATTCCTCCCACGCGTGGAAATGCCGGACCGCGGCGTATTCCGTCGCGGTGACGGAGAGGAGGGCGACGTCGCATCCGTAGTTTTTGTCCATATCGGCTGGCTCCTTTCGGCTCCGCGCGGTATCCGGCGGGAAGCCTTTCTTTTATTATACAGGATTCTTTCCCGGATTGCAAGGCGCCGCGCGCAGAAAACGGCATCCCGCCGGCGCAAATCCGCTGCCAAGGTGCGGGGGCCGGTTGTCCGCCGTCGGATCGCGCGTTTTTTTAGAATTCTGCCAGGCAAAGTGATTGCATTTCGCTCCCAAACGTGCTATAATATTTCCATCCCAACACAGAAAGGAATTCTCCCACATGAAGACTTTATACGACGGCAAGACCAAGACCGTCCTGCTCGACGAGGAAACGGGCGTCGTGAACCTGCTGTTCAAGGACACCGCCACCGGTGAAAACGGCATGTTCGACCCCGGCTACAACACCGTCGGCGGAAGCGTGGAAGGCAAGGGCAAAATCGGGCTCCGCATTTCCAAGTATTTCTTCGAGATCATGGAGAAGAACGGGATCCCGACGCACTATCTCGGCGCGGACATCGATCACTGCCTCATGCAGGTGCGCCGTCTCACGGTGCCGAAGCTCGAATTCGTTCTGCGCTATTTCACCGCGGGCAGCATGTGCCGCCGGTTCACGCTGCCGGAGGGCATCCCCTTTGATCCGCCGTACAAGGAAGTCACCCTGAAGGACGACGAACAGGGCGATCCCCTGATCACCGAGCGTCTCTGCCTCATGAAGGGCATGCTGAAGCCCGGCATGTACGACGAGGGCCTGCGCCTGGTCGAGCAGGTGGGCGAAGTGCTCAAGCGGGAGCTCTGCGCCATGGATCTGCAGCTGATCGATTTCAAGATCGAGATCGGCTTCGACGAAGCGGGCAAGGTCTACGTGGTCGACGAGATCACGCCCGACATCTGGCGGGTCAAGGACAAGAACGGCGTGATCCCCAACCAGATCGACTGCGCCAAGCTGATCCTCGAGAAAATCTGACCGTTTTCCGCCTTTTCCGGGACAGAGGCAGCACGCTTCTGTCCCCGATTTCATCTTATACTAATCCCAGGCGAAAACCTCCAAAATGTTTTCTCCTGAGCCGGGAACGCTGACTGCGTTTCCGGACAATCCAAATCGCAGATTCAGATTGGGATCTGTATTACCGGAGGATATCATGAGCAAAAATGCTTTTTCCGTGTTCGTATGTCTCGCCCTGATTGCGTTTATCGCCGTCTGCGCCGTCCTATCGATTTACAAGACCCGGGAAGCGATCCGGGAACGGGATCGTCGGGAGCAGGCAAAACGGGAAGAAGAACCGCCGCAGCCGCAGGACGAGGCCGACGGGGATATCGAATAACCCGGCAAAAAAAGATACGAGCAAGCAAAGAAGCACCTCAAATCGCTCTGAAGTGCTTCTTTCCGTATTGTGTGAAAGCGATTGGTCACACGCTCTTTTCCCCGCGGACCGCTTTTCAGCCCTCCGCCTTTTTCGCGCACCGGAATGAGATCGCGCCGATAAGCCGGTATATCCCGTAAAAGACGTGCTGTATGACGATGGTGAACAGGATGAGCGAAGCGAAATACGGAACGCCGCCGCTGCCGCCGGAGATGTTCCACAGCGCCGTAAGCATGGTGTTTCCCGAAGGACTTGACAGGAACATGTACTCTGAATTTAACTGGGCTTAATCCAGATAGTGCCTTGTTCAACAGCATTGTTTTTCCCGCATATCCGCTGCATATTTTTCCTTCTTTCCCAGCCCTGATCCGATTGGAACCCTCGACTACCTCAGCGTCGCCAACGGTCGTTGCTCTACAACGGTTGATCTGTGCAAAACCAGTTTTCAATCGCTGCGAAATAGAAAAGCACTTCAAATTTGACTTTGAAGTGCTGTTTCTAAGAGAGTGGAGCATACGGGACTCGAACCCGTGACCCCAACACTGCCAGTGTTGTGCGCTCCCAGCTGCGCTAATGCCCCGGTTTCAGAAAGGACCGTTTCGCTTGCACCTTCAGGGA
>Ga0129306_1002648_pt1 | contig 15215 bp, 13 predicted proteins | sample P827metagenome_FD_94438 | JGI IMG/M metagenome (GOLD analysis project Ga0129306, IMG submission 94438) | Capybara group fecal microbial communities from Wisconsin, USA - P827 metagenome | ecosystem: Host-associated > Mammals > Digestive system > Large intestine > Fecal | place: USA: Wisconsin...
TTTATGATCCAGGGCGGAGACCCGACAGGAACAGGTATGGGAGACCCGGGGTACTCCATAAAAGGAGAGTTTTCAAAGAACGGCTTTAAGAACGATCTTAAGCACACAGCAGGCGTTATCAGCATGGCGAGAGCCATGGATCCAAACTCAGCCGGAAGCCAGTTTTTCATCATGCATATGGACAGCCCGCATCTTGACGGTTCTTATGCGGCTTTTGGTAAAGTTACCGAAGGTATGGATGTGGTAAATGAGATAGCAACCACACCTGTTTCTTACGATGACAGACCTCTTACAGATCAGGTTATGAGTAAAGTAACAGTAGAAACTTTCGGAGTAAGCTATCCTGAACCTGAAAAATGCTAATAAAAATACACCAAAATAAAAGTATAAAGGTCACATTAATCTGTGGCCTTTTTTCTGTTTTTAAAGCTTAGATTTATTTGCAATTAGCCCTTCGATTTATTATAATAGAATAGATTAAGTAGGAGGTTTTGCGTATGAACTGTCTTGATTTTCAAAGCGAGATAACAAGATACATAAATAATGAGCTTAGCTTTAAAGAAAAAGAAAGTTTTATAGCGCATCTTAAAACCTGTGATAACTGCAGAGATGAGCTTGAAATATATTATATTGTTATGACTTCTTTAAGGCAGATGGATGAAAACAAAGACGTTACATCTGACTATAAAAGCTCCTTTGAAAAAAAGATAAGGTCCTCTGAAAGAGAGCTTGTAAGAAGAAGGTACGAAAGGCTTAGAAGAAGGATCACATTTCCTGCAGTTCTTTCTATCGTTATGCTTCTTACCGGCTTATCTGTAACAGATGAAAATGAAGAGGCTATAGAAGAAGCATCAAAAGAGGCTAAAAGCATTTACGAGATGAAATTCAGATTTGCGGAAAATCCTTCACATATCACCTTCGAAAAATCTGTAGACCTTGATAAAATATTACTTGAACTGGAGAAACAAAGGGATGGATCAAAATGATTTCCTGCTTATAATAGACGGATCGAGCCTTCTTACAACAAACTTTTTCGGGAATCTTCCCCGTCAGATAATGTTTGCAAAGACTCTCGAAGAAAAAGAACGCTATTTTGACAAGATAATGCAGACAAGCGACGGCATTTATACAAATGCGGTCTATGGCTTTATGCGCTTTCTTATAAAGGTCCTTGAAGAACAAAAGCCTAAATATCTGGCTGTTTCCTGGGATCTTAGCAGAAATACCTTCAGAAAAGAAATGTATGCCGATTACAAAGCTAACAGAAGCGAGACTCTCGCGCCTTTAAAGGATCAGTTCATGATATGCCAGTACGTACTTGATAAATGCGGCATTGCTCAGTTTCTTGACTTAAGGTACGAGGCAGATGATTTTTGCGGTTCTCTTGCAGCCAGGTTTGAAGATAAGCTCCCTGTTTATATTCTTACAAAAGATAACGATTACCTTCAGCTTATTAATGACAAGACAAAATTATGGCTTATGCATAGCAGCCAGGATAAAACAGACGAGCTTTATAAAAAATATGGCATAGATAAAAAGAAAGTTAGCGCACCTGACAGATGTTTTGTATACGATACAAAGCTTGTAAGGGAAGAGTTTGGTATAGATGCTGCTAATGTCAATTCTTATAAGGGCATAGCAGGCGATGCTTCAGACAATATAAAAGGTGTCACAGGTGTCGGCGAAAAGACTGCAACTGCACTTATCGGCTATTACCATACTGTAGATAAAGTATACGAAGATATAGATTCTAAGACCGAAGCCGAGCTTAAGGCTTTTTATAAGGAAAACCTTGGCCTTTCAAGATCTCCTTACAAATATCTTCTTGAAGGAAGAGATGATGCTTTTCTTAGCGAAAAGCTTGCCACTATAAAGAAAGATATCGATCTTGACATAAACCTTAGCGACCTTTCTTCTGCTATAAATGCAGAAAACCTTAGAAAAGTCCTTACGGCGCTTGAGTTTAACTCAGTAAATGTCGACCCTGATAAATTTGTAAATGATGATAATAAAGAGCTTTCTGAGTTTAAATACGGTTACAGATATGCTCTTTCTCATGATGTTTTTAATGAGAGCAGCCTTGCTCTTGCTGATTCTATAGAATCAAGACTTCCTGACAAAGCGGAAAATACTTCTTTTAAGCTTAAACCTTTTGAGCTTAAAGAGATCTCTGATTTTGGTGAAGCTGATGAATTTTTTGACCGTCTTCTTAAAGAAAAACATGAAAAGATCGGATTTTACTTTGAAGAAGAAGCAGGCGATATAAGCGCTCTTAACATTGCCGTAAGCGACGAACTTGGGTATCGTTTTCCTGTTTTTATGTTCCTTAGCAGTGATTACCTTGCAGGTAAAGTAAAACAGCTTATCGAAAATAAGAAAAACTGTAATTTTGTTACCTTTGAGCTAAAAAAAGCTTACAGATATATCGGCTGCGAGACAAAAAGCAACGTAAACTCTGTTACTCTTGCAGCTTATCTTTGCGACCCTGCAGATAAAGAGTATGATATAGTCTCAGTAGCAAAGACTTATTTACCTCTTGATGATATTACTGCAGATAAGGCAGGCTATTATGCTTTCCTTCTTTGGGATATTTTATCTGAAAAGCTTTCACAAACCGGCATGATGTCTTTATATGAGTCAATCGAGCTTCCTTTGGTCCGGGTTCTTTTTGAAATGGAAGGAAGAGGAATAGCTGCAGACAGAGAGCATATCGCTGAATATGGAAGCAAACTTCTTGTTCGTATTAACGAGCTTACAAAAGAGATCTATGACCTTGCAGGGGAAGAATTTAACATTAATTCTCCAAAGCAGCTTGGTGTGATCTTATTTGAAAAACTTGGCCTTGAGTCAGGTAAAAAGACAAAATCAGGCTATAGCACCTCTGCAGATGTTCTTGAAAAACTTGCACCTGATAACGAGATAGTAAGCAAGATCCTTGAATACCGTCAGTATTCAAAGCTTAAAAGCACCTATGCCGACGGCCTTTATGATTTTATAAAAGAAGACGGAAGGATACATTGCAGCTTTAACCAGACTGTTACTGCAACAGGTAGGCTTTCCTGTACAGACCCTAACTTACAGAATATTCCTATCCGTACAGAGCTTGGCAGGCTTATAAGAAAGAACTTTGTTCCTAAAGAAGGCTGCGTTTTCCTTGATGCGGATTATTCGCAGATCGAGCTTCGCGTACTTGCTCATCTGTCAAAAGATAAAACCCTTATTGATGCTTTTCTTAGCGGGGCAGATATACATCAGACCACTGCATCAAAGGTATTTAACGTACCTTTTGATGAGGTTACAAAAGAACAAAGAAGAAGCGCAAAAGCCGTTAACTTTGGCATAGTATACGGAATAAGTGCTTTCGGTCTTTCTGAAGATATAGGCATTTCAAGAAGCGAAGCTTCTAAATTTATAGAAAAATACTTTGACACCTATAAGGATGTTAAAAAATATGTTGATTCATTGGTGGAATACGCAAAAGAAAATGGCTATGTAAGCACCCTTTACGGCAGAAGAAGATATATAAAAGAGCTTGACAGCCCTAACTTTAATATACGCCAGTTTGGTGAGCGTGTGGCTATGAATACACCTGTGCAGGGAACTGCTGCAGATATCATAAAGATATCCATGATAAATGTAAATAACAGGCTTAATGCCGAAACAAAGGGCTCAAGGCTTCTTTTACAGATACATGATGAACTTCTTATAGAAGCACCCGAATACGAAAAAGAACTTGCCGCAAAGATCCTTAAAGAAGAGATGGAAAAGGCTGCAAACCTTGCGGTTCCTCTTCTTGTTGAGGTAAATGAAGGCAAAGACTGGTACGAGGCTAAATAGTTATGGTCATAGGTTTAACAGGTGGCATCGGAGCCGGGAAATCTTTAATAAGAGATTATTTTAAAAATGAGCTTAGTGCTTACTGCATAGACATGGATTCTCTTGCAAAAGATATCCTTCTTGAAGAAAATGCCAAAGAAAAGATAATCAAAGCTTTTGGCAAGGAAAGCTACTTGCCTGAAGGTTTACCTGACAGGGCATATCTTGCAAGGAAAGTATTTTCAGATAAAGATAAGCTAAGCATAATAAACAGCATTATCCATCCTTTGGTACTAAAAAAAGTTAAAGAACTTATAGCTGCTTATGAAAAGGATCATAAATACGTTGTTTGCGAAAGCGCACTTCCTGTTGAGGCAAAGCTTAAGGAATACTGCGATCTTGTAATCTTTGTCAATGCAGATAAAGAAGTTCGAAGAAAAAGGCTGAAAGAGAGCAGAGGGTACTCCGACGAAAAGATAGACAGTATTTTCAGATCTCAAAAAGATGCCGCATTTTATGAAAGTTATGCTGATGTTACGCTTGATAACAGCAAAGAGCAAAAAGATGCTCTTTTAAACCTTAGAAAAATACTTGAAAAAGGAGTAGAAAGCAATGGTTAAACGTCCTGAACATCTTGTTTTTGGTCTTGATATAGGAACCAGAAATCTTGTCGGAACCGTAGGTTTCAGAGAAAACGAGCATCTTTTCAGAGTTGTGGCCATCAGCGTAAAAGAGCACGAAACAAGAGCCATGCTTGACGGACAGATACATGATATAGCAAAGGTTGCAGAGTCGATTGGCAAGATGAAAAAAGATCTTGAAGAGCAGGTTGGCAGCCCACTTGAATCTGTTTGTATAGCTGCCGCAGGCCGCGTGCTTAAGACTGTAAACGTAACCGCAAGAGTTGAATTTACAGAAGAAACTCATGTAAAGAACGAGCATATACATGCTCTTGATATGCTTGGAGTAGAGCAGGCCTACGAAAAGATCAGAGAAAACAAGAATAATGAGAAAATAAATTATTACTGCGTAGGATATTCTGTAGTTCACTATTATCTTAACGATTATCCTATGACAAAGCTTGAAGACCATAAGGCAAACAATATCGGCGCAGAGCTTATTGCCACCTTCTTACCTGAAGAAGTAATAGACGGTCTTTACTCTTCAGTCGAATCTGCAGGCCTTCAGGTAGAAAATCTTACCTTAGAGCCGATTGCTGCTATGGAGGTTGCTATCCCTGAAAAATACAGGCTTCTTAATATTGCGCTTGTAGATGTGGGCGCCGGTACGTCAGATATCTGTATTACAAAAGACGGCAGCGTTATCGCATACGGCATGATCCCGCATGCTGGCGATGAGCTTACTGAAGAACTTGCAAGAAAATACCTTGTTGAATTTAACGTGGCAGAAAAAATTAAACAGGATGCCATGAAGAAAAAGACAGTAACATTTAAAGATATAATGGGCCTTAAACAAAAAGTTGCATCTTCGGAAGTTCTTGAAACTGTTGAATCTGTTATTAAAATGATAGCAGGCGAGGTTTCAGATAAGATAAAAGAACTTAACGGCGGCAAATCTGTAAGTGCCGTATTTGTAGTAGGAGGCGGCGGCAAGATTAAAGGCTTTACAGAGCAGCTTGCAGAAAGTCTTGGCCTTGCAAAAGAAAGGGTAGCCCTTAGAGGAGAAGAAGTTCTTAACGAAGTTGAATTCTTACAGGAAGGCGTTAAGAAAGATCCGCTTCTTGTTACACCTATCGGTATCTGCTACAGCTATTACGAGGCCAGAAACAACTTTATCTTCGTTAATGTAAACGGCGAGAGAGTTAAGCTATATGATAATAACAAGCTTACCGTTGTAGATGCCGCTATGCAGATGGGCTTCCCTAATGAAGATCTTTTCCCGAAAAGAGGAGCTTCATTGCATTATAAATTTAACGGCGAGACCAGAGTTCTTCGCGGTGAATCCGGCGAGGCTGCCGTAATTAAAAAGAACGGAAAGAATGCTTCGATAAGCTCTCCTATAGAAAAGAACGACCAGATAGAGATCATTAAATCTACCGCAGGTAACCCTGCTGAGGCTACAATAGGTATGCTTCCTGAGACCCATGAGAATTTCTCATTTACATTTGACGGCAAGACTGTCGAGTGTCCGAAATTCCCTATGGTAAACGGCGTGACTGTAACAGATGCATACAAGATAAAAGACGGAGACGAGATCACTCTTACAGATTATTATACATTAGAGCAGGTTCTTTCATTTATGGACCTTCCATACAAAACAGGCATCGAGGTAAACCATCTTCCGGCGCCAAAAGATGAGAAGATCTATGCTAACTTTACGGTTTATTACGATCTTTCTTTAGATAAAGACAGAAAAGCCGCAGAAGAAAATGCAGATGAAACTCCGGATGAAAACATTAAAGATGCAGATAGCGAAAACACGGAAGGTGTCACTGATGAAGCAAAAGAGTCTGCACCAAAGGCAAAAAGTAAAGAAAAGCCTGAAGACATCTTTATTACCGTAAACGGAAATGCAGTAAAGATGTGCGGCAAAAGCAGCTATATTCTTGTTGATGTCCTTGATTTTTACCCCTTTGATATGAGTAAGATGGGCGGAGATGAGCTTGAGATAAGAGTAAATGATATAAAACAAAGCGGTTTTACCGCAGGTGTTAAAGACGGAGATAAAGTTACTCTTACCTGGATCAACAGATAAATCCTTATGGTTGCAAAATGACATTTTAAGTGATATACTTTAGCGGACTTTGTTTTAGGACGGAATAGTTTATGAGATTATGTAGTATCGCCAGCGGAAGCAGCGGAAATTGTATATTTGTGGGCTCAGATGAGGGAAATATCCTTATCGATGTGGGTATCAGTAAAAAGAGGATAGAAGAAGGACTTGCAGATATAGGCGTATCTCCTTTTGATATTAATGCCATCTTTATTACCCACGAGCACTCAGATCATATACAAGGGCTTGGAACCTGGCTTAGAAAGTATCCTTGCAAGGTTTTCTCCACAATAGAAACCCTTAATGCCATATTACATGTAAAAAGTCTTGGCAAATTTAATGAGGAGCTTTTTTGTGACATTATACCGGGAGATGAGATTACGATTGCCGATATGAAGGTAAAGGCTTTTTCAATTCCTCATGATGCTGCAAATCCTGTCAGTTATTCTGTTGTGTCGGAAGGCAAAAAGATCTGCGTTGCCACTGATATAGGCGTGTTTACGCCAGCTATCGAACAGGAACTGCTTAGCTGTAATGCTATGCTTCTTGAAGCAAATCATGATGTTCATATGCTTGAAGCAGGCCCTTATCCTTACGTACTTAAACGAAGGATACTTGGCGATAACGGTCATCTTTCAAATGAAAATTCCGGCAAACTTCTTGCAAAGGTCTGGAATGAGGGGCTTTCAAATGTTTTCCTTGGCCATCTGTCAAAAGAAAACAATTATCCTGATCTTGCATACGAGACAGTAAAGGAAGAACTTCAATCGGTTCACCCCGGATGTCTTGAAGTAACAAAGCTTTCGGTAGCCTTTAGAGACAGGCCCTCAGAGCTTGTTATAGTTTAAAAAAATTAGCCTACCAGGCAGATAATAAGAGGTGTTATATATGAAAAAAGCGATCATTACAGTAGTTGGCAAGGATTCAGTAGGTATAATCGCGGGAGTATGTACCTTCCTTGCAAAGAACAATATCAATATCCTTGATATTTCTCAGACCATAGTTAACGGCTATTTTAATATGATGATGGTTGTTGACGTAAGCGGTATTGATGACAGATTCCTTGAGGTTTCAGAAAGCCTTGCAAAAATGGGCGAAGAAACGCTGGGAGTTGTTGCAAAGATCCAAAGAGAAGAGATCTTTGATAAGATGCACAGGATTTAGGGAAGAGGTATAAAGTCATGATAAGTATCAATGAAGTACTTGAGACAAATGACATGATATCTCACGAAAATCTTGATGTACGTACCATTACTCTTGGTATAAGTCTTCTTGATTGTATTGATGCAGATATCGATGCGACTTGCAAAAAGATATATAAAAAGATCACTACAAGAGCAAAAGACCTTGTAAGTGTGGGAGCTTCTATTGAGAAAGAGTTTGGGATCCCTATTGTAAATAAAAGGATCTCAGTTACCCCTATAGCACTTATAGGCGGTGCTTCATGCAAGACAAGTGATGATTTTGTTAAGATAGCTAAAACACTTGATAAATGCGCGTCTGAGGTTGGAGTTAACTTTATAGGAGGTTACAGCGCCCTTGTATCTAAGGGTATGACAAAGGCTGACAGACTTCTTATAGACTCAATCCCAAAAGCTCTTAAAGAAACGGAAAGAGTATGTTCGTCCGTTAATCTTGGCTCTACAAAGACCGGTATCAATATGGATGCCGTAAGACTTATGGGAGACATAGTAAAAGAAACAGCAAACCTTACTGCAGATAACGATTCACTTGGCTGCGCCAAGCTTGTGGTATTTTGCAATGCACCTGATGATAATCCTTTTATGGCGGGCGCATTCCACGGCGTTACAGAAAGCGACTGCATTATAAATGTAGGCGTAAGCGGCCCGGGAGTTGTCAAAAAAGCTCTTGAAAGCGTAAGAGATGCTGATTTTGGCGAGCTTTGCGAGACGGTTAAAAAGACAGCATTTAAGATAACAAGAGTTGGTCAACTTGTGGCTCTTGAAGCAAGCAAACGACTTAACATTCCTTTTGGTATAGTAGACCTTTCTCTTGCACCTACACCTGCTATAGGCGATTCTATTGCAGAGATCTTTGAAGAGATGGGCCTTGAAAGAGCCGGAGCTCCGGGTACCACAGCAGCCCTTGCTCTTCTTAACGACCAGGTTAAAAAAGGCGGAGTTATGGCTTCTTCCTATGTGGGCGGTCTTTCAGGAGCCTTTATTCCTGTAAGTGAAGATCACGGAATGATCGAAGCCGTTACAGAAGGAGCGCTTACGCTTGAAAAGCTTGAAGCCATGACCTGCGTATGCTCTGTAGGTCTTGATATGATCGCTATTCCCGGCGATACTCCAAATACAACTATTGCCGGTATTATAGCAGATGAAATGGCTATCGGTATGGTAAATCAAAAGACCACTGCCGTTAGACTTATTCCTGTTATAGGAAAAACTGTGGGTGAGACTGCACAGTTTGGAGGACTGCTTGGTTATGCACCTATTATCCCTGTAAATAAGTATTCATGTGAAAGGTTTGTAGACAGAGGCGGCAGGATACCCGCTCCTATACATAGCTTTAAGAACTGATGAAAAAATTTTTGATCGGGCTGTACATCGGTGTTGCTGCGCTGCTTCTTATAGCAGGAGTGCTTCTTGTGATCCTTGTATTAAATTATAAGGTTGACACAACTTCATATGCAGTACCAAGTGTTACATATACGCCCCTGCAAGCAGAAGAAATTGAAAAAGAGGCGGATCTTCCCGTAAAAGAGGAACCAATTACAGAAGAACCTGTAACAGAAGAACCCGTAAATGAAGAAACTGTTAACAATGAACCTTTTAAGGAAGAACCGGTGACGGAAGAGCCTGTTAAAGAGCCCGTTAATGAAGAGGTTAAACCAATAGATATTATACTTATCGGTGATACTTATTTTAACGAAAAGCGTCAGGCAAACTATGACAAAGAAGGTATTAGCGGTGTTTTAAGCGATTCTTTGATAGAAAAAACTCAAAATGCCGACATTGCCATGCTTGATTTTGAATGTGCGTTTACGGAAAGAGGCGAATTTGATCCTGACAAAGAATATTCTTACAGGATGAAACCTGAAAGCGCTAAAGCCTTTAAAGATATGGGCTTTGACGTTGCCTCGCTTGCCAATAATCATTCTCTTGATTTTGGAACTATCGGTCTTACGGATACTTTTGATACATTAGATGACCTTGGCATAGAGTATGTCGGCGCAGGAGATACCATAGAAAGAGCAGCCAAGCCTGCTGTTTTTGAAGTGGGCGGAAGAACAGTTGCTTTTCTTGCTGCGTCAAGGGTTATTCCTGTTGTAGAATGGAATGTTTTAAACAGACAGCCCGGTATGCTCTGTACATATGATGATACTGCGCTTTGCGAGGCTATAAAAAAAGCAAAGTCTGAGTATGATTATGTTATTGTGTATGCTCACTGGGGCGTTATGGAAACCGACGTCCTTGAAAAATATCAGGTAACCATGGCTCATGATTATATTGACTGCGGAGCCGATCTTGTCTTTGGTTCACATCCGCATGTTATACAGGGCACAGAAAGTTATAAAGGTAAACCTGTATTTTACAGTTTGGGGAATTTTTTATACGGCAGTAATATTGCAAGAACATTTATGCTAAATGCCGTAATTGATAAAGAAGGTGTACTTTCCGCTAAAGTATTGCCATGTTTTGCTTCAAACGGAAAGACTATGGAGATGGATAAGGAAAACGGAAAAAAGTTGTTTGATTATTTGAATACCATCGCTGTTAATTGTTATATTGATGATGACGGCTTTTTAAGGGAGGCTAATTAAGTACCAATGGAAGAAGATTTTAACGTAGATATGTCCAAACTGCCTGACGAGACTTCGGTTTTAGAAAAGTCTCTTGCAGGTCAGGTTGGTGAGTTTTTAGATGAAAAACAGCAAAAAGAAGAGTACAGAAAGAAAAACTGGTTTCAAAAGATCCCTCTTTGGATAAGAATTACCGTTATCACATTATTAAGTCTAATTCTTGTTCTTGTAATAGGACTTTCTATCTGGCTTCGTCATACTCTTGTTAAGTTTGACGGTACCAAGGGTGAGGAAACCTTTGAAGAAGATGAAAACAGTGAGGGCCTTACAGAAATAGACCCAAATGAAGTTGTATGGGATGAAAACCTTCTTGGAGTAAAGAAAGAAAAGGGCGTAGTAAACGTACTTTTAGTAGGAGAGGAAGCAATCGGATCAGGCGGCGGAAGAGGAAGAACAGACTCTATCATGGTTGCCACAGCCAATTTTGATACAGGTGACGTTAAACTTACATCCTTTATGCGAGATATGTATGTTCAGATACCGGGTTATCAGGATAATAAGCTTAACTCAGCATACACACTTGGCGGTATCCCTCTTATAAAGGAAACACTTGAACTTAACTTTGGAATAAAGCTTGACGGAGCCGTACTTGTTAATTTTGATGGATTCCAGGCTGTAGTAGATGCCCTTGGCGGTGTCGAGATAGATGTAAGTGCCGACGAGGCAGCTTACCTAAACAGAACAAATTATATTTCAAACCCTGCATACAGAACCTTAAAAGCAGGTAAACAGATACTTAACGGTAATCAGGCCCTTGGTTACATGCGTATAAGACACGTATCTACCGCGGACCATACAAGCGATGACTTTGGTCGTACCCAAAGACAGAGAACACTTATCAATGCTATTTTTGATAAGTATAAGGATGCTTCCGTAACCGAACTTGTGGCTCTTGCCAACAGCCTTGTTCAGTATATTCACACAGATATTCCTATCGCAGATCTTATCGGCTATGTATCAAGTATGGGGTCATTACATCCGGGAAAATTACAGACAATGCGTATTCCTTGTGATGGAATGTATGATGCGGTTTTTGTAAGAAAAATGGCAGTTCTTGTTCCGCACCTTCAGGAAAACCAGAAAGAACTTCATGACTTTATCTTTGGACCTGAAGAAACGGAAGTTAAGGATAATACAGAAGGCAGCACAGATGGCAATACCTTGCCAAATGAGGAGGTAAGCTTAGATGGAGATCAAGTTGTGGAGGGAAATTCTTAATCCTTATACTCTTGCGGTTAATGAGATAATAGTCAAATTTAACCACGTTATCAAAGAATACAAGGATAGGGGAGAATATTCTCCTATCGAACAGGTAACGGGTAGAGTAAAGAAGATTTCTTCTATTCTTGAAAAAGCAAAAAAGAAAAATGTAGATCTTGACGACATTGAAGACAAGATCGAAGATATTGCGGGTATACGAATTATATGTCAGTTTGTAGAAGATATTGATAAGGTAGTAGAGCTTATCAAGGGCAGATCTGACATGGAGATCAAATCCTGTAAGGATTACATTAAAAACAAAAAGCCTTCGGGATACCGTAGTTTTCACATTATTGTTTATTATAATGTTGAGACTATATCAGGAACAAAGAGGATCAAGGTTGAGATCCAGATAAGGACAATGTCCATGAACTTCTGGGCCACCATCGAGCATTCCCTTCAGTATAAGTACAAGGGTAACATTCCTCCTCACATCAGCGAAAGACTAAAGAGCGCATCAGATGCCATTATTCAGCTTGATGCGGAAATGAGCGCCATTAGAGACGATATCATGGATGCTCAGATATCAAATAACATTATGGGAAGTCTTATTGCTGACATACTTACCAATATCCAGCAGCTTTACAGCCTTGCCAATAAACGCGAGGTTATGAAGATACAGGATGAATTTTATAAGATCTATGAGACAGGCGATATTGAAAAACTTGAAAAGTTCCATAAAGAGCTTGATATAATCGCCGAAAGTTACAGAGCTCAAAAGCTATAGTGTTAGGAGATATATATGAGGCTTCCGGCTTCTTTTGAACTTAGAATGAAAGAAATGCTTAAAGATGAATACGAGGCATTTCTTTTAGGCTACGATAAAGAACATTTTTCAGGATTAAGGCTTAACAGATTAAAGATAACACCTGATAAATGGACTAAGATCAATCCCGGCGAAACAAAACAGATCCCTTGGATAGATAACGGCTTTTATATAAAGACAAATTCGGGTGAATATACGCATCACCCTTATTACTATGCAGGTCTTTATTATATTCAGGAGCCTTCTGCCATGACCCCTGCAAATATACTAAATGTAACCCCAGGCGACAGAGTGCTTGACGTTTGCGCTGCTCCCGGCGGTAAAAGTACGGAGCTTGCAAGTAAACTTGAGGGAAAGGGCGTTCTTGTATCTAATGATATTAGCAATACAAGGGCAAAGGCACTTGTAAAGAACCTTGGCGTATTTGGAGTAACAAACTCAACTATAATAAGTGAAGATCCTCATAACCTTGTTAAAGTGTTTGAAGGTTATTTTGATAATATCCTTGTTGATGCTCCGTGTTCCGGGGAAGGCATGTTCAGAAAAGATCCTGCCATCATGAAAAACTGGGAGCAGTACGGAACAGGGTACTATGCAGATCTCCAAAAGAAAATACTGACAGATGTATGCAAGATGCTTCGTCCGGGCGGAGATCTCCTTTATTCTACATGTACCTTTTCTCCTGAGGAAGATGAAGGGGCTATAGAATTTATCCTTGATACATATCCAGAGTTTGAGGTTATAGACATAACCGGAAGATACGAAGGTTTTGCTAAAGGCGAGCCTTCTTACATAAATTCAGACAAAGAAGAGATCAAAGGTACCGTCAGGATCTGGCCACACAGATGTGAAGGCGAAGGTCATTATGTAGCTCTTTTACATAAAAGGGGCGACGATCTTAAAAGATCTTACGGCATAACCTATAAAAAGGCAAAACTTACAGAGGAAGAAGAACGCTTTTTAAAATGCCTTGGATATACTAAAGATGAGCTTAACAGAGTAGAGATACACGGCGAAAAACTGTATCTTATTCCGGAAGAAATGCCTGATATAACCGGTCTTCGTATCCTTAGAAACGGTCTTTACCTTGGTGACAGGAAAAAGAACAGATTCGAACCAAGTCAGCCTCTTGCCATGAGCCTAAATGCAGATAATATAAATGCAAAGGTCTCGTTTAAGGCAGATGACGAGAGAGTAATCAAATACCTTAAGTGCGAAACAATAGAAGCTGACGAGGATATAAAAGATACAATAGACGGATATGTTCTTGTATGCATAGAAGGTTATCCTTTAGGATGGGGTAAGGCTTCAGGCAAGACCATTAAAAACAAGTATTTTCCAGGATGGAGAATGATGTAAATGAGGCTTGATAAATATTTAGCCGATATGGGCGTTGGCACAAGAAGCGAAGTAAAAAAGCTTATCGGATGGGGCAGAGTTACAGTAGATTCAAAAGTAATAAGAGATCCCGGCTTTAAGGTAAGCGAAGAAAGCCTTGTGTTTGCCGATAAAAAAGAGATAAAATACATTAAGTACTGTTATTATATGCTAAACAAGCCAAGAGACTGCGTTAGCGCAACTTCCGATAAAGAAGATAAAACAGTTATGGATGTACTTAAAAATGCAGGGCTTAAGACTCCTGTATTTGATGAACTTGCTCCTGTGGGAAGGCTTGATAAAGATACAGAAGGGCTTCTTCTTATAACAAACGACGGAGATATGGCTCATTTCCTTATATCCCCAAAAAATCACGTAGATAAGCTTTACTACGCTGAAACTGATGGTGTTATGACGCAAGAAGACGTTGCTTCTTTTGAAAATGGTATGGAATTTGCGGATTTTACGTCGGCGCCTGCCGGATTACGTATCCTTTCTTCTGATGAAAACGGATCAAAAGTACACATTACCATACATGAAGGCAAGTTCCACCAGGTTAAAAGAATGGTGGCAAAATGCGGAAAGAACGTTAAATTCCTTAAGAGACTTGAATTTGGTCCTCTTAAGCTTGACAGTAAATTAAAGCCCGGTAATTACAGAGAACTTACTATTGATGAGGTGAACAGTTTAAGATGTCTTCAGGAAAAGTAAAAATACAAAAATTTGATCATGGTTATATAAACAAAAGAAAAGGACAGCTTCTTTTAACAACGCTTCTGATAATCTTTTGCGGAGCAGCTGTGTTTGTAACAGGACTTCTTTTAAATAAGATGCAGACAAGCAATATCTTTACCATAATTGCGGTTCTTTTCTCGCTTCCAATGGCAAGATATTTAACTGTTTTTATTGTGATCTTTCCATACAGATCAACTTCTTTAGAAGACTATAACAGGGTTTGCGAAAAAGTGGGAAATAACGGACTTGTGCTTTCAGACCTTATATTTACTTCTAAAGAAACGCCTATGCATCTTGATCTGGTTGTTTTATCAGGAAGCCATGCTTATATGTATGCTAAAGAGCCTGTGGGCGCGAAAGAAAAAGAACGTCTTTCAAAAACCGAAAAATTTCTTAATGAGCATTTTAAAACAGAGAAATTTGATGTTAAAGCCAAACTTTTTACAGATATGCAGACATTTTTAAATGTCTTAAATCTTAAAGAAATATCCGATGAAGAAATGGAAATCCTTAAAAAAGAAAGGGAGTCAATGGAATATTTCATTGTCTAGTATAACTTTTGTATGAAAGAATTCACTGTTTCAAAAAAGGAGGCCGGTACCAGATTTGACAAATATCTTTTAAAGATACTTAAAAATTGTGGTAGCGGCCTTATTTATAAGAGTCTTAGAAAAAAGAACATAACTTTAAACGATAAAA
>Ga0129306_1002650_pt1 | contig 15209 bp, 9 predicted proteins | sample P827metagenome_FD_94438 | JGI IMG/M metagenome (GOLD analysis project Ga0129306, IMG submission 94438) | Capybara group fecal microbial communities from Wisconsin, USA - P827 metagenome | ecosystem: Host-associated > Mammals > Digestive system > Large intestine > Fecal | place: USA: Wisconsin...
TCTATCCGGTTCATATTAAGTACAGGCAGATATTCGTCATTGAATCTCTCTATCGGATTGGAGAGTCCCATGGCCTTGAGCTGTTCCTCTATCTCTCGATAGTACACATTGCATATAAAGATTGCCGCATCCTCCGGAAGAGACTTCAGTTCTTCGGGATCCCTGATCTCAAGTCCGGCAAAGGATTCTCCCCATCTGGACGGATTATTATCGCAGGTATAGAGCGGCGGATACTCCTCACCATAGTTCTTCATATAATTCAGACACATGTTACCGGCGCCAAACAGCACTCTCTTATCATACTTTCTGACTGTCTGCTCTATCTGAATCTGCCAGCGTATATACCCGGCTGTCTCAGCGGCCAGTTCAAGAAGCTTCGGCCGGATCATCGGTGATACACCATGTGCCGATTCCTCCATGGCAAGCATCAGTTCACCATCAAACCCTATCTCCCTGAGCCCGCGAATCACACCGAGCCAGTCTGTCTGATCTCCTCGACAGTGTGTGGAGAAAGGTAGAAAAGTAGTATCATGAATGCCGTCATTATCCGATATGATCACTGCATCCACGTATCTCTTAAGCTTGATCAGAACCTCATATGGGTTCTGTCCGCAAAGTGAGCATGTCGCAACATTAAAACAGAATCCAAATCTGTCTCTTCCCGCCCTACTGTTCAGTTCTCCGATCAGAGAAGACGCTTCATCGGGATCAGAACAGAAACCTCTGATCAAATGTCCTCCCACGGATCTACCCTGATTCTCCAGAAGAATCTTAACATCAGAGTCTCCGGCGATTTCATCCAGTTCTGCATAGAATCCCACATTAGCCGATCTAATATCATCATGGCTTATGCCGGCTGATAAAGGGCGTACAACCACATACGGGATCCCGTTATCTATTGCAAGCCTGACAGATTCTATAGCCAGCCTTCGGGCAATCTCGTTTAGATCATCCGTGGTCCTGTCTCGTCCGATGAAAGGAGCATATGCCACACTTATTGAAAGTGATATATCGTTGCTTTTCTTCAGAAAGGGAGCCGTAACTTCTGTTGTTTTTTCCGGTTCACGTGAAAGAATGGTCCGTTTATCATCCCTGGCTGCATCTATCCTCATTTCCGGTGTATATAATGCCAGATCCAAAACTGCCGAATCAAATCCGGCATTCTTCAGGTCAATCAGTCCCTGTCCGGTCCGCAACGGATCCACGACCCCTGCAGGCATACAACTGATCCTCATTGCCAGTCCCTCCTTATATCATCAAGAATATCCCTGCCGACATGGTGTTCCTCAGCCATTTTGTGATACTCCGGGGAAATCTCACGCATATGGCGTATAAACTCAGGCAGTCCGAAGTATCTCTGTTCTTTATATACCGAAGTAGGAATCCTTCCCCCTGTCATATAGTCCATAACCATGCCCTCTGCCTCAGTCCTCATCTCATCGGGCAGCATTAATGGTATCGTTCTGGAGGCCGACCGTTTGCAATCATATATCAGCAATTCACTTCTCTGATGAAGTAACACGTATACCGAATCGCCCTCTTTGATCGCATGAGATTCTACCGGTCCGTCTATACCCGGATCTCTGTATTTAAGTCGGTTAGCGGGCATTCCCAGATACTCCGGTTTAAACCTTCCTGTCGTAATGTTATATCTGTAAAATGACGATGTATGCATGGGGAACAGAATTATATCATTCCCCTCGAAGACCAGATCGTGGAAACTGACCGTTACACCTCTGGGGGCTATCTCACCCATATCAGCCTCAATCGGAGGCACACTCATATCCGGTCTGATACCGAGCATCCTGCCATGTGTATACGGAGTCATCCACAGTCTATCACCGTTCATACCAAGCCCATAATATCTGGTATCACTGTTTGCCACATACTGTATATCAACAGTAAAATCTTTAATGTGAACACGCGCAAAACAATCCTCCCGAATATTGCCTGCGTAAACATATTCTCCGTCATCCGTACAACTACATGGTGCAAATGGATATTTAAGCGCCTTCCCCCATCCGGTCTTGCGTTCCACTATATTATTATCAAGATTTATTCTGATGACAGTATCCGAATTATATTTAAACAGGAAAACATATCCTCCGGTTATGTCTGCACAGCTTATATTGAAATCTTCTTTACTTTCCTCATCATTTCGGAAATCCACAGTATTCATCAGATCAGATGAAGGCTCATATATTACAAGTTTATCGGCTCTGGAAGGAATAACCAAGAGCCGATCTTTATACGTCCCCATGGAACCATAGGCCGTTCTTCCATAGGTATTCCTTTCCGGAAGTTCACATGCAAGCTCTGTTTTAGCTGTATTCAGGTCAAGTCTGTACAACCCCGGCCATATCATCGAAATAAAATAATAGTATTCCCCAAGTACCGCCCCCTTGTACGGATAGAGATGCCCCTCGACATTCTGTGAGGGATCATTGTATATGAGTTCCGGAACTCTGAGCATGACAGGGCGTCCCGCTCTCTTATAAACAGGAACCAGGCTACCGGGATCGCCGATATATGCACGGCTTACAGTTACTGCTCTCACGATATCACCGGAATCATCCAATATACCCGTATGCTCGTTCACAAATCTTTCTTTCAGATGAAGATATGCGTTATTCAGGTCGGGGCGCACTTCATTGAAATAAGTATCCAGAGACTCATCCTGGTACCACAGGAAGGCATAGTCATCCCGGTACTTATTCATTATCCTGATATCATCTTCCAGTTTTCGGAGGATAACCTCCCCCTGCCCCGATGGAAGTCCGGATTGAAGATGATACATGATCGCATCACGCCTGCTCCCGTCCTCACGAATGATGTATTCATCCCATTCATCCGGAATATCGAACATAGAATATACGTCAATCACGATCTCATCATCACGAATATTGCCACAGTATCGGATCTTATCTTCCCAGACAGCTGCTGTATCATCTCCTGCCAGCTGTGTCCACTCCCTAACATACAGATCACGAAGTACCTCTGACTGCAGGTAGACCTTGTCAGCATAGAATACTCCGGGTACGATACCGAAATCCGGAAAAAACTCTCTGCCACGCATATCATCCGAATAAATATCGTCCATGTCGAACGGCGGGATATAGATCAATTCCGGTGTGTATCTGAATAGATTGCGTGCAAAGTATCTTTCATCCGAAACGCAAGCATCATTATATTCATCATAAGGATACTGTATGAATATCATATCGGGATGTAAGCCTTGAATATCAAGTTCATCGGGAGCGGTTAGAATCACTTCCGAAGGTATCATGTCTGTATCGATGATATACTCTGTTGGATTACGATCAAGATCTCTGTCGGCAAATACAACCGGAGAAACTATAACCCTGTAACCCGAGTTCACTGCCGCTCTGTATAGACCTGCCATAGATTCCCACATATACCCCTTCCATGGCAGGAAAAGTACAGTCTTTGTATCGCTTTGCTGCCAGGAGTCCCTGATAAGCTTACGCACCTTAAGGCATGCTTCATGTTGAGCCCTGTTATATGTGAAAACAGTCGGTGAATAGCCCAGAATATCCTTGACCTGCCGCGCCATATCTTTATAATACGGGTAATCATGTGCATTCCAGGAACGTGCATACTCCCAGTATTTCCCATATAAAGTTCTCAGGATACTTGCATAACCAATCGGAACACGTATTGATACATGCTCAAACGGCATCCAAACCGATTTTTCAAAATCCTCTTTGTGAAAGCGCATATTACCATGGGTTACCCATAAGGGCATCATTGTAATATATTCGGCATCCTTCTCATCACATAATTGCATGAGTTTATCGGCATAACCAAAGATTTGGACAGCCTCTGTACCATCTCTCACAATCTTGACATTGGCCAGTTCTTCAACCAGTCCAATAAACTCTTCCCGTTCCTTGACCGATGATTCAGCATCGGACAGAGTCTTGAATGCCCCTATGCATCCCTGGATCATCATACGTTGGAGTTCATCCTCCTGCCTGTTTCTGGATATGTAGTCCAGAGGAAAAATGTCAACGCCGGTGATATATCGGAAACCATGATACTTATTGATGATATCAGGAGAAAGGGCCAGCTTCCTACCACTGATCACCCTAGTTAGGAACTGATCATATCCGGCGTCATTATGAGAATTGAGCAGGCTGTAATTATCCGGCAGTTCCTGCTCCGCAACCCGTAGGAATACCTCATAATCCTGCCGTTTCATATATATATCCAGATCGTCATCCCACGGGATAAAACCGGCATGCCTGATAGTTCCGAGCAAAGTTCCCCATCCGGCAAACCAATCCAGATTATGCCTCTCACAAACCTGGGCTATATCATCAAGTACCTCCAGAGCGGCTGCCCAGCATCTCTTCATCTGCGCGGGGACTAAGAATCCACATCTGTCTTCATCTTCAAAAAAACTTGTAGGAAACTCCATACACTTCTCCATGCCGGTCACAATCCGGCCAAATCATCTCCATGTCCGATATATTCAAAATACTCCACCTGAGTCCTGTAGTACGGATACTCATGCTCTGTACCGGTATATACAGGAATTTTCCAATTACTGTATAAAACATCCAGCGCACGTTTATAAAGCCTTGGGGCACGTATCTCCATGAATTCGAAAGGAAGCTCGACAGTCTCTCTATACCACCCCCAAGATCTCAATAATGGGTTTTCACTCATTACCAATCTCGGAATATAGTCATACAGTCCCTCTCCACGATCTATGTGTGTTTGAGCAACACGATCATACAGTCTGTATAGCTGAATCCGCAATGGTGCGTCATAATCAAATACTACTCCGAAATAATCCTCCAGTTGTTTTAGGTCATTCTCATATTTGTTGATTTTCTCTGGAACGATCGGTTCTGAAAATACTTCATCAAAAGAAAGCGCCATCATATGTGGCATTCGGACCCGAAGTTGAAAGAGTCGTCGTTCTTCAGTATTTACCGGAATGTAATCCATGGGGAATACATCTATGCCTATTATAAACGGACATCCGAAATACATCTCCATCCGTTCTTCATTCCAGGTAAGTCTGGACTCCCGACTGTTGGATATCACGGAATGCAATTGATAGAAGTCATCCTGAATAAGAGAACTCTTAAGCCGAAGAGGATACGGAAGCTTGTCGTGCAGTTCCTGAAGTCTCATATAATCTCTTCGCGGCATCGCTATATCAAGGTCATCATCCCATGGAATATACCCTTTATGCCGAACTGCGCCGAGCAGGGTACCAACCTCAGCATAGTAGGTAAGCCCGTTCTCTTCAAAGAACTGCTGAAGCTGCCAGAGCATCTTCATCTGAGCCGCCCAGGTACGCTTCATCAGAGACGGAACCGTAAACCCTTCTCGAATTTCTTCTTTAAGAAAGCTTTCCGGAAGTGTCAGCATCATCCTTCTCCTTTAACTGAACTTTACGTTTTGTGGTGCTGGTCTCCTCCGTATAGGGGAAAAAGACAATCGTGGCACCGTGTTTCTCTAATGCTGCCTTCTTATCCAACCAAGCAGGATCATTCTCATAATCACTCCCTGAGAACTGAACATCAAAATGAAATCTTCGCCACATATCAATAGAATCACCGGCAAATCTCGGAAGTTCAAACACTTCATCCACGTACCGACAAGCTTCAACGATCGTCAAGCGCTCTTTCAGCGGAACCACGGGATCCGTTCCCTTACCTTCTCTGATGGATTCATCGCCAACAACACCGACGATCAGATGGTCACACTGTTCCTTAGCACGTCTTAGCAGATTCAAGTGTCCTATATGGAACAGATCAAATACTCCTGCGACATATCCGGTATGATATGGTTTAGGCTTGTTGATGGCTTCCCCTGCCTGATCAATCACGCCAGAGCCAACTGTTTTAGCTGATGCTGCATCGTTTCTGCCGAATTGTTTCTCCGGAAGCGAATAATCTGCATCGGGATTAAAGAATCCGTAATGCCTAACACCCAGGTTCTTAACCTGCTTAAGTACCCCTATATACTGCCTTATACAGATGATTAGTTTGTATGATTCAGGATCTGCTTCCATAAGTGCCTCCGGAGCACATATCGGAATACCCTCAAGTGTCTGACCATGTTTGGCTTCATTATTATCAAGAAGCATCCGGATTCTAAGATCGTCTTTAAATAGTGACACAAATCTTTTGGCATAAGCCCCGGTTCCGAATACTATGATATCCTTGTCTCCTGCGTCCTTCAGTGCATCAGTGAAGAGTTCCCTGTACTCCCGTGCCGAGAAGCTGATGCGTTCCCTGTTTTGTGCGAGGGTATCATATGGAGTATGTTTCCTGATATGGTCATGTATCTTATCAAGATTTCGAAGACCGGTAATGAATCTTTTGCTGAGTCTCTCCCACGATACCCGGTCCTCCTTCAGTTCGAATGCTTCCAGCATCTCATCTAAAGACATCTTATTAGAAACCACTTTCCCTGCAGAATAGATATGTGTAATGGCTCTATACAAAATGGCCTTGGCAGGATAATTCTCTATAACAAACTCCTGATCATAAAAGTAAAACTCATCATCGATCACAAAACAGTTTAGTGGCATCATGTCCACATATCCTTTTCGGAGAATAGGGCCATGGTCCTTACATATGATAGGCTTTCCACTGACAACATCCTCCCCGAAAGAGGCATCTACGGGGAGCTGGATATGTTCTGATGAGTTTAAGATTATCTGATAGAACTTCTCTATACCATTGATCAGCTCTTCTCTTCCACATCTCGCCAGGTTGATAAAGTAGTCCATCCCTCCGAATGCAGTGATGTATGGCATCGTATAATGTCCATTACGAACACATGCAGGTATCACTTTGATTCCAATTTCGGTGAGTTCCTTGGAATGCTCGACCAGATCATCCAGTTTATTACTTATTACAGAAGACATTGGTATCTTCTCTACCATCATTCGCGGGTCATAGCTTCCCTCAGGGAGGACGCTCAGATTCATCCCCAAGGACTTATTCGCATCCACTCGGTTTCCGCTTATCACCGTCGCTATTGAATCATCTCCACGATCAAGAGCAAGGGTAACATGATATACTTCGTGACATTTTTCACTTAATGGGGCACATTCAATCAGATACCCATCGGCCATCGTATGAAGCATATGATTATCCGACAGGTCATTTAGGAGCCTGCCTTCTGACAGGAATACCGACTCCGGGTGGTTATAATATGGCTGATACCGTATTACCAGCTGTTCATTAGGGGTATAGTCTTCTGAATAGAGTAATTGTGCAAATCGTATATCGGGGAAGACGGAATAGAATCTGTTATTACTCAATCCCGCCATTGCGAGAAAACCGGATAGTTCATGACGACTATATGACCGTGCCCCGATCAACTCTCGATCGCTCTCAAAGAGGGTATCATAATCCTCTATGCCATCAAAACTCCTGTCTGTATACAGATCATGATCCCCGCAGAAGTATCTGATCCCGAAGCGGTTGTCAGTAGCGATTAGTAAACGGCCGGAATCAGACAGACAGCTTTTAATACTCTTAAGATATTCCGCCGGATTGGATTGATACTCCAGGACACCGATCAGGACAATATAATCAAAAACTCGATCAGATTCAGTATCTATAACAACCTTATGGCCTTTATCACACAGATGATCAACTATGCTTTTCCGGCATTCTATATATGGATCATCCATATACCCTGTGTCGGGCACAAATAATACTGAATGGTCGCCAAACGGATACCACCTGATAATGGCTGTATTCAATTCTTTTAAGATATCATTTGCGTCACTCATTCAATATGTAAATCTGGTTTCTTTAGATACTCGGTATAAGGAATTTCCGTATCAAAAACAGCTCCATGAATATGCGTAATAACGGGCTCCATCCAGTTCTCTCCAAATATTGCAGTGACAACCTTTGTATATTCTGAAGGCGCCGGAAAATGAAAGCCTTCAAAATCTACTTCTACAGTTTCGCTATACCACTCCCTTTTGATCAGAGGATATCTGCCCTCTACTAATTCATGAAACTTATTTGATATTCTGGTAGAAACTCCATCAAAAGAGATGATAATCTGTTCGTACATCCTAAAGCGGTCGACTAATGGAAGTTTGTAGATATTCACAAGATCATCCTTTGGGATGGCTGATACATAGTTGGGAGACAAGACAAAAGCCTTCATTTCTTCTCCCCCATATATGCTGGCGTATACTTCCCTCTCTATCTTCAGCATCTCTCCGGTGAATCCCTGACCATCTTCAGCGTCATCCAAAGGAAATATATCAATCCAGATACCCTGATTCACAATTGAGGGCATGGGATAGTTCTCTAAAGCTGTCGTTTCTCTGTTACGTATCTTGGCAAATGGAATCCTTCTGTAAGGATGGACCTGATCTTCACTGCACAGATTCATTATAGTGTAAAAATCCTGCCACTCAAAAGGATAATTCAGTTCCTTGGGCATTATCTCTCTGGCCTTCTCATAATCTGATCTAGGCATGCCTATATCCAGGTCATCATCCCATGGGATAAACCCTTTATGTCTTGCTGCTCCCAGTAACGAACCTCCCTCAAGCCAATAGCTTAACCTATGTTTCTTACAAACCCTGTCGATTTCAAACAGAATTTCAAGTTCTCGGCCCCATATTCTTTTTCTTTTCTCCGTAACCTCAAAATTCCATCGGGTCTCCGGCTCATAAAATGAAGGCGAAAGGGTTTCCATTTCTCAGTTATCCTCAAACTGCGTACAGCACAAACTCACCTGTATTGTTACTATAGTGACGGACATACAGTTTGTAGTCCGGAATTAAACTTTTAACAAATTCAGGTATAGTAATAATATCCTCGGGCTTATGGTAGAGACATATTGCAAGCTTGGGCCTGTATGTAGAGATCAGCCTTTTGGCACCTTTAAGTGCATTCAACTCGGCACCTTCAATATCCATCTTAATAAATGTCACTCGTTCATCGATCACTGAGTCCAATGCCACGACTTCGATGGTTTCATCCGTGCCGGTATCAGATACTTTAGAAGCATCACCTAATCCGGATACAAAACCGAGACTTTTATTCTCATTCCATACACCCTTTTTGTATATGTATGTATTGACCGAATGGCTTTGAAAGTACTCTAGATTACCCATGCATCTTTGATAATTGTTGCTTTCAGGTTCAAAAGCATGGATCGTCAGTCCACGAACGCCGGCATCTAAGCATCTCTCTGTAAAAAACACAGAGGTTTCCATATCCAACGCGCCACAATCAACAAAGGTTTCATTCTCCCCGAAATGAATTATACTTTCATCAAAATACTCATGATCTTTATCGTGCACAGCCGGACAGACATAATCATCCAACAGATATACTTTACTCTCATCACATCCGCAAGCTATTAACTGAGTTTTTATCTGCTCAGCAACACTTCTTGATGAAAGAGAAACAAGCACACAAGCATCATTGTAATCTGCTGATTGGGGAGTATGAGTTTCTATGCTTATACCCTCGGATATGTGTATTGTTCCGGTAACGTTATTATCTACTGCAGAGATATTATCGTAGCCATTCTGCCTTAGCAAAACGATCAATGCTTTACCCTTCTGTCCGATACCGGAAACTATTACCCTTTTGTAGGAAGAAAGGATTTCTTTCAGCCGATCAGACAGATACAGCCACTTCCTATCTCGATATAGCGGAACAAATTCATCAATGCTATCCTGGATATATCTGTAATCATAAGTATTCTGGAATTTAACCCTATTTGAATATAACTGACGGGATTCCTCATCACTCATCCATGATAGTATCTTCTCTTCTTCATTATTCATGTCTTATACCATTAATCGCAATCAAACGAAGCTTTTCGAACAACGTAAGCCGACAGCATCTCTTCCATCGGAACAAATCTCCGATCCAGTTCTTTATGCTCATCTGCCACATACCATCTGTCAATTCCGTATTCATAAGCGAGATGATAATGGTTACTTAACAAAACATCTTCCCACTCGTCATAACACCATATTCTGGTATGCGGTTTCGTCGCTTCCATTACTATGATCTGAGGACGATACCTGTTGAAATCCATGCCCTCCAGAACGCTTCTTTCAAACCCCTCGACATCTATCTTCAAAAAGGTGATTACCTGCTCCGGAGAAAGATGCTCCTCACATATCTCTGTCAGAGTATATACGTCAACCGTGTCAGTTCCTGCCACATCACTTCCGTACCTTTGTGCAAATGTCTGCTCACTCCTGTAGAAAACGAGTTTTCCGCGTTCGTTACCTACACCTGCATTTATATTAATATCTCTCGGCCTCTCATTTTTCAGTTTTAGAAACAGATTCTTTTGAGGTTCTATATTAATTCCATGCGCGTTTCTTGAATCGTACAGTGTTTTTGTAACAGACAATTCATAAGGATCCGCTGCCCCCACATCTATATAGAAAATCTCATCCATCTCGTGGCAGACATGATAAAGAATAACATCCTCCAATGTTGTTGTTTGTGCGTACGAAATAATGCGTTCTCTGCCTGCTCCCTTCCACTCGGATTTATGGAAAACTCTCCAGTTATTAATACCGGAGTTCTTAATCTGTTCAACAATCTCTTTACGATGATTCTCAAGTTCCACGGAAACAATGAGCTCCGGTCTGTCAGGAAGCGCAAGATAGTCATCAAAACCGATTATTTCGATTCCGAGCCATTTCATCCCCCGGCGGGTTTTATCATTATCCACAATATAACTAACTTCATCACCGTTTTGACGTATTGAGGAAAGGGCAAATGCCGCCTCACCGCCTGCACCAAACAATACTTTTTTAGACATAGTGTAATTCCTCCAATCTCTCCTCAGCATTTTTGATTGCTGTTTTAGTGTAATAACCGTTTCTGAGTCTGCAACCTATTTGAGCTGCATTTTCAGCATACTTCATATACTGCCCGGGTGATACTGAATCAAGCAGATCAGATAATTCATACAGTGAATGGACTACAAGTCCCAGATTATTGTCTCTGACAAAACCAGCCATCGCCGATTCATCCCAAACAACCACAGGCAGACCGGAAGCCAAATACAGTGACAACTTATGTGGATTATTGAATCGTAAATACTCTCCTGCATATCCGGAACAGGTGGCTAAACTGTCTCCACCCCATACGAGACCAAATCCATCCGGCAAAACACATGGAAGTTGTTCCGGGGCCTCACTTCCATGATAAACAAGATTATCAGAGTTACCGGTATCCGAATAATTAGGTCCAAACAGATGGAATCTGATATTACTGAGATTATTCAGTAGGTTAATGTGTGGATTCTTTTCAATGCTAAGATTGCCGGCCACAACTACTTCTTTTGAAAAGCATCGCGATATCGGTTGTGATCCATTACACAGATAATCAAACAGTTCCAGATTGATGAGCTTTTTCTCTGAATATCCATCATGAACAAAGGCTGATTTCATTCGATCATTATGAATAATAAGAACATCTGCAAGATTAAAGATAAAACGTTCCTCCCTGACCAGAAACTCGTTGCACGATTCGCCGCGAAGCCCCTCATAATCATGAACAAATACAACGAATCTGACCCCTCTTTCCTTCAACCTGTTAAATGCTTCACGCCTTTTCATCTGCTTCTGATAAAACGGATGTTGGAGATACACTATACCATCTGAAGGGATACCGTTCAAAATGGCATTCCACTCATCCAGCATTCGCTTTTTGGACCAATGCTCCTCAGGCAGATCATCATCACACTGATGAACTACAAATTGTACTATCCCTTCCTCGGACAAAACGAAACTGATGTCGTCCGGTGCTTTACTACCGGCATGATATGATTCTGAATGGCGCGCACAAATATGAAATCGTCTGCCGTCACCGACAGGAGTAAATCCGGAGGCACCCCTGTAAATATGCGTGGCATCTCCTGATGAAAAAAAAGGATATGGGATATAACACTCCATTCCATCATATTTCTCCATAGAATCCATCTGCTCGATTATCTCTCTGTATCCGGCCACAGTGATCACAAGAGCAAACTCATCGGGCCCTGTCATGTTCAATTCTTCCGGAGGAACAATCGGGATATCTCGCCCGCCGATGTGGCGTAAACCGGTCCGGTTATTGTCAATGATGACATGAGGGCATATAAAGAAAGACGCATTTTCAAAGCGATCCAGCATTTTACCGGATCCAAAACAAATGAGTTTTTTCCCCTCCACTTTATAGATAAATTCATCCGCTGAACACTGAATTATCTTAAGCATTTACACACCCTTATCTCATATTGCCGTCTCACCATCGACATATGTCTGTCTAATTAACTCCTTAAGAGGGTAATCAGTCTTATCCATCCAGCCTCCGGCATGGTGATGAATGGAGTATGTATCAGAATCCATATATATCTTATTAGTCACATGACTATGAGGGCAGAATGAATAGTACGGATACACGGCAATTCCGTCCAGCAGTTGAAATGACCCGTCCCTCTTCAGTCCGTGAGCGTCAAGAACACTCGTATAGTAACGTGGACATGGCATCGTATTAAGCTGACCGTCATCCAGCACGAATCTTTTGTCTTTATATATATCGCAAAACGCTTTGATCACAGGATTTCCCGGAGCAGCACCGAAACCTGATCCCGGATCGATATACTCGCTTGATTCGAAGCCAATAAAGGCATCATGATATAATAGATCATCAATACTCCTTACCAGTTCAACGTCCGTATCCAGATAGATTCCCCCATAGCGGAAAACAACATCTGCTCTACCGAAATCTGAAGCAAAAGCCCACTTTCGATGTTCAATAGCCTCTCTTGCGAATCGGTTTGAACTGTAATCGTAGTTCGTAAGATCCCACTTACGGATCTCATAATCAGGGCAGAAACGTTTCCAACTATCAATGCATTGCTGAACCTGTTCCGGAAAGGGATCTCCGGAAAACCAGAAAAAATGAATGATTTTGGGGATCAAAGGCATTTCATGCTGACGGAATGAAACCGGAACTCTTGCAATTTTCTGACGATCAAGATCATATTGCAGACGCTCCATCGCATCAAGGATATAAAGCTGATTCTCTTCAGTATTATCAAGCGACTGTACCTGCTCAAGCAGATCTGTGAACTTATTAGGTGTAATCACAATCAGATCATCTTTTCGAAGATTGTTTACCAGGAAATCCCAGCTTTCTATTTGAATATCGAATCCTTCGATAAACAATCCCTGTTTTTGCAGATCATTATCAACTGCATACGCTATTCTCACATTCCACTTGGACAGGAAAGCTAGAAGCCGTTTCCCTGCACCAATAGCTATAACTCTTCTATCAGAGCTTTCATTAACAAATTGTTCAGTTGGACATAAACGTATCATAACTACCCTCTGACTCATTCATTTGAACCATTAATTCCTTCAGGTCACCGACATATGAAAAATAAGACATTTCTATCTTTTCATAAGGATCTATCACGCGTACTTTTAATCTGGAATTGTAAATATTCTCCTTTATTTCTTTATGATATCTGCTGGATGAAACGATAATGCAGTCCAACAGTTCACCTACTTGCTCCAATGTATAGACAGGTTTTCCACGGTATTCTTTTTTTCCATTCTCAGATTCCAGAAAACATACATCTGCGCTTATACTTCCATACATTTTTTCAAACGTTTTCAACATATCTTCGGTACATCTTCCGACACCATATATACCTACACGTTTTGATGAATCATTAAGCATCGATTTACGGAAAACAGAGTCATACATACTGATACCCCATATTATCAAATCCATATAATTGTTTTGGAGTGTTTTGGTTCTCTCCTCTGAATCGATCTGTCTGATAATTTGGAGAACAAGAAAAATACAAATCCGGATCTCTTCATCTCCTGCTTCGCCATAGTGGATGATTTGTTTCTTCTCTAATATGTTCTCCAACAAATAGACAACACTCATATAGCGCTCTACGATATCTAAATGACAGTCCGTATTCATTTCGATATATCTCAAGTAACGATCGGATAGTATCAGAAAGATACGCAAAGAATACAGCAGCGATGTTCTGTCATTCACATTATTATTTTGTATAAATTTTAGCGTTAACTCAGTATTTACTATCTGACTAACAAGATGCTTGTCTGAAAAACCGCTTGTAGTTATACTTCCAGCTCGATATCGTCTGTCATAAATAATCAGATTGCGATGAGTTGCTCTTTCAGCCATTTGAATGCATAGAAAAGAGAAAAAGTTATCTTCATAATAGATTCCTTCCGGAAAGCGAATACCATTGGTTTTCAGAAAATCCGTACGATATATAGCAAGGCACGCTGACGGGCGATAGTCTTTTGGATATATTATCTTAAATAAATCGGATCCTCTGTATATCTTCCCAGAATAATCTCCTTTTCGTATATAACCGTCTTTCCGTTCAAAGTATTTATCATCCCCGAATGATGTGGCATCATAAAACAATATATCAACAGATTCGTTTTCAATCTCGTTGTGCAATAATTCACAAGCATTGCGCTCTAGTTTGTCATCCGAATCCAAAAAAATAATATATTCCGTACATGCAGCATCAACACCTAAGTTGCGGGTTGCACCGAGGCCAACGTTTGAATGATGAAACAATCGTACATTGTTGTACCTCATTGAATAAGCACGACATAACTCATATGAGTCATCAGTTGATCCATCATCAAGGATAATAATGTCATCAAACTGTCTCGTTTGATTTACAACACTGACTATGCATTCTTCAATCCATAGTCCAACATTATAAACCGGAATTATGACAGAAATAGAAGCTTTATTCTTAACAGGTTCCGCCATCCAAGGACCTCAGTCATTCAAATATCGTGGGTTTTCCAGCATCAACAGCCAGCTTTCGTTACCGAGTTTTCATTCGAAATACCAAAAGCTGGATACTTTCAAATATTCTTCTGTGATAATAATCTATTAGTACTGACCCCTATATGTCTATATGCATTATACAAAAGAAAAATGATAGAAATATATGAAGAAGAATCCATTAATCACACCTATCACTTTAGAACTGCCTTTACCCACATTTCTCCGGGAACTTCAGATATAGTTGAGGCTTCTGGCATATGTGTGGAAGCCTACGCACCTTAACAACATAACAATTTATACTTGAAAAGTCATCTGGCTTTCCTTAAAGTGTAGCTGACTAAGAAACACAAAAGGAAAGGATCCAGA
>Ga0129306_1002651_pt1 | contig 15202 bp, 16 predicted proteins | sample P827metagenome_FD_94438 | JGI IMG/M metagenome (GOLD analysis project Ga0129306, IMG submission 94438) | Capybara group fecal microbial communities from Wisconsin, USA - P827 metagenome | ecosystem: Host-associated > Mammals > Digestive system > Large intestine > Fecal | place: USA: Wisconsin...
CTACGGGGACAACGCCACCTTCACCATGAACGGCGGCACCATCACGGGCAACGATGTGGGCGTGGACGTCAATTCCGCCACCGCCATGTTCATCGTCAGCGGCAATGTCAACATCACAGGCAACACGACGAAGGACGTCTGCCTATATGACAACAACGGCAGCTATTTCAATCCCATCCACATTAGCAAGGCGCTGAACGAGGCCGCACGCATCGGCATCAATATCTCTGACGCTGCGGCAAACGCCATCACCGGCAACGTCGTCATGGTCTTCACTGACGGTTTGAAGGACAAGGGCACCAAGCAGAACTTCACGCTGAACGGCAGGGACGGCCTCGCCCTCGCCACCACCGAGAGCGGCGAGATAGCCCTGGGCGCAATCTACACGCTGACCCTCCCCAGTGCTGCCACCGTGAGCGGCTACACGGCAGAACAGGATGCCCCCGTGGGCAGTGTCGCCTATAAAGTGCCCTGCCGTGACGTGGTGACCATCAACTACACCGGCGCGGTGACCGATGGCAAGAGCGTCCGCTTCACCATCGCCGACGGCACTATCACCTATCTCGGCTCCACCGACGGTCAGGGCAAGTGCATCACCTTCACCATGCCCGGCAGCAACGCCACCATCAGCAAGGATGCCGACGAGCAAGACTACACCTTCGCCAATATCACGCTCAAGGAGAGATTCGAGAACGGCAATTCCTACGGCCTGCAAGCCACGCTCGACGGCTCGTCGCTGGCGACCATCAGCATCCCGACGGCTATCAGCGTGACAGGCGTGACGCTCAACCGCACGTTCACCCCGGGCAAGCCCGCCACGCTGATGCTGCCGTTCAATGGCAATGAAGCCTATGGCGGTGCCGATGTGAACGGCGCAGCAATCTACACCTTCACCGGCGTGGCCCTCAACGAGACGACGCAGAAGTGGGAGGCCACGATGACCGAACTGGACAAGGGCGACGCGTATCACTTAGGTGTGCTCGTGGCCAACACGCCCTACATCGTAGTGCCCACTGCATCGAGCATCTGGCTGGCCAACGGCGGCACGCTCTGCACCGCCGAGGGCGGCGGACAGGAGACCAAGCCGTCGGGCAGCAACTGGACGTTCAAGGGGACGTATAGTTACATGAAGTGGACTACCGACACCAGCGACCCCGACTACAATGCCGAGCGAGCCGACGAAATCGGCAAGGCTTACGGATTTGCTGGCAAAGAGAAGACGGACATCGAGGTCGGCGACTTCGTGCGCGTGGCTTCGGGAGCCAAGATTCGCCCGATGGGCTGCTATCTGCTTTGGAGCGACACGCAGAACGCAGCCCGCAGGATGACCCGCGGGGCAGCGGACAGCGAACTGCCGCAACGCATCACCGTGCGCCTCGTCAGCAGCAACGGCGAGACTACCGCCATCGGCGAACTCGACACCAAGACGGGCGAAATCTCAATGGACGGCTGGTGGACGCTCGACGGCATAAAACTCAGCGGCAAGCCCAGCAGCAATGGTATCTATATCAATAATGGTAAAAAGATTGTAATCAAATAACGAAAGGAGGACACAGCAATGAAAAAGAGAGCATACGAGAAACCTTCAATGAGAGTAGTCGAGCTGCAACATAGAACATGCCTGCTTCAGGCAAGTGGCACGCCGCCCAATGAGGTACCTGATTACGATGACTGGCTGGGATAACATTTGATGACCTATGAGTATAATTCAGATAATTGCATTCATCGTATTGATTGCTCTGATTGGCTTTGTCATCTTTGGTCTATGGCTACAGTTCCACATCAAAAAATCCCAAGAAGGTGATGAAACAGAGCACGCCGAAAGACTGAGCGAGTGGATTAGAGACAATCCCGAACGAGCAGAGAAATTAGGGTATATCCGTAAAGAAAGGATTGAAGACCATTGACTCATATTTGAGGACGTTTAGTGGATATAATTGCAGTTAAGGGGATTGGCATCAATCCTCTTTTCTTTTTTGTATATCTTTGTGCCCATACAATTAACAAGAGTATAACCACTTAAACAAAGAAACAATGGCTATTATTTTAAAAAACGCGCCAAAGACCGAAGAAGGGCGGAAGTTGCAACTAACCAAAGAACAGGAAGCGATATACAGATTAGTGTACCGTGTCAATGAGGAAAAACAGCGTCTGGAATTCCATGAATTATGGAATCCCGAGGAGAAGTACGATAACAGGTTTGTTGTTATGCCGCTGACATCCACATATGTGAAATTGGAAAGATTGTGTGGAGGTACTGAAATGAAAAACATAATAGGTTCTTCCAAAGATCCATTACCAAGCGAACCTGGACATCCTGCATCGTGGATAGATTTAATAAGAATAGTATATGCAAAAAATAATATAAGAGAAAAACCAATGACATGTTGCTTAACTAAATACAAATATAGCCCTGATAATATTGCAAGCTCAGTATCCCACCATGGGAATAAATGTATTGTTGGCGGTCATATGGTAAAAAGAGGAAAAGGACAACGCGTCATACGAGGAGACTTCTATCTTCTTCATATTTGCCAAGGGCATAACAGTAATGGGCTTTGTCGTTATTATTTCAAAGTGAAACCAGCTGGAACAACCGCTTTAAAGATGAGTAATTATAAAAAATTGAATTCCAAGCTTCTTGCAACTTTGTTGAATTTAGCAGATAAAGACGGAGACATCGATTTTGATTTGGAAACGTTTTGCACCGAAAACAATATCCAATTGGACAGTGTATTCTCTGAATAGGTGTTCTGATATATCTTCTAAACACGAACTCCAGTACCTATCTTACAGACAGGTACAGGAGTTCCTTTTTAGTGGACACAAGCCATCAAATACGTTCTTTCATATACAAATTTGTCTTTTTATCGTTTCCAAACGTTAAATACGTTAAATCTTCTACATATTTGCCAGTTTCCAAACATCCCAATCCACTTTTCTACCGTTTAATTCATAAGTTGCTGATTATCAATATTTAATATATTCAGCGGTCTGATTCTATCAAGTCAATGGTAACTGGCGGCCCCGATTTCGACTATTTCCAGCGCGAGTGGTATAAAGGAGCACTGACAAGTGGCGGTAAGGGTTATTGGAGTAAACCGTACTGGAGTAATGTGATTGACAAAACCTTGTTTACCTATTCCGACAATATAGTAGACAAGGAAGGTAATCTGCTCTGTGTTGTCAATACCGATTTCAGCCTCGATTGGATGCAACAGCTGCTGGAGCAGTTCAAACCGCTCGACGATGCCGTCTGCGTGATTTATAGTACTGACGGCACGGTGCTGACTTCGAGTGAAAAACTGATAGGTGGCAGTCTCTCGTATCTTAATGACGGCAGTTGGATTGTGTCACGTCAGACATTTGATACGATAGACATCGAGATGATAATTGCCGTTCCCAAATCGCATATCTGGCATGGTATCCTATGGAGAATACTATGGACTCTCATCGTCTTTGTACTTGGTGTTCTTGTCGTGGGTTTCCTTATTCGCCGTATGTTGCGCGATCAACATGAGAATGCACGACTTGAAACCGAGAAACAGGTGATGTCGCATGAACTTGTAATTGCTCATGACATCCAGATGGGAATTCTGCGTTATGATTTTCCGCAAGATCATGAGTTACGGTACATGCCGACCTGCTGCCAGTGCGCGAAGTTGGTGGTGACCTGTACGATTTCTATCGTCAGGATGATGACTTGTGGTTTATCGTTGGCGACGTGAGTGGAAAAGGTGTGCCAGCTGCCATGTTTATGTCGGCTGCCGTCAATCTGTTCCGCTCGGCCATGAACCACCAGACATCGCCCAAGGCTATCATGGAAGAGATGAATGCTGTGTTGAGCGAGAACAATCCTCTGGTTACTTTTGTTACGGCAATTATTGGCCGTCTGCATATTCCAGACGGGCAGTTAACTGTTTGTAATGCCGGTCATCTTCAGCTTTTGATAGCAGGTGAAGACCGCCAGGTGCGAATGATCAAGCTGACGCCTAATGTTCCTCTTGGATTCGACGAAAAGTACAGTTTTGTTGAAGAGGATTACATGCTTGGCGAAGGCGAAAAGCTGGTGCTTTATACCGATGGCGTTACCGAGGCACGCAATGCCGAGAATAAGATGATGGGCAAGTCCTTATGGATGGAAATCGTATCGAAAAGAGACGACTTGCTTGAAGCTGTGAAACAATATATTGGTGAGGCCGAGCCTGCCGATGATATTACACTGATGACCATTTATAGACATAAAAGAAGCTGAATATGGAACTGTATGACGGTATGACTTTGATGTTGGGCCTCAGTATTGACGCCTGGATTACAATAGCTACGGTGATAACTATCATTGTTGTGATGCTGTTTACCAAAGTTCGTACCGATGCAGTTATGCTCATTGCCATTGGTGTATTGTTTGCCACAGGCGTGCTCGATGCCAAGGAAATGTGCTCGGGCTTTAGTGCGGGAACTGTTGTTGTAACGGGCGTGCTGGCTGTTGTGATGGCCGGACTGCGCTATACTGGTGTACTGCAATGGATTATGAAGCATGTGTTCGGACTGCCCGACCGTTACCCAACGGCCCTTATGCGTATGATGGTGCCTGTATCCTTGTTGAGTGCCTTCCTCAGCAACACCATGCTTACTATGCTCTTTGGTAATGTGTTGAAACGATGGTCTAGGAAACTCAATATTGCACCGTCTAAATTGTACCTCCCCATGGTGTATGCCGTGCAGATGGGTGGTGTGTTAACGCTTATTGGTACATCGACCAACATTGTTGTGGCCGATCTCTACGAAAGTGCTACAGGCAAGACTCTTAACATGTTTTCTATTTTCGTGCCTGGAATGTTGTGCCTTCTTGTGGGTGTCGTGTTCATCGTAGCCGTACGCCGATGGCTACCCGACCGTAAGTCGCCTGAGGAAGCTTTCGAGACTGCAACTGATTACACTGTGGAATTGCTTGTGCCCTCAGACAATCCTAACATCTTTAAAACGTTGGGCGAGGCCGGGTTGTTCCATGTAAAAGGAGGTAACCTGATAGCTATCCGCCACTTCGACCATGATCCGGCATTCCTAACCGAAGATGAGTGCGTGATGGGTGGCGATCGTCTGGTCTATGCCGGTCAGATAGACGAAATCCTGGAATTGAAAGAAACTCACAATCTGGTGGCTTCAAATCACCCCATTCGCTCAATGAACGAGATAAATAAGAACTATGAGCTGCGTATTGCTTTCGTCAATTTCTATAGCAAACTGATAGGTAAAACCATTGAGAACAGTACTATTGAACGCGACAACAACGTGATTCTGGTGGCTGTGGCTCGTCGTGGTAAGCGAATAGAGGCTGCACCCCGAGAGGTGGAATTGCAGGCGGGCGACACCTTGCTCTTCGAGTGTCCACGCAAGACTAATACTTATGTTGGCAACCTATCATCGCAGTTGCAATTCTCCGACTTCCACGAGGTGGTAAAAGTAGGGCCTAACGCCATTGTCTCATCACTCATCATGACTGCCATGATGATTCTCACGGCTACAAACGTTGTATCGTTGCTGCATGGTACGGTGCTGGCAGCCTTGGCCATGTTGCTTTTCCGCTGTTGTTCCATCAACCAGGCTATGGATTCTGTCAGCTGGCGTTCGTTGATGAGTCTGGCCGGATCCATTGTGCTCGGCTCGGCTATAGCTAAGACGGGTATAGCCCAAATGATTGCTTTCGGTGTGATTAGTGTGGTGGGCACTCACCCCATCTTAATTATGCTTGGCGTGTGTTTTGCGGCTATGCTGATTACGCAGCTGGTAGAGAATGTGGCTGTTACTGCTATGTTCTTTCCCATTATGTATCAGGCTGCGGTACAAGTGGGTTACGAGTCAGCGCCCTTCCTCCTTGCGCTGATGATAGCTGCTAATGCCTCTTACTCTACACCAATTGCAGCGTCGCCTAATATGCTGGTCTATGGTCCTGGAGGCTATCGTTTCTTCGACTATATGCGTATCGGTCTCCCGTTGACCATCATTGTTACCATCACAGGAGTAGCCGCTGTTATCTTGACCTATCCGCTTGTAAAACTATGATAATAAAAATTTGATGATATGAAAAGGAATTACGAATTAAGCAGAGAAGGCTCCGTGCTTACTATAGTACTGGGCGAGTATTTGTCTGCAATCAATTCTCCGATGCTTACAGAAGACCTGGCTCCATATGTGAATCAGGGAATTGACAAGGTGATATTTGATGCCACGAATCTCACCTACATTTCAAGTGGTGGAATCCGTGTCATCTTTTTCTGCAAGAAAACTCTGAGTAAAGAGAATGTTGAGATTGTATTCTTGAACACCAGAAACGAAATCCTCGAGGTGTTCGACCTCGTTGGCATTCAGCCGTTTATCACTTTTATTAACGGCTGAGGCGCACGTGCTTGGCGTATGCCTTAAGCTCGGCAGCAGTAGCAAGCCCCATCTTGCAGCGGAACTCCAGACGGGCCAGTCGCATCTGCTCCAGGAAACGCTCGCTGGTGTGCAAACGGGCATAGGCTGCCGAAGCTGCCAAACGGGCAGCATCAACATCGCTCTGCCAATGGGCGCCAACAATCACACGGCTCTCGCCATACATCAGTCCACGGGCCAGAATTGTATCGGCACGCTCGGGATTAATCTCCGACAGCAAGAGTGCCGAACTCCATCCCAACAAGGTGTGACCTGAGGGGTAAGAGCCGTTTTTGCGCAGTGCGGGCTCATCGTCGGGGGTAAGAGTGGGCTCATTGAATCGCATAAACGGACGGCGGCGCATATAATACTTCTTAGGCAGCGTGCAGATACTATCGCAGGTGGCAGTACCCTCGCGCAGAACCTTATAGATTTCGGGCGTTTCAGCTTTTGAAATCTGCAGGCCAAAGGGCTCGCTGAACTCACGTATAATGCAATCCAGACCATACACGGCATCGCGGATGGCGATGGCAGCGCGAACCTTGTCATTGCGCATCTGCTTGCCCCACATATAGCGCATGATATCGTAGGCAAAAGCAGCTCCGATGGTATCGGGAGGAGCCGCGCACCACTTTACCATATCTGGCATCTGACCTGTAGTGAAGTAAGCATTTACAGGCGTCTTGTCGCTCTGTGCCGAAGCACATAGGGTTGTCATCAGCATGACAGCAAAAAACATGGGTTTCTTCATAATGATATTTTTTTTTAGTTTAGAATTTTACTTGCAGACGGGTTTCGAGTATACTAACCTCGTTGTCGGCAAAGCCGTCGCGATTGGTTACCTTGGTCCATGAGGCACGCACGCGCCATATCATGTACTTGTTGGGATAATAGTTGTAGCAGAGGGCCCAGTCGTTCAGGTAGCCGCCACGGATACCGGCCGAGGCATCCGACAGCGACGTGTAGTTGTACTGCAGACACAGCTCCATATTGCCTGGATCGGGCGTGGCTATACCTCCATCAACCATGTTAGGAGCATAGTTACGACCCTTTATCAGACCGCGCAGGGTGACATAAGCACCACTACCCGTGAATGACTTCTGATTGTTATCTCGGCTGATATTGTTATAATAATACTGTCCGATAACAGCAAAACGTCCGCTTGAATACATCACTTCGGGCGAGAACCTGTACATAGCCTTGGCATCGGTAACCACAGCCTGCTGCGAGTTAACCTTAGCCACACGTGTTGGCCAGCGTGTACTCAGTGTGAATTGTTTGTGGTTTAGCTCTTCGTTGCTGCTATATCGGGCCCCCTCAATGCCGCCGCTGATACCCACCTGCAGCATGTTGCCGCGCTCAGCACGAGGGCGATACAGCAAGCGCGCCATAGCGCCTATAGCCTCATTGCCTGTCACGTCGGTGCTCTGCTTCATGGCATCTGTCTCAACCACAACGCTTGCGGTGGCCAGCAGCTTACTGCTTGAATGCTCGAACATCACACCAATCATACGGTCGTTGTTGAACACGGCATTGCTTTGTGGTTCTTCCATCGTTTCTTTGAACGACGAACTGGTGCTGCTCTGGAATCCGTACTGATGTATAAAGTAGCCGCCACGAACAAAGTTGGTCTTATCAAAATCGTACTGCAGCCATACATCCTTCATGTTAACCTTGCCATAGGCGTAGCCCATATCAATCTTACCCTTCCACTGGCCATAGGTAAAGCCCACACCCACACGCATGTCGGGGATAGCCACGCCGCTTTTAGCCACGTCGTCTTGATGCTGAGGGGTGATGTAGGCTGCATCCATCAGTATTCGGCCCGAAGGCTTAACCGTAAGTTTTGGCTCGTCCTGAGCCGAGGCTGTGACAGCCATCGCCAGCGCCATCGCGAAGATCACAATTGATTTTAGGTCCATTTGATCCGTATATTTAGGTAGTAATAATTAAATTGTCACTGCAAATTTACGAATAAATTTGTTCTTACCAAACTTTTTCCAGAAAAAAGTCTACTAAGATGATGGATTATAAAAGTACACAAAGGGGACGGTTCTCTTTGTGTACTTTTTGGTATAGACCACGTTTGCAGAGAATGCGGAAAAATCATGTGTATATAGCATATGTAAAATCTTACGGAGAACAAGCCGTATCGGCGCAAATGCGTTTTCGGTTCTGAAGGTCTTGGGGTTGTGTACTTTGTTGGTCTTATTGACTACTAAGTTACCAAAAAAAATGCCGAAATATGCAAATTTCTCATAATCCTTTTCGTTTCTTGACGTTTTCTTTTTGGTATTTTTGCATATAACCATTTCTATTCTCAATATCTTTAGTTTTGCATTAACCATTTTTAACTTCTTTGTTTGCATCATTTTCTTGGTGATGTGTAGATTGTTTTGTATCTTTGCAACCAAAATTACGAGTATGGCAATAAAAATATTAAGCGCGAAAGAATTCGCAATAAAGCTCAAAGCGACCATCCAAGCATCAGGTAAGCTTGGGTTTACTGCTGAGACTGCTAAAGTCCTTGACTTAGAGTCAGGAAAATATGCGAAATTTGCAAAAGACGACGAAAGCAACGCCTTATACCTTATTATTAATAATGAGCGTAGTGAGGATGCCTTTGATATAAGATTTACCAGTGGTTATTACTATGTAGCTACAAAGGTGATGTTCGACACGCTGGGATACAACTATGAGAACGGCAACATCATGTTCGACTTGGTTCGCCAGCCCTCTCTTGACGACGACCTTCAGGGTCAGGTGTATTTTATGAAACAACGTCCAACTAAAAACAAAGAAAAGAAGAATGACATAATATCTGAACCATGAAAAAATGCCCCGTATATCTAGAGATATAGCAGGGCACACACAAGTCGCCAGCCTCCGCAAGTTTCCGACGCTCCAGGAGGCTCGGCGGCACTTTAAACCCGAAAGGAATGGGCCATAAAGCGGTGCAAAGATACTGCATTTTTTGTTATCCGCCAAATATTGACCCTCCCTGACGGTAATATTTACCAATATTTAGGTTAAAATTCTACATTTATTCTATTACGGATAACAAAAACAGTTTATTAAAATGAAACAATATTTGGATATCCTTAACCGGATTTTAGAGAAGAGTGATAATGGGCTGGACATCATCTGTGACGAATGTCCTGCCGCAGCAGAGGTTGCCAACACACCCAAGAAGAAGTTCCGACTGCGTAGCGACGAACACACTCCGTCGGCCATGCTGCTGCCTCCTAAAGACAATGGCGACTCATGGCATGTCGTAGATTACGGCATGAACGGAAGCGAGGGTTATATGTCGGCCATCGACCTGTACATGTGGAACCGCGGCTGGAGCCAAGACAAGTTTGCCATTGCCCTGCAGGAACTGGCTGAGCGCTACGGGGTGCAGGAAGAGCTGAAACAGGGTAAGAACATGCCTGTCATCAATCAGCGCACGGCAACAGCCGACGAACAGCAGCGCACTGCCTGGCTTGAGCTGCATGAGAACTTCGGCAACCTCGACCTGACAGGCATCTGGGGCCCTTGCGTCAAGGCCGAGCACCTGAGCGCGTTGGGATGGTATAACGTCAAGGCGCGCTACTCGGTGAAGGACGATAAGCTAACCATCCGCACGGCAACGCCCGACTACCCTATCTTCGCCCAGAAGTGTCCCTATGTCGACAACGCTGGCAACGAACATTGCTTCTGGAAAGTCTACGAGCCGAGAAACTACGAGAAGGCATTCCGCTTCATGATCATCGGGCAGAAGCCGCAAGAGCACATCTTCGGACTCACACAGCTCATCCAGGCCTATCATCAGAACAACGACGAGAAACTGGCCGAGGTGCTGCTGGTCAGCGGTGGCAGCGATGCCGTCAACGCCCTGAGCATGGGCTACCAGCCGGTATGGCTCGACTCCGAGACCCGTCAGCTGACGGCTGCTCAGCTGGCATTGCTCCATAAGTACGCCTACAAGGTCATTGCCATTCCTGACACCGACGAGACAGGTACGCGCATGGGCATCAGCCTGGCCAAGAACCTGCCGACGCTCTACACCGCATGGATGACGGCTGACGACTTCTACGGCACTCACGACAACCGTGGCCGCCAGTGCAAGGACCTGAAGGACTATCTGCGACTGCATCCGTCGCGTCAGGCCATGCAGCAACTGGTAGGGCGCAGACGCCGTGCTCAGTTCTGGACCAGGCACAAGCACAAGGACGGCACCGTCGACTACAGTATCTCCGAGACGTCACTGGCCTACTTCCTGTGGCTTTACGGCTACGCTACGCTGAAAGACGACAGTCAGAAGGACCCGCAGTACATCCGGGTGGCAGGGCACGTGGTACACCGGGTGAAGGCCAAGTCGATACACAGTTTCCTGAAGCGGTGGTGCGACCGCAACGGGCTGAGCGAGGACCTTCAGAACAAGCTGTTGGCTTCAAAGGCTATGCCCAAGGATCACGTCAGCCATCTCATTGAGCGCGACGACCTGGACTTCAGCAGCGCCACGGCTACCAGTCAACTGTTCTATTTCAACAACGGCGCTGTCATGGTGACTGCCGACAAGATGACCCGTCTGCCGGCATCGCAGGCTGCTGCAGGCCACTACGTCTGGGAGGAAGCTGTCATACCTCATGACTACCGGCCTATAGAATCTCAGTTCACCGTTGAGCGCAATGACGATGGCGAATACCACATTACCATCAACGACCAAGCACCGAGCAAGCTGCTCAGATTCCTCGTCAACAGCTCGCGACTCTACTGGCGCAAGACGGACGAGATGAACCAGCCGCTGACCCAGCAGGAACAGCGTGACGAGGAGCAGTGCCTGATGGCCAAGCTGGCTTGTATCGGATACCTGCTGCACAGCTATAAGTCTGAGTCGGAATCATGGGCTCCGATACTGCTCGACAGCACCATGGGCGAGAATGCCGACGAGTGCAACGGGCGCAGCGGCAAGTCGTTCTTCCTCACCGCCATCGGCAAGCTGATTACCACCTTCCTGGTCGATGCCCGCGTCAAAACGGTCACCGAGAACCGCTTCATCTTCGACGGAGTGACGGAGAGCACCAACCTCATCGTCGTCGACGAGTGCCACCGCCAACTGGACTACGACTTCTTCTTCGGCAAGATTACCGGCGATCTGCGCGGCGAGGAGAAAGGCAACCACCCCTTCCTGATTCCGTTCAGCAAGAGTCCCAAGCTGGCCTTTGCCACCAACTACGTGCTGCATCGCCATGATCCCAGCACCATGGGACGTCTCTGGCCACAACTGTTCAGCGACTACTACCACGTAGCCACCAAGCAGAACGACTACCGTGAGTCGCGAGGCATACGTGACGACTTCGGGCAGAACCTCATGGGTACCGACTATACCGAGCATGACTGGCAGGCCGACATCGCCCTGATGCTGCAGTGCCTGCAGTTCTACCTGTCGCTGCCCAAGGACCATCGCAGGCAGATGCCGCCCATGAGTCATGTAGAGCGACGCGAGAAACGTGCCGTCATCGGTAAGGACTTCGAGCAGTGGGCTACGGAATACCTGGCTCCCGACGGTGGCAATCTCGACACCGAAATCAAATCGCTCGACATGCTGGCCCACTTTAATCTGGAGACCAAGTACGGCTGGTCGCTCAGCAAGTTCACCCGACATCTCAAGGACTATTGCGATTATGCCGACCACATCCAATGCCTCAATCCTACTGCCAAGACCGGACGTAAGGAAGATGGTATGGCATGGACCAAGCGCGAAAGCAATACGCTGGTCAGGTACTATTACGTACAGTCAAGAGAGAAAGCCGAAACAGTAGAACAGGTAGAGCAGGATCTGCCTTTCTAAGCCCCGCAAGAGAGACTCGTCATCATGGCGAGTCTCTTTCTTTATGCTGTTACACTTTTGTGTTACAGTTTTTTTTTGAAGCCAAAAATAGTCCCTTTACAAAATTTTATTTTTTTATTTTTCACACTCAATTTTTTCCACTTTAAAGTGTAACAGTGTAACAATTGAAAAAAGAAAGAGATAAACCCTTGTCTGTCAGAGATTTACAAACATGCCGAAGTGTTACACTTTGCGTTACACTTTTGTTACACTTTTTATTTCCGCAATTTCTGTAACACGTTTCGACCATAAAACAACAACCCACGCTTATTACGCAATAACCCTGCCTTATTGGAAAATAACCAAGGGTTATTGAACGTCCCAAAAGTACACAAAGAGCGCTCGACGAAGTCGCTTTGACCTTGGTCAAAGAACCGTCCCCTTTGTGTACACTGCTGCTGCGCGTTCACAAAAAGTCCTGAAATAATTCGGTTGATTCATCATGGTTGTGTATCTTTATTATCTTGCATCGTTTTGCGGCTGCAAAGTTTGTGCAAATCGAACGAAACACCAAATTTTCTGCCCAAATTATTTGGTTTTCTCGCAAATTTTTCGTACCTTTGTAGGGTACTCATAAGGTAATCTAATACCATGAAAAACACACAGTTAACCCTATTTAGTAACATTTAAAACACGTAAGAATTATGAACAAAACATGGAGAATTGTGCTTCAAGCACTCGGTTACATCATCAGTCTTTTGCTCGGCGCAGCTGGCGGAGCCACGATGATGTAAAAGTACACAAAAAGAACCGTCCCCTTTGTGTACTTTTATGGAAAACACGCGCTTTAAAATCTCTCAGTACGCCTGTGCGGTGCTGCTCATCGTGAGCAGTATCGCATTGGTGGCGTATCAGGTGGTCGTGATCGACGATGTGTCGGACGGGCTGCTGGTCTATGTGGCCCAGGCCTTCCTGCTCGTCGGCTCGATCTTCGGCCTCGACTATTACTTGAAACTCATCACACGAAAAATCAATGAAAAACACACAGCTCAATGACATCCGGCTCTCCCAGCATTTTCGCCTGGCCGAGTTCCTCCGTCTGGATAAGTATCCGGATAACATCCCTACCATCTACCAGTTTGCCAGCCTCGTCTACGGTTGCCAGCATCTGCTGGAGCCTGCCCGACAAGAGGTCGGCCCCATCATCATCAACTCCGGCTTCCGCAACCCTCGCGTCAACACGCTTGTTGGTGGTGTCCGTAACTCCCAGCACCTCCTCGGCCAAGCCGCCGACATTCGCCCCAAAGACCCAGCCAAATTTCAAAGCTTAGTCGATTTCCTCCGCCATTGCGAATATACCGACCAGCTCCTGACCGGCCCCAACTGGCTCCACATCTCCTGGAAGCCATTCTCTCAGCCCAGACACGATGTCAGGATTGGATACTACAAGTAACCATATTTTACCCTTTCTTCTTATTTTTATCAAAACCACTTTCCGCAATATAGAGGGATCGGTTCCGCTGTGTTCTCAAATAAATAAAGAAGGTTTAGTATTATGTATCTCTGATTCTTATTTAACTACATGTTTCTTGCCGTTCTTTATGTATAAGCCCTTTGCTGGATTATCTACCCGACGTCCATTTAGGTCATACAATACACCCTTGTTATTATCCGTTGCCACAATCTTATCAATTCCCGTTGGCTGGGGATCATCATTCGTAAGTGCCACAATCTCTTTGAAATTACTCCAAGGTGTTGCTGCCTTATAGGCAGCAACATCATCACGAGTAAAAGTAGTTGTTTTTTCATATTGTTATCATTTTAAGTCATTAGCAATTTGCTACAATTGTTAGGGGATGAAACCGCCAAACTGTTAGTCGAATTTTTGTATCTATTAATAAACAACAAAAACGTGAGCAATTACTTCGCTTACGTTCCTTCCAGGTATCGCCAAACACCTAACAACCTTAAACGAGCAATGCGCACGCCCTCGGGCGTGAATCATCTACTTACTCTTGGTTGTTCTTTCGATTTTGGCGATTTCGGAAAGGAACAAGATTCAGCGGACGCTTCAACGTATATGTTGATGCTATGCATCGATAAACATTATATTATTAAAAAATCGATTCAACTATTTTGTCGACTATTTCATCGAAGTATTCTTGCTTAATACTTCCGAGGCGGCGGGTTACGTCGCGTTCAATATTACCTGTAATAATCTGGCATTTTACAAGACTGGGCTTTGAAAAAGAAAAGCCATTAACCATCTCGTCGGTCAAAAGATAGGAATACTGCATGTTTATCCTATCGTTTGAAGTAATCAGCACCAGGTAGAACATGCCGTCTTCATCCTCCTGCAACTGATCGTTAGAAACGATGATAGCAGGATGGGGCTTGAAGGTTCAGTCAGGAAAAAGGAAGCTGACCTCAACAATGTCTCTCTGGTGGTACTTCATACATAGCGTGCTATGATATGGGACATGGATTTACGAGAATGCTCAAGTACGGCATCTCTCAATTCACGATGAGCCTCGATCTCTTCGGGTGTAGGCTTGTAAGCGTCGTCAAGTTCTTCGCTCAACTTAACAAACAGCCCTGTCGCCAATAATGCAGCGAGCTTACGGCGTGCCAATGCATTACTACGGTTATATTCTAATGTTACTGTGCACATAATAATATTTTTTATGATTTTTTCACCGCAAAGATACGAAAAGTTTTGGAATAGTGGAAAGAATGGGGATATTTTTTTTCGTAATTATCGCAAAAAGAGTGCGAAAAAGTATGTGAAATATTTGGATATTTGAAATATTTTTTGTATCTTTGTAAGGTAATTAAAGAGTTGGTTACAATGCGGGAAGCAGTCACCCGATGCAGATGGCTGCAACGATTTTCTAATACCATAAAAAACAAGACAAAAGGTATGATTGAACTTTATTTGAGTAAGGTGGCCGAGACTTCGGAAACCGAGCAGGC
>Ga0129306_1002653_pt1 | contig 15193 bp, 14 predicted proteins | sample P827metagenome_FD_94438 | JGI IMG/M metagenome (GOLD analysis project Ga0129306, IMG submission 94438) | Capybara group fecal microbial communities from Wisconsin, USA - P827 metagenome | ecosystem: Host-associated > Mammals > Digestive system > Large intestine > Fecal | place: USA: Wisconsin...
AATTCTTTAGTTTCTCTTATTTTCTTTTCATCATCACCTAAATATACTTTATCAGGATTAGCCATATATTCTTCTATATCAATTAGTTTTAATTCAAAGAATGGATTGTCATTAGCCCTTTTTTCTATTAAATTAGTTGAGTTTTTATTAGGATCATCATACTGAGCTAATTTATTATCTTTACTATCTTTTTCTAGTTGTGTACCTAAATTAGTATCTTCAGAGTTTTCAAATACTCTTCTTCTACCCAAATTATCTACAAAAGAAAATACATATATTCCAGAAGATAAATGTAATTGATCTATTTGATCTATATTTATTTGAAATTCTTTACTTATTTGTTCTTTTATTTTATCTTCTTTTACTTTTTCTACTCTTAGTTTAGCTAATTGATAATCAATAATTTTTTGTTTAGTAATTAGATCGCTCGCACTAGATAATTGTCTATTCATTTCTTCTAAAGATCTATCACTTGTAATAGCATATATTAATCTTCTATCTTCAGGAGTTATTTGATAACTTGGTTCTTCTTTTCTTTTTAAATATTCCCTGTATTCAAGTAAATCTTTTTCAAAACTGTTGTTAGTCATACTATGCCTCCAATTATAATAATTATAGCATATAAAAAAAGTAAGAATGTTTCATCTTCTTACTTTTTACATATATTTACGCTTAATCATCATCTTCACTATAATAATCATCATCTTCATCTTGTTCATAATCAAATGATGTAGGATCATATTTACCTTCTCTAACTAATTCTTTTTCAGCATCAGTTAAATCTAAGTCTTCCATTTCTTTTTCTATTTCTCTTTTTCTTTCATCATCTTGTTTATCTATTTCTCCAGTAGCTACTAAGAAATCTAATAAACTATCTTTTTTCATTTTTATCTCCTTTCTTTACTTCAAAATATTCCGGATAATAATGCATTACATTATTATATATTTGATATCCTCTAGTAGCAGTTACATGTTTTTTGTTTGAATCTCTAAAGAATAAATTATTTGGTTTAAAATCTTCTATTTTTATTTTATATTCAAATTTTTTATATTTAATATGTAATTTATTACCTTTCTTTTCTACTTCATAGTCTTCTTTATTTTGAGAATATGGAGTATTCATAGGAAGAAATATTAATCCAAAATATGAAATTACTAAACCTAATATAATAAATCCTATATTAGATGTAGTTAAGAAAGATAATGTTTTATTAAATACTGGGATTACTATCTTTGTATTTTCTATTCCAGAGTTTAAAGTGTTTTTAACATTAACTACTACTATTGATAAACCTACTAAGAATATTAATATACACATTATTAGTGGACCAAATTTTTTGTTTTTTATTAAGTTAATATAGTATTTCATTTATCCTCCTATTGTATTTGAAATATATAGAATTTTAAATAATTAGTTTCTTCTACGTTTAATAAAATTGGATGATCACAAGCTTGTTGTCTTTCTTCTATTTGTTTTAATTCAACATTAGCTTCCTTAGCAGCTTCCATAAGCATCTTTTTAAAATTAGAATTTTCCATAAAATGAGAACAAGAACAAGTTGCTAAATAACCTCCTCTTGGAAGTGATTTCATAGCTAAATAGTTTATTTGTTTATATCCATTATATGCATTATTTATTTTATCTCTTGATTTAGTAAATGCTGGTGGATCTAATATAATAAAATCATATGTATTAGATTTTAAATTAGTTAGAAATTCAAATGCATCTTCTACTTTATATTCAATATTAGTTATATTATTTAATTTGGCATTTTCTTTAGCCATTTCAATGGCGCTTTTAGATATATCTAAACTAGTTACTTTTTTAGCTCCTCCAATAGATGCATTAAATCCAAAAGATCCAGTATGAGTAAAACAATCTAATACAGTTTTATCTTTAGCTATTTTTTGAATTGCTTTTCTATTATATTTTTGATCTAAGAAAAATCCTGTTTTTTGACCATTTTCAAAATCAACATTATATTTAATACCATTTTCTATAATAATAGTATTTGTTTTAGATGGTGTTTTAACACCTTTTAATTTATAAAAACCTTTGTTTTCTTCTAAACCTTCTAATATTCTTAATTTATTATCATTTCTTTCATAAATACCATCTATTTTATCCGTTTCATTCATTATTTTATAAAGTAAATTATATATAGTATCTTTATGTTTTTCTATACCTAGACATAATACTTCTGTTACTAAAATATTATTATATCTATCAACTGTTAAACCAGGAAAACCATCAGATTCACCAAATATTAGCCTGCAATTATTAAAATCTTCTCCCATAACAGTTTTTCTATAATCTACCGCATATCTTAATCTTCTTTCAAAGAAATTATCATCAAATTTATCATTAGTATTTCTAGAAATAATTCTAACTCTTATCTTTGAATTATCATTGATAAATCCAGTACCTATATATGCACCTTTATCCGCTAGTACATCTACTAGATCACCATTTTCATAATTACCTACTATTTTTTCTATTTCATTATCATATATCCAAGGATGTTTATTATTTTTTTGTCTTTTATATGCTCTATTAGTTATATATATTTTTGTGTATTCTCTATCTATTTTCATGATAATACTCCTTAGTACATTTAAATTATATCATAATAATTTGTGTTTTTTTTGAATAAATGGTATAATATCGCACAAAAAAAGAGGGATTATTATGCGATTAGTAAAAAGTGGGTTGACTGAAGCAGAGGTAAAAGATAAGTTAATTGAATTCTTAGGTAAATATCATAAACAAATTGATCCTATGCTTATTGAAATTATGTATCAATTTTTAAATAATGCTTTTTATGATGATGAAATACCATTTATGTTATATGAATTTTTAAGTTCACAAGGTTTAACTGATAAAAAAGTAGACATTCATAACAAAATGTTTGATATAACTAAAAGTTATTTTGGTTCATTAGATGATAAAAAGATTACTGAAGTAGGTGCTGGTTTAATACCTATTATATCTAATAAAATAGTAAAAAATAGTAATAGTACTGTTACTGTATTCGATCCATATTTAATTAAAGGTTTCTATAGAAAAAAAAGATTAATATATAGAAAAGAATTATTTAGTTCTGAAAAAATAGATAGACAAGATTTATATATAGGATTAATGCCATGTGAAGGTACAACAGAATTAATTAAAGGTGTTATGAGAGATAAATCAGATATGGTTTTAGCTTTTTGTGGATGTTCACACTTTGATGAAAATGAATTACAATTTTCTGATTGGTACAATGATCTAGGTTACTTATGGAGAAATAGAATTATAGATGAAGTTGATAAGTTTGCAACTGAAAATAAGTATCAAGACTTTAGTATAGATGATAAATCTATGCCATATCCTGTATTAAAATTAAAAAGATAGACAATAGTCTATCTTTTTTATATTTCTAAATATTTATCAATCAATATTTCTCTTATATTATCTTTTAATGGAGCTCCAGCTGCATGAAAATGTCCTCCTCCACCAAATATAGATGCTAATTTATTAACATCAGCAGTATCTTTTATACTTCTAAAACTAAGAGTTCTATTTAAATTAATAATCATTAAAGCATCTATAGTATCTTTATAATATTCACATAAATCATTACCTAATTCACTTCTATAATTTTCCGCAAATACTATACCTACTTTCATATTATCTATTTCTTTAATAGTTATTTTATCTTTCATATTTTCTATATAGTCTTCTTTTTTATTTCTATCAACTGTTAATAAAGTAGTTTCTATTTTATTAAAATAGAATTCTTTATTTTCTCTTAAGAATACTTTATAGTTATCAATAAACATATCATTACCATAATAATATAAAATAGTACTTAAATCTCTTGCTTCAGGAATATTATATTTTTTCCATTCCCAAGTATCACCTAATCTAACTAAATTAACCATATATTTAACAGATTCTTTATTTAATAAATCATTAGGATAATTAGCAAGTAAATATTTATAATATAAACTAGTTCCTGATTCTTTCATACCATTTGCTTCATCTACAACTTTATCAAATGAATATTTATTCATTTCTATAGATCCTATATGATGATCTAATACTTGAAATTTATTTTTAAAATCAGAATTCTCTATTCTATCAGCAACTTCACTAGATATATTTAAATCAGTCATAAATACTTTATCATATGAATCAAATAAATTATTATCTAAAGATTCATTCATAAAATTATCTACATCTACTATTTCAAGTAGTTTATAATCATATTCTTCAAAAACTAAATCTGTTAGTATTACTGGCATAACACCATCTAAATCTGCGATATGTGATATTAAAAATACTTTCATAAATCCTCCTAAAGTTCAAATTGAGAATTATATAATTCTGCATAGAAACCATTTAATTTCATCAATTCATCATGATTTCCTTGTTCAACTATATCTCCATCTTTCATAACTAATATAACATCAGCATTTTTTATTGTGGATAATCTATGAGCAATAATAAATGATGTTCTTCCTTTAGCTAATTTATCCATAGCTTTTTGTACTAATTCTTCTGTTCTTGTATCAACATTAGATGTAGCTTCATCTAGTATTAAGAATGGTGAATCCTCTATCATACCTCTTGCGATAGTAAGTAATTGTTTTTGTCCTGATGATATAGAATCATTATCACTTATTCTTGCATCTAATCCACCTGGAAGTGTAGAAACAAAATGACTTATTCCTACTGTTTTAAGTGCATCCCAAATTTGTTTATCAGTTATATTTTTTCTATTAAATTTAATATTATCTCTTATTGTTCCATCAAATAACCATGTATCTTGTAATACCATAGTAAATAATTTATGAACATTTTCTCTTGTTATATCTTTAATTGATACTCCATCTATAATTATATCTCCATTAGAAATGTTATAGAATTTCATAAGTAGATTAACCATAGTAGTTTTACCTGCGCCTGTAGGACCTACTATTGCGATCTTTTGACCTGGTTTAACTTTAGCGCTAAATTTCTTAATTATAGTCTTTTCTCCATCATAACTAAAGGATACATCTTTAAATTCTATATTACCTTTAGCATCTTTAACAAGTAATTTCTTTTTATTTTTTTCTTCTTCCATTTCTTTCTCATCTAAGAACTCAAATACTCTTTCAGAAGCTGCACCTGATGATTGAAGATTTGTTAAAGATTGAGCAATTGATGTTAGAGGTTGACTAAATAATCTTACATATACAATAAATGCTACTATAACACCAAATGTTATCTTATTATTCATAACAAGTAATGCACCTACTACACATACACAAACATATCCAAAATTACCAATAAAATTCATAAGAGGCATCATCATACCAGATAAGAATTGACTCTTTTGATTTGCTTCTCTAACCTTTTCATTACAATCATCAAATTTTTTATCAGATATTTTTTTAGCATTATAAGCTTTTACTACTAATAAACCTGAATATATTTCTTCAATATGAGAATTTAATTTACCAAGTTCTTTTTGTCTAGCATTAAAGTATTTTTGTGATTTACTTAATATTATTCCCATAAATATAAATCCAATAATACTAGATAATATTGCTGTTAAAGCCATAATTGAATCAGTTTTAAACATCATAAATGTTGATCCTGCTAATAATGTTATTGATTTAACTAAATTAGATAAAGCTTGGTTTAAAGACATACCTACAGTATCAACGTCATTTGTTACTCTAGATAAAACATCACCTATTTGATTATTATCAAAATAACTAAGAGGCAATCTATTAATTTTTTTAGATATTCTATCTCTTAAATTTCTAGCAAACTTATTAGATATATTAGCTAGTATGTAAGCTTGAATAAAATTAAGAATAGAACTAATCGCATATAAGATTAATATTAATATAGCTATATTTCTAATCTTATTTAAATTCATATTTGGTTCTACAGCTTTTCTAATGCTCTTTGGCATCTTATCTATTTTCTTATATATTTCTTCTGGATCAGAATCTTCTTTTAAAGAACTAATTTCTTTCATATATTTTAACTGATCTTTAGATGTAATCTTTATTTTATCCACAGTAATACTAGGTAATAAATTATTTTGAATATTATCACTTAGATTATTCATTTTATCTATAATTACTTTTTTATCAGATATATCTGATGTTTGAATAAAAGTAAAGAAAGTCATTAATTCATTTTTATCTTCAACTGATAATTTACTACTTGTCATTAATTTTTGATAATCAATATTTTCAAAGTTATTAGTAACTTTAGTAGTTATAGTAGTAATATTTTTAGTATTAACAACTAATCCTTTAGTTATTTGATCTGTTAAATTAGATAATTTATCAGGAGCTAGTATTTCTAATATAGAAGCCGCTAATGAAAAGATAATACATAATATAATAAATATTATATAAACATTTAATTCTTTAATTAGTCTTTTAATTGCTCCACCAAAATTATTAGATTTTTCATACGATCTTCCACGAGGTCCATTATGCATTTTCTAATTCCTCCTTTGATAATTGTGATAAAGCAATTTGTTTATAAACTTCACAATTTTTTAATAATTCTTTATGAGTACCAATACCCTTACATTCTCCATTATCTAGAACTATTATCTTATCCGCATTCATAATAGTACCTATTCTTTGAGCTACTATTATGTTTGTTGAATCTTTAGTATATTTCTTTAGTTCTTTTCTTAAAAGAGAATCAGTCTTATAATCAAGAGCTGAGAAAGAATCATCAAATATATATATTTCTGGATTTCTAGCAATTGCTCTTGCCATAGCAAGTCTTTGTTTTTGTCCACCAGAAATATTAGTACCACTTTGAGCTATATGTGAATCATATCCTTTTTCCATTTTTTCTACAAAGTCTTTAGCTTGTGCTACTTTTATTGCTTCTTTTACTTTATCTTTTGTTATTTTTTCGTTTGCAGAACCAAAAGAAATATTATAATTAATAGATCCATCAAACATAACTGCTTTTTGAGGAACATATCCTATCTTATTATATAAATATTCTAACTTATAATCTTTAACATTAATACCATCTACTAATACTTCACCATCTGTTACATCATAAAATCTAGGTATTAAATTAATTAAAGTACTCTTACCAGATCCAGTAGATCCTATAATAGCAATTGTTTCTCCCTTACTTGCTTTAAATGAAATATTTTTTATTAAATATTCATCTGCATCTGGATATTTAAATGAAACATTTTTAAATTCAATAGTACCTTTTTCATTATTATCACTAGATATTTTTCCATCTTTTATAGATATTTTTTCATCTAAAACTTCATTAATACGTTTAGCAGATACAGATGCTCTTGGATACATCATAAATATAACTGCTAGCATTAAGATAGACATAATTACTTGCATAGCATAACTTGAAAATACAATCATATTTCCAAATATAGTTAATTTATCAGCAAGCATAGCTTCTTTTATAAGATAAGCTCCAACAAAATATATAGCTAAGTTTAATGAATATAATGTAATATTCATAAATGGATTCATAATAGCAAATCCTCTTTGAGTAAATAATTGTGTATAAGTTAATTCATCATTAACAACGTTAAATTTATCTTCTTGATATTTTTCAGCATTAAATGCTCTTATAACTCTAATACCTACTATATTATCTCTAATGCTATTATTTACGTTATCAGTAAGTTTTTGCATTATCTTAAATTTAGGTAATAAAACAATCATTAATACTATAATACCTACAAGTAATATAATTAATGCAGCTGCTGTTAAAGCACTCCATTCAAAACTTTTATTAAGTATCTTAGTAACTGCCCATATAGCTGTAATTGGTGCTTTAATCATCATTTGAAGACCCATAGCTATAAACATTTGAATTTGTGTAATATCATTAGTTGTTCTAGTAATTAAACTACTTACTTTAAAATTTTTAACTTCATTAATAGATAAACTTTCTACTTTATCAAATACTTTTTTTCTAGTATTCTTAGAAAAATTAGCAGATACATTAGAAACAATATATCCAACTATTATCATAGTAATTAAACTTAATAAAGAACAAGCAAGCATTAATCCACCATTATATAAAATATCTCCCATCTTACTTTCTTCAGATTGAACTAATTTAGTAATTGTAGACATATATTCTGGCATTCTTAAATCAAGCCATACTTGTAATATTATTAGACCAAATGATATTAATAATAACAATGTATCTCTAAATTTTAAATTCTTTAATAATCTAATCATGTGATTCTCCTTTAGCAATAATATTATAATATATGGCATTACTTTTTACAATATTATAAAAGAGGATTATTAAAATAATCCCCACTTAGCTAATTCCTCAAAACCACCTATTTTTTCTATATATTTTCTAGCTATTTCAACTATTTCACTAAAAGGTTTTCCATCAACTATTCTATCTCCTATAGCGCATGAAATGGATACTTCTTTTTTAGTTTCTTGAGCTTTTAAAAATGCATATATATTTATAGATACATCTGCTTTAGATAAATCTTTTCCATGAATGCCACCTCCGGTAACACTTTTTCCTAAATCAGAACCAAGTTTTCTATTAATTGCTCCTGTATCTACATCACTTCCACCAGTCCAATAGCCTAATGGGTTTATAATAGCATTTATGTACTCCTCTTTTAATTTGTTTTCTTTATCGTGACTTTGACATATTATTAATTTATCATTATCAAGAACATATTTCCCATCATATGGAAATTCTTTATAGATATTTCTCGCTATTTTAGATAATTTCTTTTCTTCTTCTGATAATGGAACTCCTTTAAATATTCCATTATCACCACATCTAATTTCTTTTTCTTGGTTTTTAGATAGATTTTTATCTTGTTTAACTAATATAAGTTCTATATCTTTTTTACCAGCTATTCTTCCTACTATTTTTTCTATTTCTTTTTTAGTAATATTTATGTTTGTTTCTATTATTGTGTAGAATTTTCCATGACCTAATAATGCTTCAATAGCAATTTTTGGATTTTTATCTTTTTTATAAGCTAAGTCTACTATAGCTCCAGATATTCTATCAACTACCTTATCTGGATGAGATGGATTTACTTTTTCTATCATAACTATTCTCCCTTCTTTAAAAATTTAGAATAAAAAATTTTTCCATGTATATTGTCCATACAATATATTAAAAAATTAATGTCTTGATTAGACATCATACTAAGTACTTTTTCTTTTGATTCCCTAGTTTTATATAGTCTTTGAAATTTTAATATAACATTTTTTCTTTCTTCATAGGTGTATTGTTGTAATTTAGATAATTTCATAATCCTCCTTTCTAACACCTTATAAATTAAAAAACACTCAAGATAACCTTGAGTGTTTAAAAGTTATCTTATAGATCTAGCATTACCACCTAACTAAATAGGTTGGTGAGACTTCATAGGGCTAGTCCCTCCGTCTCTCTTTATAAGATGTTATATTTATTATAAATTAAAACAATATATTAATCAATATATTGTTTTGTTTTTTTCTTCATATTCTTTATATAACTTTACTGCTTCTTCATTAGATATATTTTCTAAATCTAATATATTATTAGCACCTTTTATAAAGTCATATATATCATCATCTTTAAAATCTATTGTTTTTGCATCTTCTAATGTTCCTGAGTAGTATACTTTTTTGATATTTGCCCAAATTATTGCTCCTAAACACATAGGGCAAGGATAACCTGTTGCATATAAAATGCAATCTCTTAAATCTCTTGTCCCTAATATTTTTGATGCTTCTCTAATAGCATTTATTTCTGCATGAGCTGTTGGATCATTTGTTTCAAGTACTGTATTTGTTGTAATACAAATAATATTTCCTTTTTTATCTGTTATTAAAGCTCCAAATGGTCCGCCCTTATTTTCATTCATAGTTTTTCTAGCTTCCATAGCAGCTAAATGCATTAATTCTTCATTATTCATTTATTTCTCCTCTATTATATAAACCTCTTCATAACTTCTTTTTCATCTAAATAATATAAATTTGTATTATCTTCATACTTTTTATAATGTTTTAAACCAAATTGTTCACAGAATTTTCTTCCATCTTTTGAAATAGTAGTAGAATTGATTCCTTTAATTTTATAACCATTTCTAATTAGACTTCTTATTTCTTTAATAAATCTATTACTTAATAATTTAATAGCGTATCCATTTTGAAACTTCTTTGAAATGACAACGGAATTAATTATTATGTAATTAGGATAAGTTTTTCTATATTTTTTTATATCATCTAATTTATAATTATCAATTGCCTCTTTAGAACTAAAACATTTATCATATAGATCTTCACTAACACATAAATAGTTTATATAGCCTATTAATTCATCATTATATAGTACTGTGATTAAGCTATTATTATTTATATTAAATATAAATTTTTGATAATCACTATTCCATAAATATTTTTTACTATAGAATTCTTTATCTAAATTATATATGCCATTTATTATTTCATCATCTATATCTTCATTAGCTACTATACTATATTTATTTTTTTCTACTTTCTTTTTATATTCTTTTGTTAAATAATTTTCTTTTATCTTATCACTATTTAAAACATATATTTTTTCTTTAGTAGGTAACTCTTTAATTTCATCAAAATAACAATCTTCTAAAGTATCTTTTTCAAAATCAGATACAGCAATAGATATTATTTTATCTATATAGTAATGTTTATTATAACTACTTCTTATATATTGACTAATATTATTTTTAATTTTATTTATTGCATTATAATTTTGATATTTTTTCTCTATATTAATACTTTCTAGTAATATATAATTCTTATTTGATTTTTTTAATCTATCTATAAATCCAATATCATAATTATTTATCATTTTTTTAGTTCTTAGTATTTTATCAAATATATTTTTATTAATAACCAAATAACTAATATAACCTACTACTTTAGTATTATCTTTTATAATTACATAACTTTTTCTATTTTTTTCATATATTCTTTTTTCATAATCTATATTCCAAGTATAGTCTTTTCCATAATTTTTAGCATCTAGATCATATATTTTAGCTAAAATATTTCTACCAACATATGGAGTTGTTATGAAATGTAGGAATTGAGTTTTTATTAATCTACTTCTACCAATTAAAAGTATAGAAAGATTAGATAAAACTAATAATACATCAGTAATAGCATTAGAATATGAAAGTATCATAATATCATAAGTAATCCACCCTATATAGGATAATATTCCACCTATAGTCGCAATTTTTTTATTTTTAGTTAAAGAATATGCACCTACTATAGATGCAATAATTGGAATAATAGATATCCATCCATCAAAAGTAAATATACCTATTAAAATATAAATTACTAAACTAATATAAAATATTAATTTATCTTTATCAGTTTTATAAAAGCCAAATGTTTGAATTAGTTCAAAAACGCATATAGAAAAACCACTAATAGCTCCTAAAAACAAATAACTTAGTGCATAAAAAATTCCTGATATTATTTGAATAAATAATAATTTATTTATATTTTCTTTATAATAACTATAAACAAGTAATAACCAAGCAATAATACTTGATGCTTGACTTAAAATAAACATTACTTCCATATTCTCACCTATTATATATAATTATAAACTAAAAGATTACTTTTTTAAAGTAATCTTTTATATTCTATTGAACAATTTCTACATTTCCTAAAGTATTAGAGTTATTTAGTAAATTATTTTCACTTAATAATGCTTTAACTCTTCTAGCTACTCCAGAGTTTCCATCTATTATTTTAGCATTTGGAAAATAATTTTGAATTTTATCTTTTATAATAGGATAATGTGTACAACCTAGTACTACTGAATCTATATTACTATTTATATATGGAGTTAATTCTTTCTTTAATAATTCATCTATTTTTAATTCGTTTTTAGTTTCAATTGCATTAGCAAGTCCCTCACAATTAACTAAATTAATTACTTGATCATCTGTTTTGTTATTATCAATTAATTCTTTAGTTCTACTAGATGATATAGTTCCTGGAGTTGCCATAACTAATGCATTATTGTAGTTATTGTCGCATACTATTTTTATCGCAGGTTCTATACCAACAAATAACATGTTTGGATATAATTCTCTTAATTTACCAATACATCTAGTAGTAGCTGTATTACACGCTAAAATAACCATTTTTACATTTCTAGATAAGAGATATTTAACGTTGTTATTAACTATATTAAATAATTCTTCATCACTTTTTTCACCATATGGATTATTTTTAGAATCAGCAATATATATAAAATTTTCATTAGGTAATTCTTTTCTTATTACATCTAATGTTACTAATCCTCCAATACCTGAATCTAAAACTCCAATTTTGTTATTCATATAACCACCAATATAATTATAGCACAAAAAAAGTGAGATTATATCTCACTATACTCTTTTAGCAGGACTGCTTGTTAATTTTTTGTATATTGCAGCATCTAATGCTATTTTATCTCTAAATTCCTCTGTTGGTTCACCATAAAATTCATAATCAAAGTTCTCTTTATTACTTCTATGTAATATTTCAAAACCTTCTGCTCCATCTTTTAGACTTTTTGAAAAGATAAGCCATATATCATTAGTCCTATATAAAAGAGTTCTTTCAGCTTCCATATTCATTAAACCTTTTATACCTGTTTTTTTTGGGCCTTCCGGATATTTAAACTTTCTTCCAACATATTCAGCTTCATCAAGAAACTCTCTTAAATCAATAAAAGATTTATACATATCATCAAAATTTTCATAAGTTTTTTGATTAGTAGCACCATTTACTTTTTGCTTACTAGTTAAAATATAGTTTAATCCATTATCTTGGCCTAACCAAAAATCATTACAACCAGAATAGTTTTTTTCTCCAGCATGTTTTTTAAAATCTTCTAATATTTTTATCGCAATTTCTATATTTCTAGTTTTGTCTTTTATTTCTCTAAATGATTCTAATTTCTTAGCTTGTTCTTCAGAAAAATCAACAACTTCTGGTCCCCTCTTAATATATACATTTCCTTTTCTATTTTCATTTACTAATATCATCATGGATTACACCTCAACATAATTATATCACAAAAAAAAGAAGAGCAAACATGTCTTCTTTTTTATATTTCTCTTTTTATCCACCTAATTATCACTTCAACTACATAATTAACTTCATTTTCAGTTAATTTTTTGCCTTTTTTGATGTGATGGATTCTTTCTAAACATCCTCTGCAGCAACACCCGGTTGCGTGTTGTGAAATGAATACTGGATGCACCTGTTTCATAGGTGTTTGTTTTCCATCATTTTGTGGATTTTCAGATGCTAATCGACTATTTATAATCTCAAAAGCATCTTTTTTTATTTTTTCTAATCCTTTTTCATTAACGTAGTTTTTCATTTTGTCATTTAGATGAAATTTTCCTCTAAACTTAGACCTAGATAATGATTCAAGAAGTTTATCTATATCATCCATTAATACTACTTTCTTTCATAGTTAAAGCTACTTTTCCTTTTTCTTTAAATATTTCTTTAACATAAACATCAACTATATCACCAACTGATAATACATCACTTGGACTTTTAATATAATCATCACTTATCTCAGATATATGAACTAAACCATCATTATGAAGCCCAATATCTATAAATGCACCAAAATCAACAACATTTCTTACAGTTCCTTGTAATTTCATACCTACTTCTAAATCTTCTAACGATAATATATCACTTTTAAGTATTGGAGCAGGAACATTATCTCTTGGATCTCTATTAGGTTTCTTTAAATCTAATATTATATCTTCTAAAGTATATATATCAGTTCCTAATTCGTTAGATAAATTATTTATATCTACTAATTCTAGTTTAGAAATTAGTTTTTCACTACCTAAATCATCTAAAGTACAACCTAATTTATCTAATAAAGATAAAGTTATTTTATAACTTTCAGGATGGATACTAGTTTTATCAAGTGGATTATCTCCATCAACTATTCTTAAAAAACCAATTGCTTGTTCATAAGCTTTATCAGATAAAATTTTATCTTTCTTTATTTCTTCTCTTGAATTAATTTTACCTTTTTTATTTCTATATTCTATTATTTTATCAATATATCTTTTAGTTATACCAGAGACATATTTTAATATTGAAGAAGATGCAGTATTAATATTAACACCTACTTCATTAACACATTTCTCAGTTATAAAATCTAGATTATCTTTTAATTTATTTTCTTTAACATCATGTTGATATAATCCAACACCTATTCCTTCTGGTGGAATTTTAACAAGTTCAGATAATGGATCTTGAAGTCTTCTTCCAATAGAAACAGCACTTCTTTCATTTGGACTTAAATTTGGAAATTCATCTATCGCAACTTGTTCTACTGAATAAATAGATGCGCCTGCTTCTGAAACAATAATATATTTAACATTTAATTTATTATCTTTTATTAAATCTACTATAAACTTTTCACTTTCTCTAGATGCAGTTCCATTACCAATAGCAATTATATCTACACCAAATCTATTTATTAACTCAAGTAATATTTTTTTAGATTTATCTATTTCTTTAAATGGTTGTAATACTGTGGAAAATAGATATTTTCCTGTTTTATCAACAATAGCTATCTTACATCCATTAGTAAAACCTGGATCAAATCCTAATACTACTTTTTCTTTTATAGGTGGAGTTAATAATAAACTTTCTAAATTCTTTTTAAAATTTTCAATAGCAGCATCTTCAGCAATATCAGTAAGTTCACTTCTTATTTCTCTTTCTACAGATGGAAGTATTAATCTTTTTAGAGAATCTTCAATAGCTTCTTTTACATATTTAGAACAATCATTATCTTTTTTAACTATTTTCTTTTCTAAATATTCTTTTATAAAATCAATACTATAATTTAGTGATACTGTAACTACTTTTTCTTTTTCTGCACGATTAAGTGCTAAAACTCTATGTGATTTAATTGTTTTAATATCTTCATTATAGTCATAATACATTTCATATGTTTTATTTTCGTCAATAGCATCTTTTTTTAATTTAGATTCTATTTTTCCATGAAGAAATATATTATTTCTAATATACTTTCTATAATAAGCATTATCTGAAATATATTCTGCAATTATATATTTAGCTCCTTCAATAGCTTCTTCTTTTGTTTTAACATTTTCATTTATAAACTTAT
>Ga0129306_1002655_pt1 | contig 15179 bp, 12 predicted proteins | sample P827metagenome_FD_94438 | JGI IMG/M metagenome (GOLD analysis project Ga0129306, IMG submission 94438) | Capybara group fecal microbial communities from Wisconsin, USA - P827 metagenome | ecosystem: Host-associated > Mammals > Digestive system > Large intestine > Fecal | place: USA: Wisconsin...
ACAAGCACTTTTGGTGTTCAATAATATCTTTGATTAAAATGGGTGATAAGACAGCAGTGATATACGCTCGCGTTTCCAGTACAGGGGAACGGCAAAGCACAGAACGACAGGTCAAGGACTTATCGGACTATGCTTTGTATAGGCAGATGGATGTCCGAAAGATATTTGAGGAGCATATCTCAGGTGCAAAGAAGAATGAAGAGCGTCCTATGTTATGCGAAGCCATCGCCTATTGTAAGGAAAACCGCATTTCCACCCTTCTTGTCAGTGAACTGTCAAGGATGGGTCGTAATGCGTTTGAGGTGCTTGCCTCAGTCAAGGAACTCATTGACAGTGGCATCAACCTCTATATACAGAAGGAGCAGTTCAACTTGCTTGATGATGACGGCAAGCCATCCCTATTCGCGCCAGTTATGTTGGCAACGCTCTCCACCTGTGCACAGTTGGAGCGAGACAACATCACCTTTCGCTTGCAGTCAGGGAGGAAACAATATATTGCCAAAGGAGGTAAACTTGGGCGTAAGCCAGGTTCGACAAAATCTGCCGACCGAAAGAAGGAAGAATACAAAGAAGCCATTTCCCTTTTGAAGAAGGGTTATGCCATAAGGGACGTGGCAAAACTGACCGGAAAAGGCATCAGCACTATACAGCGAGTGAAGAAAGAGTTTTGCTAATTTTTTATATAAGGTTGCTGAGTTTGTTTTTTTGATAGAAGAATGTCTGTGTTTTCGTTTTTAACTGCGATTTTGTGCCGAAAAATCAAACTTTCGATGAAGTTTTGCGCTAAAGTTAAGCAAAAATTGTGAATAAATCAAAGAAAGTTGAAGTATTTTGCGGTTGTTTGACGATTTTTTACTACCTTTGCCGCGACTCTCGTTGTCTTGTTCCTCTTTTGGATGTGAACGTGTTCACAAATCCATAATGACAAGATGCCTACGCCTGGCTAATGACGGTGAAGCCCAATAGGGTCTTAATCATCTGAAGCGGGTCATCTCAAATAAGTCGCAAGATTTAGGAGAATGTGGTGGGTGAGAGAGTTACTATATATTGAAAGGCGTTACTTGACGCTTTGTTCTTGACACTCGAGAATCTGGCAGTTCCCAAACAGTAGTCAAACAGCAAAGCAACAATGGCGTCCATGGGTATGTACTATATATAATAATGTATATATGCATACAGGCGTGGGCTTCGGCGTTGCTCGTTTCGACTACTAAGCAATGCCAGAGCTATCGAGTGTGAGACGGGTGACAGGACTGACTCTCACGCTTTTTTTATATAGTTATCAAGGAAACTAAGAACCCTCTTGGCTGTGGGTCACCAAGAACATTTTAGGACACAGCCCGATGTTTCACGAAGGCGACATATTATGTTCTAAGTATAAGCTGAAGAGGCAGTTCAACAAAGGCGGCTTCTCTTCGGTGTGGCTTGCCAGAGACCTAAAGGCACAGGTTGATTTTGCCTTGAAGATTTACGACAACATTGAGGATATGGAGGAATTCCGTAAAGGTTTCAATCTCGTCGTAAATCTTACACATAGCAACATTTTCAAACCACTTGCTTACGATATTCATGAAGGAGTGCCGTTCCTTGTCATGTCTTATTGTCAACAGGGTTCTGCAACAAGTAGGATAGGCAAGATGAGTGAAGATGAAATTTGGAAGTTTGCTCACGATGTAGCTTCTGGCCTTGCCTATCTCCATGACAAGAAAGCAATCGTTCATCAAGACATAAAGCCGGGAAATATACTCATTGACGATGATGGGAAATATATGATTACTGATTTCGACATCAGTACACGTCAACGTCACACTGTAAGAATGACGGCAAGGCAGGTCCAGGAGATGCAAGACTTCAACTATGGAAGTGGCACTCCAGACTATATGGGTCCAGAACGTTGGCCTGATGCAGAGACCGGCTACAAGCCGTCCGCAAGACCCATTGCATCCAGTGACATTTGGTCTCTTGGGGCAACACTCTTCGAACTTATGACGGGTGAAATGCCATTTGGTGAGACAGGCGGTGCATATCAAAGAAACCTATACAAGAAGTTAAGCCCACGAAAGAGAAAAGGCAATGCAGTCCCAGAAATTCCAGGAAAATATTCCAAGGAATTGAAAAAACTAGTGAGAATGTGCCTTGCAAAAGATGCCTGGGACAGACCCAATGCGAAACAAATCGCGGACAATGCGCCACTACATAAGGCACCAGTTATTCATCCACACAAATGGAAGAAATATGTAGCCATCGTAGGAGCATCTGCAACTATTGCCAGTGGTGTATTTGTTTTTTTGTGGCCACATGTCATAGTGGATCCTCCCATTTACAATCCAAATGACAGTATTCTCATTGCTCGCGTAATAGAAGCTAATAAGATTGTTGAAGAGCAGGCTGAACAACCAGCAAAGGTAAAATACGACAATTATGCAACGGCTTATGTTGAAAAACTTATTGAAGCGGCAGAGTTGTATCATTCAACTGACACTCTTAAAGTCAGCCATGACAGCATACGCATTAAGGGTAAAGAGCTTTGGGCTGTTTCTCAGAATGTGATTGACAAAGAATATGCCACTCTTGATAGTCTTCACGACTTTTATGGAGATTTGGGAGCTGAAGGAGCTGCATCTGCATTTTCTAAGCGACGAAGAGATATAAGAATATATGTATCTGATAATATTAAATAACAAAAATTAAATACAATGAAACAGAAAAGTGTTCTTCTTTGGGCAATGGCTGGACTGATGAGTCTTCCATTGCATGTACAAGCTCAAACATCTGGACCAGAATTGTTCAGACAAGCTAACGCTCTCTTGAAGAGAGGGAACTGCGACGATGCTCGCCAAGCTATCAAACTCTACAATCGTGCTAAGAAGGAAGAGTCAAATCTGAGAGTTGACTGCGACAAAAACATTTTGAAATGCCAAGCAATTATTAAGAAAGGTTGCAATGTTTCATTAGAATTGTCGCAGGATGTCGTGGAAATCCCTTATCAAGGTGGCAGGTCACAAATTGGTGTTATATCTTCACAATCCTGGAATATTGAAGGGGCTCAAGATTGGATAGAAACGAGTTCTGAAAACAAAAACAGTTTTGTTTTAGCATGTTTGGAACCTAATAACAGCACCCGTGACCGCATCACAAATCTAACAATCAAGAGTGGTTCTTTGTATAAATCCCTGAAGGTCACACAAAAAGCACGTGGTGAGTATTTGATAGCAGATGCAAAAAGTCTGAATTTCCCTTCATCGGGAACAACGGAACAAATAGGTATCGAATCGAATGCAAATTGGGATATTACCTCCATACCTTCATGGTGTAAAGTAGAAAAGGGTGATAGCACTATCCGTATTATAGTTTCTCCAAATGACAGGGTAATGGAACGTGTAGATGACATTGTTATAGTCTCACCCAATAAATCTATAACCATTAAAATTTATCAGGGGGCAGGAGATGAAAAGCTGACACTGTCACAGAACAATCTTGTTCTTCCAGCTAATGGAGGCAAACATTATCTTAAGGTTTACACTGATGCTGACAATTGGTTTGTTGGTGACTTCCCAAACTGGTTAAATGTACAGCGAATTGGCAATGATAGTATTTGTATCGAAAGTGCAAAAAACATTGCAAATAAAGGCGAACGTTCAGGCAGTGTGCAAGTGCGTACGGACAGACAAACAACAGGTGTCATGATTACCCAAGAAGAAAGAGTAGTCATTGATCCTTGGGATACTCCAGAGAAAATTGTGGGTGGTCGTAATTTCACTTTCGGTGTTAGCGCCAGTTACTATATACCTTTTATCAGTGCTTCCGCAGGAGGTGATTATGAGGGGTCAGTTGTTGATTACTCACTAGGTAATAGTGCAGAAAATGCCTCATATAAGAAGGCCGTTGGATATAGCTTTGGCCTTTTTGCAGACATGCGACTTTACAAAAACATATTCCTTATAGCTGGTGCTAACTTTACTCAGATTAAATATCAGAATGAGTTTAACATGCCAACGACTTATACAATGCCGCATACCAGCTATCAATATCTGAGAGGAGAAGTGATGAACAGCTATAAAGAGGAATATTCTCACACCATGATAGAAGTTCCCATTCTTGCCTCATATCGTTTTAAACTAAACGAGATAAGCCATGTGCAACTTAATCTTGGTCCTGTTCTTAATTTCGGAATTACTTCCAAAATGAAACTTACGGGTAATACTGACTCTGAGACCATGCATCTGTTCAATAGCTATACTAACAAGCGTGCAGACAATGCTAATTATCTGCGCCATACTTCGGCAAGTGCGGACTTTAATTTATACCAACCTTGTGTGTTATGGACGGAGTCATATACAACTGGTAATGTGGCAGATGTTCAACATCATGACGAGTTTACTGATTCGCCTTTGCATAGATTCAATGTTGGACTACGTGCGGGAGTTGCATACGAATACGCTGGATTATCATTTGGACTTTACTATACCATGATGCTAAGCAACATGGCTAATAAAGGATACTGGGAGAACAAGCGTTGGACTGTGTTGAACGAAAGTAATGCTGTGATGTCAGGTTATAAGCAACGCATCCATACATTGGAGTTCAAATTGGCCTATACCCTTCGCTACTTAGGAATGAAGAAGAATAAATAACTAAAAACTATATTTAATCATGAGATGCCAATTTTGTGGTTGGGACATTCCCGACAGTAATGGAAATTGCGAGAAATGCGGCAAACCCATGCAGGCAGATGCCGCTGAATCTGCAAAGATTGTAAATGATTCTACTCACGAACGTCTAACAACTCGTCAGCCGGCAAAAGGCATGGATGATTTAAAGGCAACTGTTCGTGAAAGCAGTAAGAGCAAAGCTGCTGCTACTGTATTAGAAGAAAAAAACAAATGCCCAGAATGTGGGTATGAACTCGAAAATGGAGTGTGCCCATCGTGTGGCTATGATAGTATAGCAGAAAAAGAATCCGATGAGAAGCAAAAAAACATGAATAAAGAAGGAAAAAAGACGGTTCGACCACGCCGTAAAGGAGAAAAAGATGGACGATTTGTACTGACCCCTATTTCTGAAGAGACAGGACAGCCCGAAGGAGACCTTATCCAGTTTGAAGGAAATGAAGTCGAACTGAACCGCGAGAATACAGACCCGAAGAACGAAACTATTACTTCCCAACAACAGGCCATAGTTACGCATGAGAATGGGAAATGGTGCATTGAAGACAAGAGCGAATATAAAACGACTTTTGTTCAAGCTTCACGGAAAATTGAATTACAAAATGGCGACTTAATACTTCTAGGTAATCAACTTTATCAGTTCAATAGTCTGTCAGAAGAAAAATAAAAAAGATGGTAGCATTCCGTTTGGACCTGAATGTGGGTGATGTGATTGACGATAAATACCATATCGTCAAAAGCATTGGCAGTGGTTCGTATGGTGATGTGTTTCTTGTCAAAGATTCACATGGACAGTACGCCATGAAGATTCTACGCCTATTTGATGAATCAAGCGAGCTTCATGAGGAGCTTGTCAAACGCTTCACGCAGGAGTTTGAGACGGCGAAAATGCCAGGTGACTATTTCGTACACTCTTTGGATTATTCCGAAATGAAAGGTAATCCTTTTTTCACGATGGAATATTGTTCTAATGGTGATCTTGCGAAATATGTTGGTAGAAATACGTCCATTCTTCCCCGGATGGCACACGATATTCTATTCGGTCTGAACGACCTTCATTCATCTGGCAAGATTCATCGCGACTTAAAACCTGAAAACGTTCTTGTCAGAGAGAATGGCAGAGCTGCATTAACAGACTTTGGAGTGGTCGGCAATAAAAATGCCTCAAAACGAATAAGCACACGGAATATATTTGGTCGCCCTAAACAAAGGTTTGGGTCTCCACTTTATATGGCACCAGAAATGAATGATTTGAAAGGAGGTGGTGTAACATATTTGCAGACCATTGACATCTGGTCATTCGGAGTGATGTTCTACGAATTGCTGACAGGTGGGAATTTTCCATTTGGCAACCCACAGGATTCGACGGAGCTACCTAAATATCAAGAGAATGCCAAGAAAGGACGATGGAATCGACAAGATTTGCGTGAAGTTCCGCACGGTCGCGAATGGCTTCCTATCATAGAGCGATGCCTTATGCCCAACTATCAAGATCGTTATCAGAACGTACTTGAACTTCTTAAGGACATTGAGCCGTTATCTGGTGATTTCAGGCCAACCCCTATACCAAGTGGCGAACCTCGTTCAGCATCTATACAAAGATTGACAATAACGCAAGGTGAGGGTTCTGGGCAAGTATTCAATTTGCAAAGCATCCTATCAGGCAAAGGCAGAATGATACGTATTGGTCGGAGCAAAGAGAACGACATTGTTCTTCGTGATAAAGAAAATCAGGACACTTTCGTTTCAAGACATCATTTTACCATAGAACAATCCTCTGACGGTCGATATTGGACAATCAAAGATGGGCAATGGCATAAAGAAGAACGCGGATGGAAACTCTCCACTAATGGCACATATCTCAATGCTTCACGTGTGACTTGTGATGGTCAACGGCTTTTTACTGGAGACATTATTACAGCAGGAGAATTTAAACTTAAAGTAGAATAACTAAAAATAAAAATACAATGGAAGAAAAGAAAACTGTACAGTACAAGCGCACCATGCGTGGCACTATGGGTGCTGGTGCAAGCGCATTGTTTAATGGAAATGGCCGCAGGTTCTATATTCTAGAACATAGAGATGCGTCCAAGTATCACAAAGCAGGTGAGTCGCAAAAAATCATCGTTGACCAAATTGAACTTGGACGCCAGTCAGACTGTCAAGTACGTTTCGATGATGAAACATGGGATATTGTTAGCCGCCGCCATGCTGCTATCGTTCGAGATAACGACAGATGGAAGCTCGTGCAACTATCTCAGACCAACAGCACATTCCTAAATGGACAGAAGATTGAAACAGAATGGTATCTTGCAAATGGTGATGAGATACAACTGGCAGTCAATGGACCACGCCTTGGTTTTATTGTACCAGAAGGCAAGCAAGGACTTGTTTCAAGCATAAAATTAACAGAACGTCTAAAATTGTTCCAGAAGCAGGCTTTGGCACCCTACAAGAGGGCTATAGCTGCTTTAGTCGCCGTACTAGTTGTTCTAAGTGGAGTTGGCGCATACGCTTTACATAGCCAATCAGAGCAAATTGACACATTGTTCGCATACAATGAGAAAAATGATACCATCATAGCTCGTATTCAAAGTGATGCTGATTCTGCGAACAAGCAGAGGGAACAATATCAGAAAGAAGTTGAGGTTAAGTATGTGACCATCTATAACCAAGGAAAGGCTATAGAGAAAGAAATGAAGAACATCAAAGGAGTTGCAAATTTTGTTGACAAGGCTAAACCTAGTGTGTATGCTGTCATAACAACAACAACAGTCACCTTTCCCAATGGCAAAACTGCGAAAATGCAGAGTCAAGGAACAGGATTTTTACTTGATGATGGACGCTTTGTAACGGCAAGACATTGTGTGCAGCCTTGGATGTATGATACAGGAACACTGTTTGAGGCGCACGCTCTCTCTGAAAAATATGAAGACGTAAAGATGACAACGACCATACATGGATATTCAATGAACGACGAGATAACCTTATCAAGCAGTCAATTCATTGTAGACAATTCACAAGACATATCCTTCCCCTACTCAATTGAGATAGGTGATGGAGAATCTGTTAGTATCACAGGAAAGTTAGCATTCCCTGTAAAGTTTAAGGATGGCACTGCATTAGGCAACATTTCTATGATGGGTTCTGACTGGGCTTATGCAAGAGTTGGCAAAAAGGGTGCAATAAAAGCAGCTCCTTCATTGTCATCTTCTTTGAAAGCCGGAACAGAGGTTCATGTCCTGGGTTTCCCTGCTGGTATAGGAATTAAAGATGGTAAACATACAGTTGAGCCTATTTACAACAAAATGACCGTTTCACGTGAAGGCTTAAATGAGGCACGTTGTATTATGGTATCTGAAGGCGTAGCACATGGTAACTCTGGAGGTCCTGTTTTCACTGTACAAAATGGAGAATTGGTAGCCATTGGTATTGTAAGCAGAAAGGAATCAGCAACACAGCAACAAGGGATGTTTGGCATTACTCAGCAACAGCAGCAGTATGATCAACTCGTTCCTATTTCAAATTTACGTTAATTATTCAATTATCAGATTATGAATAGAATTTGTTTAATATTTGTATTCAGCCTATGTGGCCTATGTGCTAATGCACAGTCGTTACTCGGCGATTATCTGAAAGATGTTGGTTATGAAGGTCATAACAACTCAATAATAAGTGATGCCGTGGCTCCCGCTCTAACTATTATTAGGCAACAATACCGTTTGGAACGTGGCGGAGAATACTACGGAAAGAATAAACGCCCTTTCTATGGAGAGACTTATACTTTAGGAGTTAAGGTGTCTGGTGGAACTATTATGCAACGTGGCGTTGTGATTCCCTGGGAAAATGACGCGGATTTTCATCGTGTAAAGCAGGGTGGAAAGTATAAACCAGTCATTTATTGGAGTTTGCAAAAATCGTTATCGGACAGTATTTGGAACGCTGTTGAATTAGAGCTTGGCTCTCAATATGTATCTCCAATAGATAAAGATAGTCTTTTGTTTCGTCACGCAGATGCCATGAGCGATTTTGGCTTGCCTATAGACGAGGATTCGGGTTCAAAGAAAGGGTATATGGTATGGGCCTACACAAACTCGGAGGTCAATGACAGTACAATGCAGGTAAGTCTTCGTCTGGTTAGTCATTCTATTGAAGATTCAACAGATAGTATTTATTACGGCGTTACCCCAAAAGACACAGAGAAAGTTATTGGAGGTGTTTTCGTAATACCTTCAATAGAGCGTGCAGGATATATAAAATTGCAAATGGCAGGCATAGCAACCAAGAATAAAGAAGGAAAGTGGGTGCTCTGTCTTTTGGCAAAGAATACGGATGGAAGTGTGAAGACCGAAGAATTGGAAAAGAAAGACAAAAAGCAAAGAAAAAAGAAGGACGAACAAAAATCTAAGCCAGAAGAAGCTGTAGATGAATTCGAGCCAACTCCAATAAAGTAATAAAGGTATATGGCATCTATCAAGCTGTTTGCAGGCACAGACATAGGCTTGCGCGACAATAATGAGGACAATTTTATTGTCTGTCCCGACCTGACAAAGGATGAGTGGATGGTTCCTGCAGACCAGCAGGAACCCATCCAACTTGGACAACGAGGGGCACTCATCGTTGTCGCTGATGGAATGGGGGGAATGAACGCAGGTGAAGTTGCTTCTGAGATCGCAATTAAAACGGTTCAACAAATGTTTTCCCCATCCGTTCTACCTGCAAGTTCAATAGCCAAGCCAGAGTCTGTTACAGCCTATTTGAAAAAAGTCATTGTAAAAGCTGACCAAGAAGTAAAGAATAGGTGCAAAACAGATCCTTCAACTGAAGGAATGGGTTCTACCATAGTCATTGCGTGGCTGTTGGGTAATAATGTCTATATAAGTTGGTTAGGTGATAGCCGAGCCTATTCTTATATCCCAAATGCAGACATACTGAGACTTTCTAAAGACCACTCCTTTGTCCAGCAATTAGTTGACTCAAAAACCTTGACTGAAGAAGAAGCAATGAATCATCCTGAAAGTAATGTGATTCTTCGTAGTCTAGGAGATGAATCCCAAAAAGCCAAACCAGACATTGTTGTTCACCCTGTATGTGATGGTGAAATCATTATGCTATGTTCGGATGGATTATGCGGAGTATGTACTGACGATACTATTTCTCGTGTCATTCAACAAAAGTACGATGATTTACCTTCATGTAAGGAAGCTCTTACGATGACTGCTTTAGAAGCTGGTGGAAGTGACAATATTACCGTTGCACTTATGAGAATCGTCAAAGCAAACACAAATGATGACAGACCAGAAAAGCCTCATAACAAAATAAGGCAACTATTGTATCTATTGGGGCTAACTCTAATGTGTGCCATTGGCTTCTTGTTAGCTTTAACAAATAAAAGTGACAGCCCTAAAATTGTTGATATTGAAGAGATTAAACTAAAACTTAGTGCTAACTCAATGACTAATAATGATACTATTAGCTATGAAGTCGCCATTTTGCCTCATGACGCCAATCAGTCATATAGTGTAGAATGTAACAACAAGAATGTTGTCATTGATACTGTTTCAAAAAGGATTTATTTGAAGGGAAATATTAATGGCGTTGCTGTGCTTGTAGCAAAAGCAATGGTTGATAGCACTAAGTGTGATACTGCTCGACTGAAGCTCCGCAAACAACTCATTCCCGTCGAAAGCCCCGTTTCAGAGGTTAATATAGACTTTCGTATTAGGCATAATGGTCCTTTGGAGCATGGGAATAAATATGATTATTCCATAGCTATCAGTCCAGAGAGTGCAGCGAAAAATGGCTATTCCATTATTTGTTCCTCGAAAGCAGTTACAATAGACAAAAGTAATCATACTATCTCCGTCTCAAATGACTTGAGTAATAACGTAAACTGTACAATTTCCGTTACTGTAAATAATCTCACTAAAAAGTACAATTATCAGCTTGTTGGCACAAGTTCTATAGAGTCACAAATAACCAGCTCAGAAGGTACTTTTGACGAAATTACACATTAAAAACAATAATAACAATGAAAAAATTAGTATTTCTATTACTTGCGGCTTTTGCCGTTGCGTCGTGTAACGACGATTGTGATCACAATTGGGAAGGGAAAACAACACCGCCACCACCAGAAATTGTGGGTTCTTGGTATGAAGAAGAAGAAAACGAAGAAATGCGATTCTCGTCTTCAGGAACATTTTATGACAAGTATTGTAACACGAAAAGAGCGTTTGAAACAGAAGGACGATATGAGCTTAGCTCAGACGGTCGTAAACTGACGTACAATTACAATTTCATGGGACAGACCCAGTTTGCTGATTGGACAATCTCTAATCGTGACGAACTGAGTTTTACTATTTCATCAACCACGGTTGCTTCTCACGTTTTAGAAAAAATCGTGGAAACATACAATTTGACTGTTGGACAAACACAGCAAATTTCGTTTTCCAATGATTACCCCAACTATACGGTGCAATCATTCACAAGTCGTAACGAACGAATTGCAGGCGTTTCAAAGAGTGGACTTATCACTACGAATGGGGAGAAAGGAACAACATACATCAAAGTTGCAACTAACAATGGAAATGCTTGGGTAAAGGTGGTTGTTGGAGAAGAATGCCTTGATTTGTGGTATGATTATATTTCACTTCTTGGGCAGAGTTATACACAAGTAAGAACCGTATTAGGCAATCCTCATCAAAACGATGGAGACCAGGGATATTTCTACGCAATGGAACTCCACGACGTTGTTCAACAGGTAAGTCTATGGCTTAATCCCAGGACAAGAGCTGTGGAAACATTCAACTTGATTCTGAAAGAAGGAGTACCTTCGGAAGTTGTTCTTACATATATGGAGTCAAGATACTACAAATTAAGGGAGATCGGGAAATCCGTCCAGTTCTTGAATAACAGTACGCTTGATAACTCAATTGCAATGATAGAGTATAACCAAGACGGCGGGACAATTATTATCAACGATATAAATGCATATTATAACCTTTGGCCTGATTTTACAGGAATCTTTGGCACAGACAAAAATGGTGTAAAAAAGGCAGCAGAAGATTTGAAGATGACATTCTCATTCGACAGCAAGTCTTATTCTCCATATGGTTCAGACTATTACACGGATGAATACGGCGAATATATGAATCTTTATGGATTCGTGTATAACAAGTCTGGGCAAATGTTTGAATACTGGGCATATATGTTTGAAAACATTGATAAACTGGTTATAGCAAATGCTATTGGTGAGAAATACAATTATGATGAGGATGAAACAAAGCAAGGACTTCTTGTTTGGTATAATAACGATAAGACGGTTCGCGTGAAACTTGATGTCGCAAATAATGCTGTTATCTATACAGACCTAACCCTTGAAGGATTACCCAAATGGCCAGACTACACATCTGCATTCGGCATGACACTAGACGAGCTTGTTGCCACATATGGTGAATTATATTATGGAATTTTACCTATGTATTTCATTGTGAATGATTATATTGAATATGTATATTTCAACGTAGATGACAATACGGGGAAGACAACGGCTTATCAGCTTAGTTTAAATGCCGGTTTCAATACACAAGAAATACATGAGTATCTTTCCTCTGAATACACGTTCTATAAAGCGAATGAGACCAATACCCAATTTGCATATTGCGATGGACCGACACGCGATGTTTCAAACCTACAGATTATATTCAACTCAGAGAAAGGAACAATCACATATTATGATATAAAGGCATTTGAAAGTTCTAGTTCGTCTGCAAGGAGACGTGCTAAAGAGATAAGAGTTCCATTAATTGAAGAACCTTCTCTGTAAAACAAATATTCGTATAATTCAGCAGAAGCCGACTGATAGCCATGTCGGCTTCTGCATTTTCAAATAGTCAAGTCACAAATTGAAAATGAAAAAAATATTCAGCTTGATAATAGTGACTATAACGTGCATTGCTGCCTACGCTCAAACACATATGCGTATTCATCATAATGGCGGTGGGTATTCTGATGTACCCATTGAAAAGATTGACAGTATCACCTTCGTTGATAATGGGGATGTCACTCCTTGTGAATCCGAATTGTCAGGTGGATGGCTATGGGGAAGTATAGAAGCTGGCTATTATGAGTTACTCACATTCAACGAGGATAAGACTTATACGGGCTATGACAATTACTTTTCGTATGGTTTCGACACAATGACATACGGATGGTATATGCAGATGGGCACTATGCTTACCCTGCAGTCGAATGGCTTTGGATATAACCGACGTTACAACTGGTTCATAATTGGGTTAACAGACAATGCCCTTGACGTTATGACGAAGATGGGACAATTCGTCTATTACAGGGTACAGCCAGAGGTGTTGCATCTTAAAGTAGACGGAGAGCCATTAGTGTGTGAAAGTGGTGACAGCTTTCTGTTTGCAGATGGCGTGATTGCTTCTATTGCTAATGGATGTTTGCAGGGAGAGATAAAAGGAACAACTTATGTTCTAAAAAGCATCGAAAAGACTAGTAAGATTGTGGCATATAAAGTGATTGTAGAGTAAAATTCATTTAGATATGAGTCGGAAAAATATCGTTTCCATAATAGTACTTCTAATAAGTGGTACTCTTTGTTTTCTTTACATATATAGAGAAAAGCAAAACACGACAATAAAACTTCTTACAGACGACTTGGAGAAGGAAATAATAGAGTCTGAGAAGCTATATGTGAGATGTTTCCCCGAAGAATTGTCCGATTCCTTTCCTATTAAGGTGAGCACAACAAAAATTACATGTCAGTTTCACACCAATTCTGGAATGGCAAGATATTCATATTACCAAATTTACAAAGACTCGCTAGTTTGGGATTATTTTGAGGCACGTAATCATTGCCACCTTAAAGATTTGACTAAATATGGTAGGGCTGATTATGACACACTCTTGAACAAACTGTCTAAATTGAGGTTTTCTGGAACATGCAATCTAAAAGAGATAAGTGTAGGCGGTGCAGGCTACGATTATAGTTTTGAAGAAAATTCCAATTGTTACTTACATTATAATGATTCATATCAGCTTTCTGGTGAATACCAGGAAGTAAATAATTTAATAACCCTTTTTATAGAAAATCATAAAACTCAGTGTGATATACTTTTTGAGAAGTATTCATCTGAGCCTCACGAACAAGCATTATTTGGAGAATTCAAAAATCTTCCTACAAAATTGCACAAATATGTTGTTAAGTGAATCTTGTACGCTATTTCAATGCCAATAAGTGTTTTCACAACACTGAACTTGATTACAAAAATAAGCTTTAACATCCTTTAAAATGGGGTTTACTTGGGTCTGCTGAACTCACATGTATAAAGTAAGTATTCCCAATTTGTAGATAGGTGGTTTGAAATTATTCAAACTCCAAGCCACCTAACCACAACATATATAATCTCAAAGAGAATGATGCCAAAGAAGGTACAAAAGGCTATGAACAACCGCATGAAAGTTTTCTTCCCGAAATAGACTCCATCGCCCCGGTTGATAATCTCATAGCACCTATCCTTGTTTTGTTCAAGCATCTGAGAGATGTCTCTGCCATGATTCTTGAACAGTGTTTCTTCCTGCTGGTAATACGTTTCGTACTTAGTCTTCAACTGTTTGACAGACTCATCATCCAGCTTATTGGTAATGACAACATTGTGGCTGTCAAGAATAGCATTTGTGATGGCTGTTACGGCGTTGTCGGTACTCTGACCAGCTGCTTTAACGGCTAACACGATTTTCTTCAAATCCTCAATGGCCGCTTCGAGTTTGTCAACGATTTCTTTCACATCGTTCACATTCTTGGTGACTTGACTTAACTGCTCTGCCAGATTGTCTTTCTGCTCGGCAATCTCTTCCTTCCTGTTGATTTCCTCAACAAGGTTATCATATTTATTTTTGTTACTCATACTGGTTTGTTTTTAACGGTGAAATCCTTTTGGTTTTCTTACTGACCTGCTCATTGGCTTGCATAGCCAGTTAGCATGTTGAGCACAGCGGCGTGCCCATTCACGTTCATCCTCATCCTTGTCCTTGCCCCAGTTTGATGGAGTGGAACCGCCGCCACCACAAGATTCAGACATGGAAGTAGCGGCATCGACGTAGTTCATGAAAAGCAGCATGGCCACGTTCAAGACGTTCTCAAAGGGCACAGATTCATCAGGAACTTCGATGGCATCCTTCATAGCCTTGTATGCCTCCAACGGCATTGTGATAGAATATTTCTCATCGTCAACATACTGGATTTTCCTGAAGACAGATGGGGTTTCCGGCTTAGTCTGGGCAACGCTCTGACGCTCGGCATAGCGTTCTACAAGAGGCTTCCTATTAGTGGCCTGGGAGGTGCCCACGGTAGAACTGGGTTTCACAACACTTGGAGCGACTGGATGAAGTTTCTTCCATGTGGCTTCAAGTTTGGATGCGGTCAGGTCACGACCTTTGCCCAATATGGAAGACTTGAAACGGGAGTTACCACGAAGGACGGTGTACCCA
>Ga0129306_1002657_pt1 | contig 15174 bp, 16 predicted proteins | sample P827metagenome_FD_94438 | JGI IMG/M metagenome (GOLD analysis project Ga0129306, IMG submission 94438) | Capybara group fecal microbial communities from Wisconsin, USA - P827 metagenome | ecosystem: Host-associated > Mammals > Digestive system > Large intestine > Fecal | place: USA: Wisconsin...
ACCTCGCGGGCGCCGTGCGTCTGCGCCAGCGTGGCCGCCAGCCCCTCAAGCGTGCCGGGCGCGGGCGCCAGCAGCGACACCGCCAGCGTGTAGGCGCGGCTTGGCGGCACCAGCGCGGCGCTGTTTTCGCCAAGCACGCGCAGCTGCCAGTCGGTGCCGGCGCGGGCATTCGGCTGATGGGGCACGGCGATCGTGAAAAAGCCGCCGTCGAGCGTCTTCATCCGGGCCGCGGGGGCCGCTGCGACGAGCAATGCGCACAGCAGCAGGACCAGCGGCAGAACGAGCGTTTTTTTCATGAGCAAGTTCCTCCTGTGAACGAAAGATGACGCGGCGCGAAGATCGGGCGGCCGCGAAAAAGTCTTTTCGTTATGATAACACGTTTTTGCCCAATCTGCGCGACGCGCGGCAAAATTTGCCGTCCGCATCGCCGCGGCTCACCTTTGCGGGCGATGACCGCGCGCCGTTTGCTGGTATAATAACGTCAGGGAAACGCGGAGCAAACGCTGCCGGTGACCGTGTCGCGTCGGGCAGGAAACGTGGAGCGGCCGCCGCGAAGTCCGTCGAAGAACCGCGGCGCTTCGTTTACGAAAAGCCGCGCTTTCGCATTTCAGGAAGGGGAGGATCACAGATGAAACACGCTATCGCCAAACGTCTTGCGCTCGCCGCGCTGCTGGCCGCATTCGCCGCCGCCGCGCCGGACGCCGCGCCGAAACCGCCGCAGTTTGCCGCCGACGCCGGAAACGGCGCCGTCTACGTCGTCAAGCGCGGCAAAAAAACGCGCCTGAGCGCCGAGCTGCATTCCGCCGAAGCCGGCGGCGCCGTCAAGTTCCGCTACGCGCTGATCGACGCGCAGGCCCATCCCGCCGCGGGCGCAAACGGCGTGGCCTTCTTCGCGCCAAACGGCAAGGCGGCGACGTTCGCGGCGCTGCCGGGGAACGCTTCCGACGCCGCCGTGTCGCTTTCGCCCGACGGGGCCAAGTTCGTGCTGTCGTTCGCGTCCGGCGAGAACACGCGCACCAACCGCGTCTACGCCACCGCCGGGATGCGGCCGCTGTGCTCCGCGGCAGGCTCGGCGCTCGACTGGAGCGGCCCCGTCTGGGTCGACTCGCGGCGCTTCGCCTTCACGGCGTATGACGAAGCCAAAATGAAAAAGCCGGGCGTGACCGAAGGCGGCGCCGGCTACACGTCTGTGGCTCTGTTTGACACGGTTAGCCGCCGCGTCCGTCCGCTGCTGGAAGCCACGCCCACAGACGAGTACGCGCTGCTGGGCGCCCGCGACGGCTTTGTGCTGGCGGGGCATTACGCTGTGGATAAGCCCGAGGAGTGGGCCGCCGGCGCCGAGGAAAACGAGCATCTGAGCGCCGAGTGCGTCTACGCCTGGGTGCCCGGCTGGAAGCCCGGCGAGTGGTGGCAGACGCCGGAACGCACGTTCGTCGTGCAGCCCGATCCCGGCCGCGTCGTCGCGCTCGACGCCGGCGGACGGCACGAGACAGGCATCGCGCTGCGCAAAGGGACGTTTCGCGACAGCGTGAGCGAAGACGGCGAGCAGCGCGACTTCTGGTGGTTCGTCGACGAAAACCCCGGCGGCGTCTCGCTGATCTACGTCTTCACCGGCGGCGAGGACGAGCAGCTGGCGGCCGTGTTCCCCACCGATCAGCCGCGGCGCCTGCGCGAGGTGAGTATCTCCCCGGCGGGCGAGCGCTTGATCGCCGCGATGGGCGACGAGGGCTCGCTCCGGCGCGAGCTTGAGGTGTACAGGCTGACGCTGCGCGTCCACGAGCCGTTTGCGCACTTGATGACGCTGCGGCCGGCGTTTGGGCAGTTCTTCTGGGCCGACCCGTGGCGCGTCGTCTACTCGGCGCTGAACCTGGAAGCCGACCTGAAAAGCGGCCGCGAACCCGGCTACGCGCTCGACGTGTACGTGTATGACAGCGCTGTGGACGAGATCGCCAAGCTCACGGAGAGCTCGACGGCCGACAGCTGGCAGGCGGTGGGCCTGACCGACGACGGCCACGTCGCCGCCGACCAGATCACCGTGCCGGAATTCGCCGACTGGAAAGACCCGGCCAAAGAGCGGCGCACGCGGATCAAGGTCCGTATGCCCGCGGCGGGGTAGGTCCATGCGTTTCGACGACGACGCGCCGCTGACGCTTTCGTGCCGAAACTGCGGCGCCCCGCTGGAGTTCGATATCGTCGCCGGCTCCTACCGGTGCGCGTACTGCGGCAGCGAGCGCCCGCTGGGCGATTTTCCCGCCGCGGCCAAAGAATGGACGCGAGCGCGCCGCAAGGCACGCGCTGCCGCACCCGCCTATCCCCGCGCCGAGCTGAGCTGCCCCAAGTGCGCCGCCCGCATCGTCGTGGACGAGTCGGAGGGGTCGGCCACATGCCCGTTCTGCGGCTCGGCCATGCTGCGGCGCGAGTTTATCGAAAGCGCCGACTTTCCGCAGGCGATCGCGCCGTTTCGCCTCACGCGCGAGGCGGCGCAGCTGGCTCTGCGCGAGTGGGCGCAGACCAACTCCCGCCGCGTGGAAGCGGGCGTGATCCTCGCGGCGCTCGACGGGCTGGAAGGCTTTTATCTGCCCTACCGCCTTGTCAAGGGCCCCGTGGAATGCCGCGTCACGCGCGACAACTCGGCGCGGGCCTACGCCTGCGCCGGCGAGATGGACGGCCTGGCCGTCAACGTGTCGAAACAGCTGGACAACGCCGTGCTCGACGCCGCCGAGCCGTTTGACTGGCGGGCCCTGCGCGCCTTCGACCCGGGAATCACGGCGGGGCTGAAGGTCAAGCTGGCCGACCTGACGGAAAAAGAGGCCGCCGCCCGCGCTCACGCCGAGGTGGAAGAACAGTTCACGCGCGCCGTGCAGCTGGCCATGCAGACGACCGGCGTGAACATCCGCGCCTCCACAGACGGCGTGGCCGACGTGCCGGCACTGCTGCCCATGTACGTGCTGCGCAGCGGCAACGTGACGGCTGTCGTCAACGGCCAGACGGGGCGCGTAGCGGTGACAAGCGGGGCCCTGCGCGTCACCTGGCCGTGGGTGATCGAGCCGACGCTTTTAACGCTGCTGATCGCCGCGGCGTTCTGGTGGTGGTCGCGTTTGACGGAGCTGGCGCTGATGAGCGGGCTCGTCTTCGGGCTGATCCTGTTCACCGTCTTTTCCGAGGGGCGCGGCGCGCGCGTGCGCCGGCTGATCTTCAGCGGCAGCGGGGCCTCTCCGGCGGCGGAACGGTCGCTGCTGACGGGGCCGGTGTTCTTTGAAAAGCTGAACGGCGTCCGCAAGCCGGTGAAGCTGCGGTTTTACACGCCGTTTCGCGTGCTTGCCTGGATCGCGGGCGTGATTTTCGGCATCGGGCTGCCGGCGTGGCTGGCGCTGCTGTTCACCCTTCTTGGCGGCAAGCCCCTATCCGGCATCAACTTCGGCTGCGGCGCGGCGTGGTACTGCCTGAGCGTGCCCGTGGCCATCGCCTACACGGCAAAGTTCGGCCGCGTGCTGGTGTACGAGCGCCCCGCGGTCTATGAGCTGCTGCCCGGCGGCGGCCTGCGTCGCGCCGCACCCGAGGAGACGGGCGAAAGCAGGACCACCGCGCGCGGCGTCTGGAGCTTCGTCCGCCTGCTGCTGTCGGCTCCCGAGGGCCGGTGGCTGCTGTTCGGCCTGCTGTTCATCCTGACAGGCAGCGTGGCGGCGATGCTCGATTAGCGGGCATGGCGGCTTTTGCTTCAAAACCAAATCCACACGAAGGCCCAAAGGCCCGAAGAAAACATTTTTGAGAAGCCATGTTCCGCGCGGCGATAAAAAAAACTCACGCTCCGAGGACCGCTCTCGGACGTGAGTTTTTTTTGGCGTGCGATTTGGCAAAAGGGCGATGAAATCATTTCTCTGCGTTATGGTGCCGTTTTGTGATGACTTTTAATTGATGATTTACTGTGCGTCAGCTTCACGCAGGGCGGCCAGATATGCGGCGCTGCGGGCGCGGAGGGCGGCGTCGGCCTGCGCGAACTCTTCCTCGCACAGGCGGATGAACGCGCGCGCGTACTGCGGCGGCTCCAGGTCGGCGGGCCAGACGAGGTCGGTTTCGATGGACAGGCCGCGGATGGGGAAGGCGTAGAGGCGTTCCGCGCGGGCCAGCCCTTCCGCGCGTAAAAATAGCGACGTGGCCGGCACGAACGTGAGCCCCGCGCCGCTTTCGCACATCGTCAGCAGCAGCTCCAGGTCGTTGCTCTCGAAGGCGGGGCGGGCCACGCGGTCGCAGGCGTCAAACCGCTGATCCACCAGCCGCCGCAGCCGGTTGACGGGCGAAAGCAGCAGCAGCGGCAGAGGCGGCAGCTGTTCGAACGAGACGCCGCGCGCCAGCGAACGCACGGCCGCCGCGGCCTTTTTGCCGAAATGCGCGCGCAGCAGCTCCCGGCTCACAACACAGAAAAACTCCTCGCGCAGCAGCGGCTTCAGGCACAGCGCCGGCGAGCTTTGCATCTGCACGCCCACGCACAGGTCGGCCTTGCGCGACAGGGCCAGCTTTTCAAGCACGTCGGCGCTGCCCTCGTGCAGGTGGATCTCGATGTTGGGGAACTGCTTCCGGTAGCGCCCCCACAGCCGGTGAAAGAAATGGCGCGCCCGCATCCGCGAGATGCCCAGCGACAGCACGCCGGCGGCGTTTTTGTCGAGGTCGGCGAACTCGGCGCGCATCACGCGCTCCAGCCGCACGATGCGCGAGGCGTACCTGACCATGCGCTCGCCCGCGGGCGTCAGGCTCAGTTTGGGCTTGCGGTTGAACAGCGTCACGCCGTACTCGCGCTCCAGCCGCTGGATGTGCGAGCTCAGCGTCTGCTGCGTGACATACAGCCGGCGCGCGGCCGTCGTGATGTTCAGCTCCTCGGCGGCGGTCAGAAAATAGCTCAGGCTCAGCAGGCTCATGATGTTTCGCTCCTTCCACAGTGTTAAGGCTGTTGTGATACCACCATATAAACAGTTTTACTCCTGTTGCCGTTCATGATACCCTATCATCGCAAAAAGAAAAAGATCTGTCCGCGAAAACGCGGCGGCATTGACCGGAAAGGGGCAGAAACAATGGAACGAGTCGAGATCAAACGTGAGGCGCTGGCGAAGATGGCTGAAGAGGTGCTGACGGGCTTGAACGTGCCCGCCGCCGACGCGGCGCTGACGGTGGCGGTGCTGATGGACGCCGAGGTGAGCGGCGTGGAGTCGCACGGGCTGATGCGCCTGAAAGCCTACGCCGACCGCATCGCGCAGGGCGTGATCGAAGCGCGGCCCGAGGTGAAGGTGGAGATCAACGGCGCGGTGGCCCGCGTCGACGGCGGCAACGGCCTGGGGCAGGTGGTCATGGCAAAAGCCACCGACACGGCGTGCGAGCTGGCCAAAAAGTTCGGCATCGGCGCGGTGACGGTCTGCCATTCCAACCACTTCGGCACGGCGGCGTTCTACGCCAACAGGCTGGCGGACGCGGGGTGCATCGGCCTGGCCGCTTCGATGGCGGGCCCGACGATGGCGCCTTTCGGCGGCATGGACCTGCTGCTTGGCACCAACCCGTTTGCCGTGGCGTTCCCCGGCGCCGTTCAGACCTTCTGCGGCGACATGGCCACCAGCGCCACCGCCAAGGGCAAGATCCGCATCTTCGAGAAGAAAGGGCTGCCGCTGCCTCCCGGCTGGGCGCTCGACGCCGAGGGCAACGAGACCACCGACCCCGCCGCGGCCATCAAGGGCATCCTGCTGCCGATGGGCGGGCACAAGGGCTACGCGCTGGCCATGGCCGTGGACGCCGTCAGCGCCCTGCTTTCCGGCGCGTGCCTGTCGTGCGAGAGCGCTTCCGTGTTCTCGCAGAAGGCGGCCAACACGGGGCATTTCGTCGTGGCGGTCGACATCGCGCACTTCCTGCCCCTGAACGAGTTTAAAGAGCGCGCTCAGGAGTGGTTTGACAAGATCAGGGCCAGCCGCCCCCGTCCGGGCTTTTCGATCATGATCCCCGGCGAGCCCGAGGCGAAAAAGCGCGCCGCCGCCGGCGACACGGTCAGCCTGCTGAGCGAGACGATGGCCGCCGTGGAGGAATATCACGCCAGGTATGCGAAGTAGTTCTCGCACAACCTCCGATAACGCGACCGCAGGAGCTATCCCCGGAGCGCGTCAGCTCTCCGGGATCTGGATTTGGCATAACAGCACGATTCACCTAAGAAACGCAAAAGAGCGCGGGTGCCGGAAGATCGCTCCGGACATCCGCGCTCTTATTTTGTCTTTCTTCGCGTCCTTCGCGACTTCGCGTCTTTGTGTTAAAAAAACGCCTATTTGCCCTGAAAGACCGGCTTGCGCTTTTCGACGAAGGCGGCCACGCCCTCGTTCTTGTCGGCGGTGGCATACAGCACCGCGCCCAGGTCGCGCTCCACTTCGCCGGCGTGTTCCATGTCAAGGTCCCAGTTCAGTGTCATCGCGCGCTTGGCGTAGGCCACGCCCAGCGGCGAGTTGGCCAGCACGGCATTCATCATCGCCAGGGCTTCGTCCATCAGACTGGCCAGCGGCGCCACCTTGTTGACCAGGCCGATGCGCTCGGCCTCGTCGGCCTTCACCATGCGGCAGGTCATGATGATCTCGCGCGCGCGGCCCATGCCCACGATCTGCGGCAGGCGCTTGGTGCCGTACCAGATGGGCATGATGCCGTACTTGGCCTCCGGCTGCCCGAAGACGGCGTTTTCGCTGGCAACCCGCATGTCGCAGGCCAGCGCCACTTCGCTGCCGCCGCCCAGACAATACCCGTTGACCGCGGCGATGACGGGTTTGGGCAGGTCTTCGATCCGGCGCGACAGGCGTTCGCCGGCGATCGCGAACTCGCGCCCGCTTTGCGCGTCCATTTCGGCAAACATAACGATGTCGGCGCCAGCGATGAACGCCTTTTCGCCCGCGCCGGTGAGGATCACGCCTTTCACCCACTGTTCGCGCGCCGCCCAGGCCAGAGCGTCTTCCAGCTCGGCCATCACCTCGCGGTTCATGGCGTTGAGCTGCTTGGGCCGGTTGAAGACGATCACGGCCACGGGGCCCTCGCGCTGCACCAGAAGCGTTTTTAGTTCCTTGCCGATCGAGATGGTTTCCATAACGGTTCCTCCTTCTTGGGAATGCGAAGATTGGGAATGCGAAACGGCCGCGGGGCCGCAAACGTTGTCGTTATCCTAACGGGCCGCGGGGCAAACTGTCAAGCCGGGAGGCGATTTTTGCCCCGAAGCGGCGCCGCCGGCGCCATGTCACCCGGCGGCGGGGGCGAAAATCGACGGATATGTGCGAATGAAACGATTGACCTTTATTGATGTTTATGTCTTCACGCAAAGCGGCGGAAGCACGTTGCCGTTTTGCGTGCGTTTTCGTTTGCACGAGGACAGCATCTGCCCTGCGGCATCGACGTGCCTGAATGAGCGGCTCTCCTCGCGCAAGGCAGCCTTTTTGTGTTCCTTGGATATAAATATTGACAAAGTATATTTAACGTCATACAATGTATTTGAGGTGATGAACATGGGAACAGCTTTGCTTAGTGTGAGAGTCGACAGCAATGACAAGCGGCGTTTTGACGAATTTTGCAGCGAGGCGGGCATGAACGTCTCTGTGGCCGTCAACATGTTTATCAAGGCAGCGCTGCGCGAAAACCGTCTGCCGTTTGAAGTTAAGGGAGCCGACCCGTTTTACAGCGCCGAGAACATCGGGCGGCTGCGCAAGAGTATCGCCGACGTTCAGGCAGGGCGTGCCACGCTGAAAGAGCATGAGCTGATCGAGGCCGAATGATGAAAAAAATCTGGGCCGACGATGCGTGGGAAGACTATCTGTATTGGCAAACGCAAGATAAAAAGACGCTCAGAAAGATCAACGACCTTATAAAAGACATCGACCGCAACGGGTATCGCTGCAAGGGCAAGCCGGAAGAGCTGAAGGGGGATTTATCGGGCTATTGGAGCGTGCGGATCGATGATTTCAACCGCATCGTCTTTCGTATCGTCGGCGAAGAGCTCGAGATTTGGCAATGCGGTGCGCATTATCGCAAAAAATGACGTTTGCAACCACAAAGGCGGCCTCAGAAGGCTGCCTTTTTTATAGACACAGAGTAGGCTGCTGTCCCTTCATGAATAAAACGGCGTTTTTTATGCAAGGAGCGGTTGCTCCCATGTGCCAGCGCGTTCCCCGCTTCACGCGCCGGCGTTTTGTTTTGTGATGCTGTTTCCCAGATTAGGGACGAGGAGCTCCCGCTGGCGCTTCTCGTTTTTTCTTCGCGACGTTCGCGTCTTCGAGCCGGGGCCGGTCCCAACGGTCCCGCATTTCTTAGGGCCCCTTCGGGGCTTTGTGTTGATCCGGTTTAAAACGTTCCCGGCTTTGGAAAATTGCGCACCGTTTTCAGAATGTAACGCGTTTTCGTGCCGGCCGGCGGCGCGCCTTTCACTTGGCTTTTCCAGCAAATTTTAATATAATGAAATGAATCAGCCGTGCTCAGCCGCGGCGATCCTGATGAACGAGAGGAGTTTTAACGATGACCGACAGACTGTGCTGCAACGTGATCGACCAGCAGGCCCCGGCGCTGATCGAGCTGGCAACCAAGATCTGGGAAAATCCCGAGATGGGCTGGACGGAGACGAAGGCTGTGGAATGGACGGCCGAGTACCTGCGCAGCCAGGGCTTTGACGTGGAAGTGGGCGCCTATGGTATGCCCACCGCCATCCGTGCCGTGTGGGGCAAGGGCTCGCCCGTGGTGGGCTTTGCCGCCGAGTACGACTGCCTGCCCGGCCTCAGCCAGAAGGTCTGCCCCACGCCCGATCCCGTCGTCAAGGGCGGCATCGGCCACGGCTGCGGCCACAACCTGCTGGGCGTGGGCTGCGCCGCCGCCTGCGTGGGCCTGAAAGCCGAGCTGGAGAAAAACGGCAAGCCCGGCACCGTGATCTTCTACGGCTGCCCCGCCGAAGAGCAGATGATCGGCAAGGGCCTGATGGCCAAGGCCGGCGCTTTCAAGGAGTGCGACTTCACCGTGGCGTGGCACCCCGGCAACACCAGCTACAACACCTACGGCGCGCACACCAGCGTGGAGGGCGCGTTCTTCACGTTCCACGGCCGCACCGCGCACGCCGCCGGCAATCCCCATCTGGGCCGCTCGGCGCTGGATGCCGTGCAGCTGATGAACATGGGCGTGGAGTTTTTGCGCGAGCACGTGACCGACGACGTGCGCATCCACTACCAGATCACCAAAGGCGGCATGGCTCCCAACATCGTGCCCGACGAGGCTGAAGTGAAATATTTCGTACGCGCCCTCACCCGCGAGGCGTGCGTTGATGCCTACAAGCGCGTGGAGCAATGCGCCAGGGGCGCGTCGATCATGACCGACACCACGTTCACCGTGTCGCGCATCGGCGGCCTCTATCCCACGCTGCAGAACCACGTGCTGATGGATGCTATGCAGCGCGCCCGCGAGATCGTCCCCCGCGTGGAGTACACGAAGGAAGAGCTTGAGTTTGCCGACAAGATCAACAGCCAGATGCCCGGCTACGAGAAGGGCGTGACGCCGCCGATGAGCGACGACACCCGCCCGGTGAGCAACTTCAACACGTTCGGCAGCACCGATTACGGCGATGTCATGTACATCTGCCCCGGCGTCGCCCTGCGCGAGGCTACGCAGCCCACGCTCGCGCCCGGCCACCACTGGGCCGTGACCGCCAGCGTCGGCTCGTCGATCGGCATGAAGGGCATGATCCGCATCGGCAAGATCATGGCCATCGGCACCTACGAAGTGATGACGCACCCCGAGATGGTGGCCGCCGCCAAGGAAGAGTTCAAGAAGGCCACCGGCGGCAAGCCCTACGAGTGCCCGATCACCGACGACATCCCCTGGCCCTACAAATAAGCCCTGACACAAGCGAATACACCTGCATAAAAAAAGAGCCGGCCGCGGCGTGAACTGCGGTCGGCTCTTTTTGTTTATGTGCTGTTAGAGGACGCCGTCGTCGTCTTCGTTTTCGAGGATGGAACGAAGGCGTGCCTGCAAGGCCGGAAAATCCTCCGTTACCGTAGCCCAGATGTCGTCCATCCGCAAGACATCGTCATGATGGGCCGCCTTGTCGAGCAGCCGTGCGGCGCCGTGCCACGAAGGTCTGGCATGATGTTCGTAGGCGTCGGCCGACAGCGCTTTCATGAGTTCGCCGATGTTGATCGCTGTCATGCAGACGGCACGCTGCGTTCTTTCGTCCTTGAGGAACTCGGACAGCTCCATGCCGCCGATCAGCCTTTGGGCGACCGCGATCTCGTCGCGGACTTTGCGCAGGATGACGAAATCCCTATGCTTCATAGACGGGGACCTTTTTATCGATCTCGATGAGCGTGTTTTGGGGCAGCGGCGCGTGTAAGACATCGACGCTGCGTCCCAGAATATCTTCCATGCGCAGTTCAAGCGCTGCCAGCTTAAGGAGACACTGATTAAATGAGTTCGATGAACTGTCGAGGGATTTCGTCGTCTGGCAAGGAGAAGCGAGGAGGCATAGCGGTGCTATGTTGACGACGCGAAGCTAGTCCTTTAGGGCGAGCTTCGACGCAACCAGACGGCGAAAGACCCGACAGGGCGCGAACGAATGAATCAGCGTCTCCTTAAAAAGCGAGACTGCCGGCTGGTCGAAATAGACCAGCAGATCGACGTCGCTGTCCTCGGTGGCCGTGCCGCGCGCGTAGGAGCCGAACAGCTCCGCCTTGCGGATGGGGAATTCGCGCGCCGCCTGCCTGACGCCGTCGGAAATTTGCTGCAATGTCAGTATGTCCTCTCACCTCCGCGCTTATTATACAAATACAACAATCGTTGTATCCGCGCACAGTTCGGCCGCACCTTATGCGGCTATGCGTCCTGATTTTGGGGCGCGCCGGCCAGCTCGGCGGGCAGCTTGGCCCACTCGGGGCCGGAAAAACGGTCGTAGACGCGGCGCACGAACGCCTCCAGGTCATAGCTCATATCCGACCGCAGCCAGTCAAGCAGCACGCCGGAAAGCACGCTGCGGAAAAAGCGCTCCGTCAGCTCGCGGTCGGCCGGCGGCGTTTTGATGTCGACGGCGCTTTGCACATAGCGGGCGACGATCAGCTTCATCACGCGCTGCACGCCCCGCTCGAACACGTCGCGGTGGCTCATGTGATACAGCCGGCGCAGCGCTTTTTTGTGCTTTTCGCCTTCGCGGGCGATGGGCACGATGCAGTCGAGCATGTTGGCAAACGGCCCCTGCTGCTCGCTCATGCGCTCCAGCCAGTCGCTTACCGTGCTCTCCACCAGCGCGGGCAGGTCGGCAAAGTGATAATAAAACGTGTTGCGGCTCAGCCCGCAGCGCTCCACCAGCGCCTGCACCGTGATGTCGTCGTAGGGCATCTCGTCCAGCATCTGCCAGAACGTTTTGATGATCTCCTTCTGTGTCAGTGTAAAAGCCATGATGATCCCTCCTGAAAACAAGAATGAACTGCGGCAACAACGTTGCCGAAAATCGACGCGGTCATGCGAAAGCGGCCGCTCCCTTCTTTTTGACGGCGCCCATGCTCGTATGATACGTCGTAAAGACCAAGGATAAATCGTCTAAAAACACGATTTGTCTGGACGTTATAATAGATATCATGCCCCCTCGTGCCCGCGGCTGTGGTATAATGAAACAAATATTAAGGAAACGCTGTTAATCCCCCCGCGCCCAGCCGGGCCTTTCGTCGGCTGGCTGCTCGCGAAGCTCACCCTAAAGGACTAGCTTCGCGTCGTCAACATAGCCCCGCTATGCCTCTTCGCTTCGTTCGCGCCATCCAACGAAATCCCCTGGCTGGACATCGGGGGCATGAACCAGTGTCTCCTTAAAGGAAGTGGCTTTCGCTTATGAACGAAACGCGCGACACGATCATCCCCTACGAAGAAAAACTGGCGGCGATCCGGCAGATGACGCTGGCCGACGACACGTTTTTCTGCGCCGTCTGCAATCATTTCCCGGAAATTGCTCAATTCCTGCTGCGGCTGCTGCTGGACAAGCCCGACCTGACGGTGACGAAGGTGCAGACGCAGGCCGACGAACGCAGCCTGACCGACCGCAGCGCCGTGCTCGACGTGCTGGCCGTCGATGCTGCCGGCAAGGTGTACGACATCGAGGTGGAAAACAGCGACCGCCGGGCGCAGCCGGAACGCGCGCGCTTTCATTCATCCGCGCTCGATGCCGATCTGCTGGGCAAGAATAAAAATTTTGCGCAGCTGCCGGAAACGTATGTCGTCTTCATCACGCGCGGCGACCCGCTCAAGACAGGGCGAATGCTGTGCCGCGTTGAGCGTGTGGTGATGGAGACGGGCGAACTGTTTGGCGACCGCGAACACATCGTCTACGCCTCGATGAAATATGCTGACGAAACGCCGCTTGGCCGGGCGCTGGGCGACTTTCTGCGCCCCAACCCCAAAGACATGCGCTGCGCCGAACTGGCCCGCGCGGCCGAGTATCTGAAAGCCTCAAACAAAGGAGTGACCGAAATGTGCGAGATCATGGAGAAATTGGGCGATAAGCTCAACCGCAAAATGAAATACGAAAACGTCCAGCGGATGCTGAAACTTGGCTTTGATAAAAGCGCGATCATGAGTGCGCTCAACCTGACCGAAGCCGAGTACGCCGAGTTCTCCGTTCCCGCGGCGGGCTAGGACAGCGCCTCGGCGCAGGCCAAAGGAGTGACGCAAAATGTGCGAGATCATGGAGAAATTGGGCGATAAGATCACGTTTTACGCCAACCGCAAAATGAAATACGAAAACGTGCAGCGGATGCTGAAGCTCGGCGTTGACAAGGCGGACATCATGAAAATGCTCGACCTGACGGAAGCCGAGTATGCTGAGTTCTCCGTTCTCGCGGCGGGCTAGACGGCCGCAACGGCGGGCTTTTTGCCCCCGAAAGGAGGAAGAAGTTATGGATAAAACCGTCCTCACCCTGGAACAGATCAAAAACGTCGTCAAGCCCCTGGCCGAAAAATACCGCGTGGACGCCATCTATCTGTTCGGCTCCTACGCGCGCGGCGAAGCCGATGCCGACAGCGACCTGGATTTTTTGGTGTTTGGCGGCGAAGGGTTCAAGCTCACCGCCATCCTGGCGCTTCAGGAAGAACTGTGGGAAGCGTTCCAAAAGAAGATCGACGCCTTTGAGATACGCGAACTCAACCGGGAAACGGCGTTTTATGACACGGTCATGAGAGAAAAGGTGCTTGTCGCATGAAATACACAGATCAGCAGCGCCTGCAAAAAATCGCTGACTCTATCGCAACGCTGCGGAACGCTGTTGACGAGCTGCACATCACAAAAGATAAACTGCTCACCGACACGCCGGCTCAATGGCTTGTCACGACGCAGCTTTATAAAATCGGCGAACATGCCTGGCAGATGTCGCCGGAATATAAAGCGCGCACAGCGACATACCATGGAAACTCATAGCCGGCTTGCGCCATCATCTGGTCCATGACTATGACGAGATAAACTGGCACACGATCGCCGATGTGGTCTTTGAAGAACTGCCGGCGTTGCTGCGGCAGCTTGAACAACTGAATATCACGCCCCGGAACCTGGCTTAGACGGTGTCGTGAACAGATCATCCCCCCGCGCGGGGGATTTTTTTATGCACCGACGCCCGCGCGTGTGATATTTACGCACGAACGCCCCTGTGTCAGGCCGCCGCGCGCGCGTGAAAATGCGGGACTGCGCCGGGCAGCCCCGCCGTTTGTCGTGCTGTACCGCCGGACGCGGCGTCAGCGGACTTTTTGGAGGATCGGCGCGATCATCTCGCGGAAGGCGCTTTTACCCGTGGCGCCGCTGTGCTGGCGGACGATGTGCCCCGAGCGCAGCACGATATAGGTCTGCGGGATGAAGTTGAAACCGCCCAGCTGCCGGCGCATCTCCGGCGTGAGCAGCAGATGCGGGTAGTCGGCGCGCGTCTGCCTGACGATGGTGCGGGCCTTCGACAGCTTGGCGGGATCTTCGTTCCCGCGGCGGTCGCGCCAGTCGCTCAGCAGTCCGATCACCTGCACGCCGTCGGCTTTCATCTCGCGCGCCAGCTCGCCCAGGTCGGGAAGCTCGCGCAGGCAGGGCGGGCAGAAGGTGCCCCACACGTTGAACACGGTCACTTTGGCGTTTTTCAGCAGTTCCTGATTCCAACCGGCCCCGTTCAGATCGCGCGTCTCAAAAGCGCCGATCCTGGCCGCCCAGGCGGCGCCGCACATCAGCAGCAGCGCTGTCAGTGTTGCGTAAACGTATTTTTTCACGGACATGCGTTCCTTTCTTCCGCCGTTTTGCGGCGTTATTCGATCGTCGTGCGGTGATCGACGGCGATGACGCGCAGGGGCGTGATCGTCAGGCCCTTCACGGCTCTGCTCACCGCATAGGCGGTCCGGCTGAGCGTGTACAGCGGGATGCGCGGGCAGTCCTCCAGAAGCTGGGCCTCCACCTTGTCGTACAGGGCCAGGCGGCGCCTGGCGTCGGTTTCTCGCTGAGCATTCAGCAGCAGCTCGTCGACGACGGCGTTTTTGTAATACGAGCAGTTGCCTCCGTCAGGCGGCAGCATTTCCGACGAGAAAAGCGGATAATAGGCCAGCCCGGCCTCGCCCGAAGTGGTGCCGTAGGCCAAAATCGCCAGCTGCATGCGCCCCTCCCCGGCGGGCTTGGCGGTCTCGGCCCGGATCGCGTTCCCTGCCATCTGACGGGGCTTCAGCTCCATGCCGATCGCTTTGGCGTAGTCCTGATACGCCTTGATCTGGGGGGTGTCGGGCTTCCACTCCGTCCACAGGGTCAGGCTGAGGCGCGTCCCCGCGGCGTTTTGACGGATGCCGTCGGCGCCGCGTTTCGTCCAGCCCGCTTCGTCAAGCAGTGTGTTCGCCTGTTTGGGGTTATAGCGGATGACGTTTTTCTGCCCGCCGGCGCTGGGGAGCGCGGGCGCGACGTTGGCACAGGCCGGCTCGATGCGGCCGTCGTAGAACTTTTTGCACAGCGCCTTGCGGTCGATCGCCAGGCTGAGGGCCCGGCGCACGCGCGCGTCGGCCAGGACGGGGGCGGCCGTGTTGGCCGTCAGCGAGCGCACGATGAAGTGCGGCAGCGTCTGCACGAGCAGCTTGGGGTTTTTGCTCAGGCGGGGCTCGTCTGCCGCGGCAATGCCCACGGCAACGTGAGCTGTTCCCTTTTCG
>Ga0129306_1002659_pt1 | contig 15170 bp, 13 predicted proteins | sample P827metagenome_FD_94438 | JGI IMG/M metagenome (GOLD analysis project Ga0129306, IMG submission 94438) | Capybara group fecal microbial communities from Wisconsin, USA - P827 metagenome | ecosystem: Host-associated > Mammals > Digestive system > Large intestine > Fecal | place: USA: Wisconsin...
ATCCCGTATTTTTTCAGCATTAAGCTGTGGTAGTATTCTTCTGTAGTTTCCTACTATTTCTTTGTAATAATTGAAAGGTATCTTGCTCTTATATCTTACCAGTTCAATAAGCATCCTTTCCCGATCAAATATCTGAATATCATACCCTTTGTAATCCATTGTGGTTGACCCAAGTTCAAGCAGTTCTCCCGGCATGAAAACCTGTTTGATACGAGAATCAGCTATTGGCGCAGCTTCCCTTTTTGTCGCCATTGTGCATCGATCCGGCACCTCATCCGTAAAGCCATATAAGTAAAAAGCAGTTTCCATTGTGATGATTGCCTTAGGATATTTGTAAGAAAGCAGGGCCAATTCCGGAACATGTTCTTTTTCCGAAAAAATGCCCTTATCTACCCGAAAAAGCTTTCCTGCTGCAACCATTTGGTTTATAAAATAATCCGATCCAAATTCTTTCAGACATTCGGCACGTGTTTTCATATAATCCACCTCATTTATATAAGCATCTGCATTTCTATATGTTTTGCATAGGTTTATATAAATTATAACGTGACTCACCGCTCGCGTCAACAAATATTTAAAAAATCCTATGCAAATCACCGACTTTTGCATAGGATTCTCTAACTATATTAGCACGTTGCCATAATCCCTCTTACTTCGGCGCCCCGAACAGCGCAAAATACACCACCATGGAAATTATATCGACAGCCAGCACTGCTGCCACGATGATACCTGCGATCTTCAGGCCCTTTTTTGCTTTTTCTTTGTTAGCATCGGTGAGCACATGCTCTTTGATATCCCCGTACAGATTAGGTCTCGCGCCCTCGGTCGCAGCCCCGGTGCCGGCGGTCGCCTTGTTTAGCACCAGCTCATCCAGGGAGACTCCGAAAAGCTCACCGATAGCCACCAGATTCTCCATATCGGGAGCGGATTCTCCCACTTCCCACTTGGACACGGTCTGGCGCGATACGTTCAGGCGGTTTGCAAGTTCTTCCTGCGAAAAGCCTTTTTGCCTGCGAAGTTCATAAAGCTTATTGTGAAATTCCATTTTTTCTCCTGCCCCTCTCAGTAAGTATTATAGCAGTTATTACCGCGCCAAGCACTACCGTTGTTATCACACTTGACTCGATGCCGTAGGAATGGCCGGTGAGAAAGCCGTTAACCGCCCGCACCTTAAACAGAGAATCCTCTGTTTCGAGGCCGCTTAAGTTAAGTCCGATCACATTAAAAAGCAAAAAATTCCAGATCCAATGAAATCCTATGGCGGCACCGATGTTTTTGCCGCGGATAGTCAATCGCACCAGTATCACCCCCACAAGCACCAGGTTCACGCACCCGATGATTCCGATCAAAATCCCCTCCCCGAAAAGCTTGGGGAAATGGAACACCGCAAAAAACAGAATGCTGACGGCAGCCGAGAGTCCGACACTTATTTTCTTTTGCAGCATGTGGAAGATATAGCCCCTGCAGAGGACCTCCTCCATGGAACTTTGAACCAAAAATCCGCCAAAATAAAGCACAAAGAACAAAGGCCTCATTTGCGGGTTCATGCCTTCAAACCTCACAAATCCGCCGGCAAGAAGCATCGCCATGATTACCGCCAATGTCCCCGCGCCCAAAAGCAATCCGACGAATGTGGACTTCGCGCCGCCACGAATCCCTATTCCTATGTCTTTTAAGCTTAGTCTGTTAACTTTCAGTGTAAAAAGAATGATTCCGAGGATCACGAATACATAGCCGTAAAAAGCAACGATTCTCGCCACATCCTCAGGCATGGGATGATCGGTCATGTTGTATCCAAAGGGCATTGAACCTAAGATTATGACTGCCTCGCCCACTATCAAGGCGGCAAAATAGACCATCCCGGCAGCTGCGGTGATGGCAAGAGTATAAAGAACAACGTTTTCCGATATAAGTTTTTTCATTTACACTTTCCTCCTGTTTTTTAAGAAAAGTGTAAAAAGAAAGGCTCCCCGACGCCACCATGTTTTCTTTACAATCTGTCAACTGACTTTAACAAAAGTGTCTTTCGCATCTTCTGTCATAACGCTCCAGCCTTCCTCAAAAGTTCTCTTTAATCCGCATACCGCCAAGTTCTCTTTCCCCCATCTCAATAATCCCATCTTCCAACACAGCAAAGATCATCTCAATCTCATAGCCAGGATTTGCCCGGATGAAATCTGTGCAAGCCTGTATCGCCTGCCTCCAGGCTTTATCTTTGGGATACCCATATATCCCCGCAGAGATCAGCGGAAATCCTATTGAATGAAGATTGTTTTCCCTGGCAAGGATCAGCGACTTCTCATAAGCACTGTACAGAAGCTGCGGCTCACCGTGTTCACCGTCAAGCCATCTGGGCCCAACAGCGTGAATGACATACTTTGCGGGCAGTTTGAAGCCCGGTGTGATAACCGCATTGCCTGTTTTGCACCCTCCGATAGCCCGGCAGGCCTCAGCCATCTCCGCAGATCCGGCCTCACGAAAAATGGCGCCGCACACACCGCCACCTTCCCACAGTCCTTCATTGGCCGCGTTAACGATTGCATCGGTACTAAGTTTTGTAATTCCGATTTTCCTGATCTCGATCGAACTCATTCGATTCCTCCTTGGGAAAAGCAACTTTCCAACCACTTCCAGTATATAAACATCCGCCGCAGGTATCAACTCAACGGGCTCACTTTCAGTTCAGCGTCAGGTGGCTCAAAATCAAATCAGCGCATGGCTCACTTTATGAATCCATCGTTCAAATTCTGTACCACCCTTACAATAGTATTCGCAAAATTGAACAATATTTAAATTTGCGAAGTAAAAGGCCTCATTACATTCCTGTATCGAGGCCCCGAGAAGCACTTAAAATATATAAATATCGACTTTTATCTCTTTGTATTTTGTACTGAAGAAACGTCTGCACAGCATTGTACAATATGCTTTGGCCGATTCCGCACTCAGAGTCTTCGTAAAATGGATCTTGAAGGCTTTGTCTGAAACTGCAAGCTGATCCTTGAGCTTCTTATGCCGCAAGCTATGCTCTACGGCCTACTCCCACGAAAAACTTCCAAGTAAAAAATCAAACAGATCAATGGTAAGGACTCCTTCATCGTCGTACGAAGGCTTTAGTCCATTCTTTGTGATTACGATTTTTTTGAAAGAATCGTCTATGTAGTAAAGGCTTCTCTTCTCTTGAAACGCCTTGGCCGTGTCGTTCATAGAAAGCGCGGATTGAATGTAATACTTGCTATCGCCTTTTGTTGCAATAAAATCCACCTCAAGTGATTTCTGCGTGTAAATAGCTTTCCCATTAACGTCTACTCTGTCCGTCTTCTCACTAACTTCCACTTCGCCGATATCGACATTATATCCCCTGTATCTCAACTCGTTATACAAAATGTTTTCCATTATGTGAGTTTCTTCAACCTGTCTGAAATTCAGTCTGGCATTTCTTACTCCGATATCCTCGAAATAAAGTTTGTACTGTGTACCTATATATTTTCGTCCTTTAATATTGTATTTTTGCGCCTTTGACAGAATAAAAGCATCTTTGAAATAATCTACAAATTTTCCGATAGTGTCATCCGTAATAGCCTTATTTTCAACACTCTTAAAAGTATTGGCAATCTTACTCACGTTCAAAGGTGTACCGATCATCGACGCAAGAATGCTGAATGTATCGCCAAGCTCAGCTGTTTTCTTTATTTTATTGCGAACAATAATATCTTTAAGGTAAGTTTCTTCACATAGATTTTTCAAATAGTCCGACTTTTCTTCTTCCGAACTCATCTTGGCTACTACCGGTATTCCACCGGTAATAATATAATTCTTCCAAGCTTCCGAAATACTATCCTTGCTTTTTTCCGTATACTCCGAAAAAGAAAGCGGAAGGACATGAACCTCACTGCTGCGCCCTTTAAACTCCGTGGCTATATCCGAAGACAAAAACCTGGAATTCGAACCGGTTGCATATACATCATAATTCTTATGCCTTAAGAATCCGTTCAGTGTACCGGCAAAATTCTCCAATAGCTGAACTTCGTCCAAAAGGAAATAATAGTCTCCTGTTTCATCGGTTCTGTCTTTAACATATGCCCTGAATTTTTTGGAATTCACAATATATCCATTATTCTGCTTTATTCTGGTTTGCTCTTCAGGATAATAGCTATCCAGCAAATCGATATCCTCGTCCGTATCAAACGCAAATTTAATTATATTATCTCTCGCCACACCTGATTGGATGAGATAATTAAAAAAAAGTTCGTTCATCAGATAGGATTTACCTGCACGCCTGGTTCCGGTAATAACCTTGATCAATCCGTCACGTTGCCTATCAATTAATCTTTGTAGATATGTTGACCTGCTATACTCCATTTTAAGTCTCCATTTTTCAAAGTCTTTGATTTTTTACGATTATATTATACTGTTTTTTACCAATCATATCAACAAGCTATTCGAAATATTTCAAAGCCTTTGAGTTTATGCGGATGGTGTGTGAGGGGTTGCACTTTATAACAAAAAGACCTCGCCGCGTTATAAGCAGCGAAGCCCCTCTTCAGGCAAAGCTTAATTCAGTTCATCCATCAGTTCATAAAGCACCGGTTATTTCAAAGTACATATAAAAACTCTTATCTTTCCAGCCTTCCGTATACCTGTCGGATGCATCAGCGCCTCCGATGAGAAATTTAACCAAGCGATATTTTCCTGCATATTTTTTATAAACTCTTCATTTTCCATTTTTCGTCCTCCCACAACCTAAACATATACTCTATAGTCATAACAAGAATAATCCTATTACAAAGCGCACGCTTTTTTATATGCCACATAAAGATGATGAAGCGACATATCTAAAATCGGCTCAAACATAAAGGAATTTAAATGAATATTCTCAGGTGTAATCATACCCACCACTTCTATTAATTTCATATTAGGATCATTTGAAAAATGCGATTTAAACTCTGCTGTTAGGTGTGCACTTTGATTTGTTTTTTCATAAATATCATCTATTATGGCAGATCCATTAGAAACCTCATTAAGAATTCGATTTTTCATATATACTTCAGTTTTTTGCCTCAGCGCCATAGATAAAATCAGTTTATTTTCAATATCAATTTTTTCAACATCTGCTATTTTGTCAGCTTCGCACATTAACAAATCTATTACTTTATCGTTTTCTCTTCCTTTAGCAAAGTCAGCATCCTTACACCAATACTTATTAAAAATATCTTGAATCTGTTTGAGTGTAATGGTATTAGTGTTCGCTTTATTATGAAGAACATTCGTCAGCAATAAATAATCCTCATTCTTATCATCTTCTATATACTCTATAAGATTTCTTACAAACGGAATAGAAGCTATAACAATATTATCGTTGCCACTCTTCTTAACACACGTTTTGAAATAATTAAAAATGGTTTTAGTATACATTTTACTTTCAAAGCGAATTTCAGTTCCATCAAAAAAGCCAATTAACGAATTATCTTTACCTATTCTTGATGAGATAGTTCTGTAAAAATCAAAATTATGAGTAAGTAACAGTAATTTGAAGCATGGGTTCTCGGAAATATCCCTCAGGTATTCGATAATCGCGTACTTATTGCGATAGTCGAAAGAATCCGAAACGTCATCTAACACTAATAGATATTCCTCTCCTGTTTTTTCAGCAACAAGGATTTGAAAAACCATATTAAGAATATAGTAGGCACGTCTTTCTCCCGTACTCAACACATCCAGTAAGTTTTCTTTTGTAACCTCAGATTCATCTTTGCTATCCTTAAAGGTATACTTAAAACTCGGCATCGCCTCCTTCAAAATTACATCTTCCTTGTTAGCGGTCTTAATAGAAAATGGAACATAAAAACGTTCCATGAATAAATCTAGTGCTTTATTCCAGTCTGTTGTTTCTTTTTTTGCCAATTCATTGAGGTCGGCCAAGTCTTTCTGTGCCTTCTTAACATCACTAATAAGAGTCTCTGACTCAGTTTGAAAGGTTTTGAAAACCTTTACCCAGACCTTTTTCTTAAACAAGTCCACATCCTTGTACTCTATTACTAAATCAGGATTATCCTGTAACATTGTAGCAAAAGCTTGGGTATCTTTATTCTTTAATAGCGCCTTGTTTATCTTTTCAAATATGCCCTTAATAGCTTCTGTATTTAAAACCTTTTCCTTCTCTTCTCTAATTATTTCGTCCAATTCTTCCTTGCTACAAATCTCTTTCGATCCAGACCCATCTTTGGCAAATAATGTTATCTTATTGTTTGCCTTAAAAAAGCCATTAGTCCCCAACGAGTCTCCAATCGATTCATAACTGTTGTGATCTATTACCCCTTTCTGCATATATAGCGACTTTTCAATCAATTCATTATACTGTTTTTCATAGTCTTCTAATAATTTAGCTGTATCCCCGGTTTTAACCATGCTTATTGCTTTTTCATTAAAAAGCTTATCGTATTTAATCTCAGAAGGAAGAGAAACACATAACATAGATGCATCACTAAAAAATGAACAAATTTTCTCTAAACACTCAAATTCCTTAGTCTCTGGCATAGACCAATCCGCTAACATATACTCTTTTACATCAAACCCGCTTTTTGAAGTATATCCAAGACTCTTTTTTATTTCTGCGTACAATTTTTCTTTTTCTTCATCTATGCTCTTATGAATAGAAATATATCGACTTCTTAACTTTTCATTTGCCATAAGGAGCCCTTGCCCATCAAACGAATTCTCTTTAAATGGGTTAATAACCATTATCTTATCTGGATCTAAAGCATCTCCTTTTTCGTCAGTAAATGAGTATAAACTGGGGCGCCCAAAAATTCTCTCTTCAACCGGCTCGCCTTCATGTACTGCTGCAAAAGTATTTGCTAAAGATGATTTCATTGTTCCATTTGGAGCATATATCACTGCCACATTACTCTTGGAATAATCTATAGTATAATCCAATCTCTGAATCCCATAACAGTTTGTTAAATCCATTCTCAATTCTTTCATGTCAATTAATCCTTTCTTTAGCAGACTCACTTTCAGCGAATCTTTTAATAACGTTATACATGCTATACCCCTATCAGAAAAAAGGGTACCCATTTGCCATTTCTTCCAACATTCTCCTCGCAGAATAGCCGATTAACTGTGGTATAGAACAGGTGACGCCATGCCTTTCTTTCTGTACTGCTCCGGGATTCTTTTGTTTACAAAAATGTCCCTAATTTCCTTAGGCGCTTCGATACCTGTAAACTCATATCGTCCCTGACGCTCTCTATGGTCTTCCTTCCATCCAGCAATCTCATAGACATTTTTTACGACACTGTTTAACACTGCAAGGCAGTATTTATAATTTTTAACCTTATTCAGATTAACCTTCCAGGCACTTCTGACAGTCTCATAAACATCGTTATTTCTTTCTTGCAAAACTCTGTCATTAATCTTGATTATGATGTACTTGAATTCCGGTTCCTTATATTCTTCGTATGAAAGCTCTCTTTGTAATACCTCGGCATTATTAACCCCACGATCCGATGCATGTCCGCTTTGAATGTTTGTCAATTCTCCGTAAGCATCTATAAGCGCAGACTCAACCTCAAAAGCTTCTTTTTCAGTGAGACCATATCTCTGAATGACATGTATCACTTCAAGACCTGCATTTCTTATGTCTCTGATTTGCTGAATCTTCGAAGAAACTTCATCCTCCTCGCTGTCCTCATAATCTTGCCCATCAAAGCCCTTCAAGGCATCATTTACATGAGCAAATACCCTGTTTCCTTTGCCCTTCCCAACATAAAACGTCTGTCCGTTTCTTGGATCAATCAAGCGATAAACATAATACTGTAATTGTTCTATAACTTCCGGTGAAAACATAGTGCCTCCATCATCAATACCAAAAGCAATCAACTTTGCAAAGAATTCTTGACGACCTTCTCATTTTGGTCTGTTTAACCCCATTTGGCGTCTCATTTTAACTACGAATCACACCGTGAAATAATATTCACCCACTTCTCACTGCTTCTGTCAGGTCGGTTATCCGAAGTAATGCCGCATTCAACAGTCACAAATCCCGCTTCCTCAAGCAACATTTGTACCGACTCCTCCGTGAAATCACTGAAGGTCCGTTCGCCACGGATTCGTTCGCCTTCACCATATTTAAAGGATGCATACAGGATTCCGGATTTTTTGAGTGATTTACGAAGTTTGTCTAATATACCCGGCAACTCCTCAATCGGCACATGCAACAACGACGCACAGGCCCAGATACCGTCGAATTCAGCGTCGAAAGCTATTTCATCAAATCGCATCTGCCATACTTCCTGATCGAGCAGTTCCGAGGCCAAACGGCACATTTCCCGAGACGCATCTATGGCGACTACAGAGTAACCGTGCTTTTTAAATGCTTTGCTGTCGCGACCACTGCCACAGCCTGCGTCCAAAATACGGCCTCCGTCAGCAACATATGATTCGAATTTATCACGCCAGAAAGACATGTCGACATTGACTGTAGTCTCATAAAAGGATTGGGCGTTATCATTGTAATACTCTATGTTTTTATCCATTCAAAGATGCCTTCCCGTGTGGCGGTGTCCAAATATCTTTATAGCCGTTCTCAGAAGCCCAAGAATAGATCTTTAGAAGCCGCTGTGCGCGATAATTCTGCATAAGAGTTGTATTGGGCCGATCGATGATAATCTGCTCGTTTCTCTTCACAAGCATATTCAGTTGCGCCTTAGGTGCCAACCGGTCACTCTTGCTTATATTACACTTCGAACAAGCCAGCACAAAATTCCAAAGTTTATCATCCTTGATGAACGACCACGGTATGAAATGGTCCACATGCACGTTTTGTCTGGTGACAGGCTTACCGCAATAAAAGCATTTGTTCTCAAACTCTTCAAACAGGATATTTCTGTAGTAATCCAGATTATTACGCTTGGCGCTTTCATCAATCTTGGTAAGCAAATGATCCATGACATCATCGGAATTTATCTTTTCAAGATATCTGGCCCATTCGTAGTAATTGATTTTTTCGATGGCAATCTTGTGCTTGCACAGGAATTCATACATCACCGGGTTAAACTTAATAGAAGCGCCTTTAATGGAAAATGAATATAAGGATTCAAGCAAGTCTCCATACAGAGCGCCCACCACGTTCCATTTACAATCGGTTTTAACCCGATGACACACAAATTCTTTGACATCCGCAGGGATACTTTCAAACGGAATTTCATCTGCTACCGGGCACAATGCTCTGGCAGCCCACAAATCCTGTTCAAGTTTCGTACGCTTATTACCGGCAATAACCGGGGCTTGTCTGATGTGGTACTTAAGCACCAGATTCCAATATATTTCCGCAAACTTGGAAAACAACTGATCAAAGGTGAGAACCAGATTCTCATCTGTGTTATAGAGATTATCGAGAATTGACTTTAAGAAACCGAATTTATAACTTGCAGCATGCTTGACCTTAGGTGAAAATGCGTGCGCAAAAAAGGACCACATCTCGTCTTCCGAGAAATTGCCTTCTTTGTATTTCCCTTCCCTTAAATCAGCACCTGCTGCCATTATTTTATCCCCAAAGCCCTCATGTTTTTTGCATCTGTAACCTGTCATTTATTATAGCATACATTTTCATAATTTTATCAAAAAAACCTTAATAAAATACAGATTCACAAAAATAAAGGAACGATTCGTGTACCTTGTAATTTACCCCATAAATACCTTAAAATATCCTAAGGCTATATCGATTTAAGGATTGTTTAATATTTTCTACTTTACAGTGTCTTCAACAGCAAAGAAAAGGAGGACACAGAATTGTTTTTCAGAATTCTCGGAAAAGATCTTAAGAGAAAAAAGATCATGAACATCATACTGCTGCTGTTTGTAATCCTTTCCACCATGTTTGCAAGCAGCAGTGTCAACAACATGGTCTCCGTTTACGGAGGCATCGATTACTTCTTCGAGAAGGCCAACATGTCGGATTTCGTCATACTGACCCTCAACACCGGAGGAGACAACCCCACAGATAAGATTGTAAGAGAAGCTAAATCGATAAAGAACTACGGTCGCGAGGACCTGATTTATTTTGCCGCCAAGGACCTGATGAAGGACGGCGAAAAGTACGTGGAATTCGAAAACCCCGGACTTATCACCTCCATCGCCGATGCGGATCTTAACTACTTTAACATGAAGAATGAGAAGATCACGGAAGTTCCCCGCGGGCACATTTACTTTAGCGGACTTCTGGCCGATTCGACCAAAACTCACATCGGAGACACGGTGACGATTAAGTTAAGGGACGTATCCATTGATTTTGTCATCGACGGGTACTGTAAGGACGCTCTTTTCAGTTCGCCCTTCCTTGGAAACCCGAGAGCCCTCATGAACGATGAAGATGTAAAAACGTTCCTTGCCGACGAAGAAATCAAGAAAGCCGACTGTGGCTGCGTTTACTACGTTAATACCGACAACATGAAGGAACTTAAGAAGGACATCGCCGGCATTCCTTCGGCCCTGTTTGCACAGTCAAGCTCGGTCATCAAGCTTACATACATGCTTGATATGCTGACGGCGGCCATCATCCTGGTGGTAAGTATTTGCCTGATACTCATTTCTTTCACCATGCTTTCCTTCACCATCAAGTTTACCCTTACGGAGGATTTCCGCGAGATCGGCGTTATGAAGGCCGTGGGCCTTAGAAACGTTTCCGTCAGAGGCCTTTACATGATCAAGTACCTCTGCATCGCTTGCGTGGGCGCCGTAATCGGCTACATTTTAAGCGTTCCCTTCGGAAACATGCTCCTTAAGAGCGTATCTTCGAGAATCATCCTCGGTAACGACAACAGCGTATTACTTGGCATTGTAAGCGCAATTGCGGTCGTGGGAATTATAGTTGCTTTTTGCTACGGATGTACCAAAGGAATCAAGAAAATGTCCCCCATCGACGCCGTCAGAAGCGGAGAGACCGGGGAAAGATATCACAGAAAGTCGATTATGAGGCTTTCAAAAAGCAGGACTTCCGGCAACTGGTTTCTTGCTGCCAACGATGTGCTTTGTAAGCCCAAGCAATATATAAGCATGCTCATTACCTTTACGGTTTGCCTGCTTCTCATCACCATGCTTGCAAATACCGCAAACACCCTGGTAAGCGACAAGCTGGTATTCCTCTTCGGAACCACCGAGAGCGACGCTTACTTTTCTTCAACAGAGATGATCATGGAGACCATGGGTTCCGAGGATCCCGAAGCTCTTGATAAGATTTTTGACAAGATTGAGACCAAACTTAAAGATAAAGGAATCCCCGGCAAGGTCCATGTGGAGTTGATGTACATTCTTCCCGTGGAGTTTAAGGGAGAGAAGACCCAGGTGACCATGCAGCAGTGTAAGGACACCAAAGCCTCCGATTACGTCTACTCCGAGGGCACGGCTCCCATGTATGAGAATGAGGTTGCTTTCACCCCTCAGATTTTGAAGGACCTCGGCGCTGCAATCGGAGACCGGGTCACCATCGAAATTAACGGCGAAAAGAAAGAGTTTCTCATTACCGCCACCTTCTCCTCCTTCAACCAGATGGGACAGGTGGGACGCCTTCACGAAGATGTGCCGGTGCGCTCAAACGATGCTTCTTCCGCCCACGCTTTCCAGATAGACTTTGACGATAACCCTTCGGATGCGGTCGTTGAAGAGAGAATCGCCGAGTTAAAGAAGATTTTTAACACCAACAAAATATATAACAAGGCTGATTTCGTGGATGTTTCCACCAATTCCTCATCCACCGTCGCAAGCGCAAAGAACCTGGTAATGATCATCGCACTTATCATTGCGGCAATGGTGACGGTCCTGATGGAGCGCTCCTTTATCAGCAAGGAATCCGGCGAGATAGCCCTTATGAAGGCCATCGGTTTCAAGAGCCGTTCGGTAAGCGCCCAGCACACTTTTAGGTTCGTGATATTGATGCTTGTGGCAACGGTTATAGCTTCGGCACTGACGCTTCCTTTCACGCGTCTGGTGTGCGACAGGATTTTTGCTTTGATGGGAGCGGCTTCCGGCATCGAATATGCGGTTAAGCCACTTGAAATCTTTGCTTTGTACCCCCTTATTTTAGGGGCTGTGATCGTCGCTGCGGCGTTCCTCACATCCCTTTACGCCAAGACCATTAAATCCGATGCTATCGGCAATATTGAATAAATCACAAGGAGTATGATTATGAACAATGTTATAGATGTTAAGGACCTTTGCAAGACCTATGTTGTAAATAAAAAGCAGAACAACGTGCTCAAGAACGTAAATTTCTCCGTCCGCCAGGGCGAAATGGTGGCTGTCATGGGGCCTTCGGGCTCCGGCAAGTCCACTCTTTTATACACGGTGTCCGGCATGGACAAGATGACCGCCGGCGAAGTGGATTTTTGCGGTAAGGATCTCGCCTCTCTCAGCGAGAATGATATGGCGGATGTCAGACTTGACGACATGGGATTTATATTTCAGCAAATGTATATGATGAAAAATCTCACGATTTTGGATAATATAATATTACCGGCCGTTAAGTCCAAAAAGAACAAAGAAAACAGAGCCGCCATCGAAAAACGTGGCCGTGCCCTTATGAAGAAACTGGGTATCGAGGAGACCGCGGACAACGACATCAACGAGGTTTCCGGCGGACAGCTCCAGAGAGCCTGTATCTGCCGCAGCATGATCAACAGTCCCAAGGTGATCTTTGCCGACGAGCCCACCGGTGCCCTGAACCGCACCGCTTCCGACGAGGTCATGACCGAGATGGTGAAATTAAACCGCGAAGGCACCACCATCATGCTGGTTACTCACGATGCCAAGGTTGCGGCCAAGTGCTCACGGGTTCTTTATATCGTGGACGGCAACATCCGGGGTGAATACGATCTGGGTATTTTCGATAAACCCGATGAACTTCGGGACAGAGAAAGAAAGCTTAACAACTGGCTTATGGAAATGGGATGGTAATCATTAATGACGGATATCCTGGTAGTTGAAGACAATACCGAATTAAGGGAAATACTGGTGGATTTTTTAAGAAACGAAGGCTACACGGTCTCTTCCGCCGCCGACGGGGACAAGGCCCTCTCGCTTTACGAAAAGTACGGGGCCAGGCTCCTGGTGCTTGATATCATGCTCCCGGGACTTAGCGGCATGCGCATCCTTGATAAAGTCCGTGAAAGTTCCAACACTCCCGTTATAATGGTCAGTGCCAAACTTGGTAAGGACGATAAGTTACGGGCCATTGTTTCCGGTGCCGACGATTATATCGAAAAGCCCTACGACATAGACATACTGATCGCCAAGATCAAGGGTATTTTCAAGCGGCGCCTTGCGGTGGATGAGCTTGCGGACGGGAACATCAGGCTGGACATTGCCCACGGACAGATCCTTAAAGACGGCAAGGTCATAGAGGCTACCGCCAAGGAATTTGAACTTCTTAAGCTCCTTATGGAGAATAAGGGGCAGACCCTCCTTAAGCACTACATATTTGACACGGTCTGGGGCTCGGACTCCGAATCCGAAGCCCAGACCCTTACCGTTCACATCAGATGGCTGCGGGAAAAACTGGAGGAAGATCCCAAAAACCCCGTAAAGATCATAACCGTCTGGGGAAAGGGGTACCGGTACGAATAAAAACTATTTGCGGATGTGCATAACGGCTGTGGCAATACTGCTCCTTATATCTGTGGCGGCAGTATTGTTTGTGCGCCATAAGAATGAAAAAGCCGTGAATCTTTATAAGATCGAGATAAACAGAGTTGAGAATGAACTTAGGAATCATGCGGGGGAGGCAGGGTTTGTTCCGGATCTGTCTCGCTACGAAACCATCCTGGAGGTTAAAGCTCTCGGGCCTGACAACTCGGATTCTTTTTACGATTTTGATCAAAACTACTGTATAGCCGATGTGGAGGGAACTCTCTGGCGCATCGACTATTCTGTGGATAATTCAGGCGAAAGAAAGACTCTCTTTATGGCGGTAAATATGGTGATCGCTGTGATCTTTGCCACGGTGATCCTGATCCTGGTCTATATCTATTTTGCGGTCATAAGGACCTTTAACAGGATCGCAGAATACCCCAAAGAGCTTGCCAAGGGCAATCTCACACTGCCCATGACCGAGCAAAAGAACAAATACTTCGGCCGCTTTCTCTGGGGCCTTGATATGCTCAGAGAACAGCTGGAGTCTGAAAAGAAGAAAACTTTGGAGTTGGAAAAAGAAAAGAATGTGTTTCTTCTTTCTTTGTCCCATGATATAAAAACACCTATCTCCGCCATAAAGCTCTACGCCGCGGCTTTAAAGAAAAATCTGTACCGTGACGAGGATAAGCTACAGGATGTGGCAGAAAAACTCAGTGGCAATGCCGAAGAGATTGAAAAATACGTGGCGCGTATCATCTCCTCCTCCGGCGAGGATTTTCTGGATCTTGATGTAAGGACAGGGGAATTCTATCTGTCGGAAGCCATGGGGCCGGTGAAAGAATATTACTCGGACAAGTTATCGACTGTGGGGACGGAATTGACCATTGAGAAGTTTTCGGATGTACTGCTGCAGGGTGACAGGGACAGATTCACGGAGGTGCTGCAGAACATTTTCGAGAATGCCATAAAATACGGTGACGGTGGCTACATAAAGGTTTCTTTTGCCGACGAGGAAGACGCCCGCCTCATTACCGTTGCAAACAGCGGGTGCAATCTTCCCGAAAGCGAGGCCGAGCACATCTTTGAAAGTTTCTACCGGGGTTCCAATGTGGGCAGCAAGCCCGGCAGCGGCCTCGGCCTGTACATAGCGAGGCAGCTCATGCGCAAGATGGGCGGCGAGATCTTCGCAGAGATTGTGGGCCCCGAACCCGCAAGCCCTGAGATGCGCATAACACTGGTGCTGCACAAGACAGCTTAAGCCTTACGACTCATTGACGAGTTTCCCCGTCATGTGTTCCGGGATGAATTCCAGGCATTGCACCCTTGACAGGGCATTGGCCAGTTCCCTCCGGAGGTATTCCTCATCATCTGTAAACTTTCTTGTCAGGGCCGTGCATATCTCTTTTGCCTTTTCTTCATCCTCCACGAGTCTGATCCTGCCGAAGGTGATGACGCTCTTTATATTGAGCGCCCAGTCGCCTTCCTTGCGATAACCTTCGTCATAGACGCAGTAACTTGCCTTATCGCAGGATTTTATGGCATCTATC
>Ga0129306_1002660_pt1 | contig 15169 bp, 16 predicted proteins | sample P827metagenome_FD_94438 | JGI IMG/M metagenome (GOLD analysis project Ga0129306, IMG submission 94438) | Capybara group fecal microbial communities from Wisconsin, USA - P827 metagenome | ecosystem: Host-associated > Mammals > Digestive system > Large intestine > Fecal | place: USA: Wisconsin...
CACCGCTTACAAGTATATTGAAGCCGTTTTTTACAAGATCGCTTAAAAAACCGGCTGCCTCCTCGGAGATGCTGTCTGTTTCTATCAGTTTTTTCATATCAAAAGGCTTGTCTCCAAATTTTCGTATGGTAAGAACAGCCCCGTCTACCGCCACAGGCGGCAAAACTGCATTTACACGCGAGCCGTCTTCAAGCCTTGCGTCTACGATCGGATTTGCCTCATTAACACTCCTGTTTACTCTCGCAACGATCTGCTGGATTATATCCTCAAGCTTTTCTTCAGATTCCAGTACCAGCTCACTTTTATGAAGTTCTCCGTCTTTCTCATAAAAGATATTTTTGCTTCCGTTTACCATGATCTCGGTAATGGCAGGGTCGTCAATAAGATCCTGCAGTACATCGAGCCTTCTTACCGAATTAAATATCTCCCTGCAAAGTCTGTACTTGTCATCAGGTCTGATATAACGTGCCTTACCATAGTCAAGCACTATTTCTTCGATCATCGAGGCTATTTCCTCGTCACTCCACTCCCGCGAGAAGTCTAATCTTTGGAGCAGCATTTCGCGAAGTTCTGCCTTCAGTTTTTGCCATTCCATAATTTACTACTTCGATCCTCCCTTCAAGAGCTTCTTTTTGCATTACCTTAAGCTGCTTTAAGAAAAAATCCGCAGAATATTTATAATCGTTTCCGCCCGGTGTAACCAGCTGAATGCTGTTGCTTTCCGATAATATTTCCAAAGCCGCTTCACTAAAAAAACCAAGGTCTATCACAACGTTTGTGATCTCTTTCATTGATCGCAATACTTCAAATAACAGTTTTACGTCTTTTTTACCGATCTCAAGAAGGTCCATGCTGCAATGCACAGGTCCCAGTTCCTTTATACCGTCTTTTTCGCTTAAAAGCCCTTTAAGCTTCCAGATAAGCTCGTCTCCGCCGTTTTTCAGATAATAGATTGCCTCGCTCATACCCTTCCATTCGGAAGTGGTATACACTTCTTCTGATGGAAAAGGTTCCATATTTACATATATCACAGGCCCGTTCCTTCGAAGATCTGCTGCAAGTTCTCTTGCATATTCTGTGCGTTCCGTTCCTGCTTTTGCCGAAAAAACAGTATAAAAGGTCGGCCATGCTCCGTTTGTAACGGTGCGCGGCTCCTTTCCGCTATATGCGGCTACTTCTCTCATAATGTTTCCGGCAGACTGGTACTTGTATATCCATGGTTCAGATGCCGAAAGTCCCGGTTCTTCTGATAATCTGATAACTCTTACGCCATCAGGTATAACAACCTCCGGCATATCGCTTCCTATAAGAAGTACATCCGGTTTTTCCGACTGCATGTATTCGTCAAGCGCCTCTTTACCTGTAAATGTGGCAATCCTGTAGGGAAACTTACTGTGACGGCTAAGGTATCCTGAAAGTTCTCTGGCGTATGCAGCCTCCTTCTCAAAGATCACCATCACTTGTTCCTTCAAGTAAAATAGTTCACCTCCTGTTAAGGAATGATAGTAATAACTTTTGCTTTTTACGTTAAATAATAATACGGGTATATTTAACGGAAATAAGAAAATATAGATTGTATAAGATCGCAGCGTTTGGGTCACTGCTTTGTCCACGGCAAGAATTATAATACCGGATTTTGTCTTTTGTCAATTTGGCATTTTTCACAAAAAAAGAGGCGAAATTTCTACATCAGATTCGCCTCTTTATGTGTAAACGGGATAAAATTGGAAAAAATTGGAAGAAAATCAATTCTTATGTTTCTTGATTATCTCCATATATCTTCTCTCAGATGCGCTCATTTCAGCGTCTTCCTCGTTTGAATCGTCTTCATGAGACTCTTCCATCTCCTTTAAAAGATCGTTAAGCTCGTCTTTGTCAAAAAAATTCATATCCATATCGTCTACCTCCAATTCTCTGTAGGAACATTTACATTAGCTACTATATCTGCAAGAACACCTGCTGCGCCTTTGGCGTTAAGTCCTCTTTGAAGGACAAGCCTGTGGGCCAGTACCGGTTCTGTTAGCTCTTTAACATCTTCGGGAGTTACGTAATCTCTTCCTTTAACCATAGCGTAGGCTCTTACGGTATTAAGAAGAGCAAGGGTACCTCGCGGAGAAACTCCCATAACTATGTTGTCTGAATTTCTTGTAGCACCTACTATATCTGCAATGTAATCCATAATAAGCGGATGTACAAATACGTCTTTATAAGATTTCTGCATTTCAAGAAGTTCTTCCTTTGTACAGACCACATCAAGCGATTCAAGCGGGCTGTCTTTAAGGAATCGGTTCATGATGGCTACTTCCTCTTCTTTAGTAGGCTCTCCCATACTTATCTGCATAAGGAAACGGTCAAGCTGCGCCTCAGGAAGAGGGAAGGTGCCGGCTGTCTCAACCGGGTTTTCCGTAGCTATAACAAAAAATGGTGCTTCAAGCTTTGTAGTCTCTCCATCTATCGTAACCTGTTTTTCTTCCATACACTCAAGGAGTGAGGACTGGGTACGAGGCGTAGCTCTGTTTATCTCGTCTGCAAGAAGGATACCTGTAAATACAGGGCCTTTTCTAAAGACAAACTCGCCTTCCTTCTGGTTGAAGTAGTTGATACCGGTAACATCGGAAGGAAGAAGGTCCGGGGTAAACTGAATTCTGCTAAAATCACAGCCAACCGACTTTGCAAGTGATTTTGCCATAACGGTCTTTCCTGTGCCCGGTACATCTTCAAGAAGAACATGTCCCCCTGCAATAAGAGATGTTAAGATAAGGTCTGTAACATGCTCTTTTCCTATTATAACTTTGGCGATATTTTCTTTGATCGCCTTTATTGCTTTTTCGCTTCCCACTTTTTAGTCCTCTTTTTCGTCGTTATTTTCTGTGATTTCTTCAACAGCTGCTGTTTCTTCAGCTATAGCAGCGCCTGCTTCCTCTACTGCAAAAGCCTTTGCTCCGGAAATCTTTTCAGCAAATGCATAAAGAAGAATACCCGCTGCAAATATAAATATGGAAATAAACTGAGAAGTTGAAAGAATGCCGATCTGGCCTCTTTCGATATCTCCTCTGAAAAATTCTATCACAAATCTGCCAAGACTGTATATAATAAGGTAAAGTCCTGCGATCTGTCCGTCTGCCTTTTTCTTCTTTGCGATCGTAATAAGCACAAAGAAATGGAGGAAGTTAAAAAGGCTCGAGTAAACCTGTGTAGGTATAAGCTGTACTCCGTTTGGTGCTATAGGCGAATCGTGAAACACTACATGAAGCACATTCTGTGTCTCTTCACCGTAGCAGCACCCTGCAAGAAAACATCCGATCCTGCCAAAGCCCTGGGCAAGCGCGATCTCAGGCATAACTATATCAAAATACTTCCAGAAATTCAGCTTTTTTCTTCTTGTATAAAGCCAGCCTGCAAAAATACCAAGAATGATGCCTCCGTATACGACAAAGCCGTTCTTTATATAATCAAGAAGATTCTCAGGATTTGCCATTATCTCAGGAAGCTTTGTAATAAGGTAAAGAAGCTTGGCTCCAAGAAGCCCGCCAACCAAACACCATATAGTAAGGTCAAATATAAGATCGTCTCGAAGATTATACTTTTTAGCCCTGTATTCCCCGACTTTATAAGCAACAAGCGCTCCGATAGCGATCATAAGACCGTAACCATGTGCAGTAAACGGCCCTATAGTAAATAACGTACTCTTCATTTTAGATAATCCCTCCAACGCACATCTATTCCACTATATTTTACGTTATTTCCATATTATTTACAATAGAATCTTTTTATGCTACAGTAATACTGATATAGCGCAAAGGAAGGGGCATAATGATGAATATCAAAGAAAAATATCCATACCTGTACGAAACCCATCTTCACACCTGTCAGGGAAGCAGATGCGCCAAAAACACAGGCGAAGAAATGGCAAGAGCCTGTAAAGATGCGGGGTATACCGGTATTTTTGTAACGGAACACAACTGGGGCGGAAACACCTGTATAGACAGATCTCTCCCATGGAAAGATTTTGTTACCGAGTGGAGCCGCGGCTATGACAGCGCAAAGGAAACAGGTGAAAAGATCGGCCTTGACGTTTTCTACGGCATGGAAACAGGTTTTCACGGCACAGAGTTTTTATTATACGGAATAACCAAAGAGTGGCTTCTTGATACGCCGGAACTTCGCGAAGCTACAGTAGAAGAACAGTTTAAACTGGTACATGAGGGCTGCGGCATCGTAATACACGCTCATCCTTACAGAGAAGAGCCTTATATTCCTGAGATACGCCTTTTCCCTGAGTATGTGGACGGCGTAGAGGGTATCAATGCAACGCACTCAAGCCCATTAAGCCTTTCACACAACAACCCGATCTACAACAACAGAGCTGTAGACTACGCTCAGAAGCACGGTTTTCGCATGACAGCCGGCTCTGACATACACTCTGTTAACCTCTTTGGCGGCGGAACTGCTTTTGATCACAAACTTAAAGATCCAAAGGATTTTATAGATACCCTTCTTGATTCGGATGATTACGCTCTTACAGACGGAAAAGAGTGGTATCTGTATTCCGAACTAATGAGAACAAAGCAGGTCATTGAATAATAAATTTAGATCATATGAAAATAAGAAATTATACCGAATCCGACAGATCAAAGCTTATATCGATTTACGACTCAGCAAGAAGAAGTGAACTTCTTCTTGCCGGAGCTCCTCGCGGCTTTGTTTCTCTTAGCGATGAGGCTACATTCTCTTTTCTTGAAGGTTCAACTATAATCGTAGCTGAGATAAGTAGCCGTGTCGTAGGCTTTGCAGCTTACGATACAGATACTCTTGGCTGGCTGTATGTAAGCCCTGTTCACGCACATGAAGGCATCGGAACCCTCCTTGCGGGAAAAGCCATAGAAAACATTAAAAAAACCGGTGTATCTCCCGTTAAGATCAATGTCTTAAAAGGCAACACACCGGCTTTAAATCTTTATTCAAAGCTTGGTTTTACGCAGGTAAAGACTGCCATCGGAGAACTTCCGGGCTCCGGAGTCTCTGTAAGCGTCATCTGCATGGAACTGTCTTAATATTACATATTTCTGTACTGTACGGGAGTCATGTCAAAGGCTCTTTTAAACTGTCTGTTAAAGTGCTCCACGTTTTGATATCCAACAGAATATGCTATATTTTCAACTGTCATGTTTCCGCTCTTAAGAAGTCTTTTGGCTTTCTTAAGTCTTGTCTCTGTTACATGCTCTCCAAAAGTCTTGCCCGACTTATCGCGTATATACTTTGAAATATAAGGCTCTGACAGGTTAAATGCGTTTGCAAGCGCAGCAAGCGATATGTTCTTGTAGTTGCTCTGAATATAGTTAAGCATACTCATAAGCCTGTCATCTTTCGCGTTGCCCTCACCCATTATCTTTGGGGTTTTATTTACTGCAACAACAAGGGCGTGGATAGTGGCTTTTACGATATCCTCATCCATACCTGCGCCCCAGTAAGGCTTTCCGTCGTATATGATACCAACATAGGCCATAGCCTTTGAAGTAGAGCCTTGTGAAAGCGCATGTTCCTCGTAACAGATAACTTCGTAGGAAATACCAAAGTATTCTTTAATGGTGTTACTCATGGCATCAAAACGTCCGTTACCGCCGGCATCAACTATGGTCTTCTTGTCGCCTTCAACTATGACAGACTCTGCCATAATTCCCTCATTTTCGGTAAATGTGCACTCAGCGATATTAAAGTAAGGCGTCTTTTCAATATATTCTTCTTCAAATATCTCATATACCCACTGCGGTGAAAGCTCTTTGTGAGCCTCGTCGGATACGTGTTTTACAAGGTAGCCTACCTCTTCTTTCATCTTGTCAGGAAGCGAGATGGAGAAATTGTGCTTTAATATGTAGCTTATGCCGCCCTTTCCGGACTGGCTGTTGATACGTATAACATCGGAATCGTAGGTTCTGCCCACATCCACAGGATCGATAGGAAGGTAAGGAACTGTCCAGGTCTTGCAGTCGTTCTTCTCCCTGTAAGCCATACCTTTTGCGATGGCGTCCTGGTGAGACCCTGAAAATGCAGAAAATACAAGGTCGCCGGCATAAGGCTGTCTTGGGTCTACCGACATTCCTGTAAGTCTTTCGTAAACCTCGCGTATCTCCATTATGTTTTCAAAATTAAGGCCCGGGTCGATACCATAGGTGTACATATTCATGGCAACGGTGATGATATCAACATTTCCGGTTCTTTCGCCGTTTCCAAAAAGAGTACCCTCGATACGGTCTGCTCCCGCAAGGATTCCCATTTCCGCATCGCAGACTCCGGTACCTCTGTCATTATGCGGATGAAGACTAAGTACTACGTTATTTCTATATTTAAGATGTTTGCTGACATACTCTATCTGCGTTGCAAAAACATGTGGCATAGCTGTTTCAACAGTCGCCGGAATGTTTATAATGGCTTTTTGCTTTTTGGTAGGCTTCCAGACATCAAGTACTGCATTGCAGACTTCTACCGCGTAGTCAACTTCTGTGCCGTGGAAAGACTCCGGGCTGTATTCAAATGAAAAATCGCCTTCGGTCTCTGCTGCCAGCTTTTTAAGGAGCTTGGCTCCGTCTATAGCCATCTGCTTTATCTGCTCTTTATCTTTTTTAAATACCTGCTCACGCTGTGCTACAGATGTAGAATTATAAAGATGTATAACCGCATGAGGCGCTCCCTTAACAGCCTCAAAGGTCTTCTTTATAATATGTTCTCTGGCCTGTGTTAGAACCTGAACCGTAACATCTGAAGGGATCATCTTTCTGTCAATGAGCGCCCTCATAAAAGCAAATTCGGTCTCACTTGCTGCCGGGAAACCAACTTCGATCTCTTTAAACCCTACTTTCACCAGCATCTCAAAGAACTCAAGCTTCTCATCAAGGCTCATGGGCTCGATAAGTGCCTGGTTGCCGTCACGAAGGTCAACAGAGCACCAGATGGGCGGTTTTTCGATGTAATCCTTCTTTGCCCAGTCGTACTCACAGACCGGCGGCAGAAAATATTGTCTTTCGTACTTATTAGCGTTCTTCATTATAGAAATACTCTCCCTTAAATATGATTTATAAGCTGTATAATATCATACTCTTTGATTTATTTTAATGAACAAATTTAATCACTTTGATTGATATATTTTATCATTTTTAAGCATTGTAAGCAAGCAGATAAAAACCCCGGATGCACTGACATCCGGGGCACATAGTTTATGTGATTTACTTTTGCTGAGACATGATACCTCTGAAGGCATATTTTGAAAACGGGAGCTTGTAGAGCGCTCTTGCAACCAGGTAGTAAACAAGTACACCTGCCAAAAGGATCAAATAGCTGATAACCGCCGCTAATCCGAATCCCCACGGAACATTTACTCCAATCCTGTCAAGCAGCGCTGAATTCATAATAAGGATCATTGCAGGAATAGCGATCACAATAAAGAATACAGTTGCTACGATCATGATCTTATATGAAACCGCATAATATACAAGTGTGATAACTCCAAAGATCGAGCCTACAATAAGGCTTCTTGCCGCTACAGCCACGTCAAGTCCGGTTGATACAAAATACAGTTTAAGTAAAACCGATATGGCAAAGGCTATAGTGAGGAAAACAAAATACATAAATGCCGGAACGCTGGTCTGAAGCTTTTTCATCTTTGGGCTTGCCAGGAAAAAGTCTGCACTTTCTATTGAAAGGGCTGAGGCAATAAGCATACCTGACACAATCTGTAAATAAATAAAACCTACTGCGCCTGCGCCATTGTTTACATATTCAAGCAAAACGCCTATTGCAAAATAAAGGATCGATGTGGTTAAGAACATTTTGTATTTTGCACCGTATCTGATAAGTTTAAAACCCATTAATAAATCTTTCATTATTACCCTCGATTCTGATCATAAAATGATCTGTTAAGCGATCTGTTTACATCTGTAAATGATATGACCGATGTGATAATGCCGCCCACAAGGCAAACACTGCCAAGAATTATTGAAACCATCGATAAGCCATTTTCATCTGTAGCATCAAGAAGTGCAATAACTTCTACAAATATGGAGATCATGGTAAACAGTGAGCTCGTCATCATCTTAATATACATTGTGGTCATATGTCTGCCCACAACAACACTCAAGTTCTGCGAAAAAAACGCCGCAAAAAACATTATAAACATAAACAGGATCTTTTTCACCGTCATATTATAGCCCATGATAGCGTTACCTATAACGATAGGTGCGACCACAAGTACAAAGATGCTGCATGCTCTGATATAAAAGTCTGTCACGATCGCTTTTTTCAGTACGTCAAGTCCGTTTACCGCGCTTTTTAAAAAACCTATATCCGCCATGTCCTTTGTGCAGATCCCTCCAAAAGAAAAATGATCTGCCATAACGATGGCCATAACGCCAAATACATGTATATATATAAGGAATGAAAATGCTGCATATTCCGTAAAATACCATGCTATGAACACTCCGGCGCAAAGCAGCAATAGCAGCACAGCTGTAAACACGATCCTGACGGTTTTATTTACTATTAATCCGTAACATTTTGAACCTTTCATTACATTTTCACCCTCGAATTATTTTTCATTACTGCCACACTGATCTGGAAAAGGGAAGGAACTTCGGTCTCTACGTCAAAACCGCTAAGTTTTTCAGCATCCTTTGAGAGGATCATTCCCTCAAAACCATATTTATTTTCACTGCATGTATAAAGGAAAGGCTTAACTGCCTCAAGGTCCGCTGTCTCTCCTTTTACAAGGATATATTTTTCCTTAAGATCTTCTACAAAGCCCTCTTCTGCGATCTTGCCGTGTGCCATTATTATGGCGTAATCTGCAACGGTCTCCATATCTGAGATATTGTGCGTTGAGAAGAAAACCGTATTACCTTCCTTCTTTGAGATATACTCTCTTATCATAGAATTGAGCTTATCTCTCATAAGAGGATCAAGCGGAGAAGCCGGCTCATCAAGAAGGAGAAGGTCTGCCTTACGGCTAAGTACATTTGCAAGCATGAACTTCATCTGATTTCCGTCTGAGAATGAGGAAACCTTCTTTTTCCCATCAAAGCTTCCGCCTTCAAAAAGTGCCAGTTCGTCGCACCAGGAAAGAAACTCTTCCTTTGAAAAATCCGAAAAAAGCATTTCCGATAATTCTATAATCTGCTCTGCTGTCCAGTTTGGAAGGTAGTAGCTCTTTGCACTGACATAACCGATCCTGTTCTTTACTTCTTCCTTGCCGTCTCTGTCTTTTTCGGTATATTTACCAAAGTAAGTGATCTCGCCCTTATGATCAAGCTTGATACCCGAGAGCATGTTAAGAAGTGTAGTCTTACCTGCTCCGTTCTCTCCGATAAGAGCCGTAGCAAATCCTCTTGGGATCTTAAAATCAGGAATATCAAGAGTAAAGCTCTTAAACTCCTTTTTTAAATTCTTTCCATTTACACTGCATTCAAAATCCATAATAATTATTCCTCCACTGATATGAGCATGCTTAGCATGTCAGTTAATTCCTTGTCGGTCAATCCTGCTATCCTAGCAAATTTGATGGCTTCAAGAAGTGCGTCCTCCACCTTTCTAAGGTGCTGCTCTTTTAGCATCTCTTTATTCGGAGCGTTTACGTAAAAGCCTTTGCCCTGCATTGATGTAAGTAAGCCTTCATTTTGTAACTGTTCATAGGCTTTCATAGTTGTAATAACGCTGATCTTAAGATCTCTTGCCAGCTCTCTTATAGAGGGAAGGTACTCGCCCTGCTCGTAGTGGCCTGCAAGTATCTCGCTTCTGAAGTAATCTGCGATCTGCTGATAGATAGGTACTCCCGAAGATTGGGATATCTTCATTTGTAACCTCCTTAATTAAAATAAACCGTTAACTGTTTATGTGTTATATATACACCATATACACACCCGGTGTCAACACTTTTTTAAAAAAATTTTACTTTTTCTTTTTTCTCTGCTATATTTTAGTAGATGAGTAATGTTGAAAATGCTTTATTTTATGGAGGTTTAGCATGAAAAGTACCGGTATTGTAAGAAGACTTGACGATCTTGGAAGAATAACACTTCCTTCTGAACTTAGAAAAACAATGGGAGTAACAGACAGAGATCAGCTTGAGATATATGTGGAAGGCGACAAGGTAGTCCTTGAAAAATACGAACCAAGCTGCGTTTTCCTTGGCATAAAAGACGAATTAAAAGAATATCACGGCTACAAGGTATCAAAACAGGCCGCAGAGGAGCTTGCGCGCCTCTTTGGCCTGATTGAGTGATGTGACACATGTACCAGGTACATGTGTCATTTACTCTGTATCAATTTTATGCATTATTTTCTTAACGCTGTTTTTGCATTTGTCTGACAGGTAGAACTTATTAAGATTTTTCTTTGTGTATTGATGATCTGTATTTTGCGTATATTCGTGTAGCTTATCAGTATAAAACTGTTCCCAGCTTTCATACAAAGAACTATCAGCATAATCATATGTTTCATTCAGTTCCTTTTCGTCACATGGGATTACTCCGGATTTCAATAGCAAGTATTCAAACGACTCCGGAGCAAATAATACACATTTGTCCTTTTTGCTCGAAATCGAACGCATCATTTTTTGAATATCGGCACCAAAGGCTGCCCCATCAACTATTCCAAGTACTGTTTTATCACCACCGGAGTTTTTTATCATCGCGTTATGCATTTTTGTCTTTCCTTCACCGGAAACACATTCGCATTTAAACAGGCTTTCAAAGAACTCATGTCCTGAATTGGCATCTTCAGTTACGACAATATCAGGCTTGATAATCTCTTCATGCTCCAGATTATATATCTGATACATAGATTCATAAACTCGTTTTACATTGGCATACTTCTGGCTTTCTCTGTCTTCCTTGATTCCGTATATTTCCTCTATGCTATAAGCAAGAGCAGGAAGACTGTCACGATAAATGATGACAAAATAATTATCGGAATGATTAACCGCTTCAGCAAACTCTTTTGATCTTAAGAAAGGCATGTTCTCATCCACAAAAATGATCTTCTGTGATGCATTCTTTATATATTCCTGCCACATAACTACCGGCAAGACTACACAATCCCTCTCACATATCAAAGTTATTCCGGATCCGGTACCAAGTCTCTCATAGTTCGCAACCAAGTTAACCAATGTTGTTTTTCCGGTGGCACTGTTTCCCTGAATGATAGTAATATTTCGCTTCACCTCTAAAAAATAGTGAAGCTTGTTATTGTAAATTTCTATACTATATTTCCCTATCATTTTGCTCCACCTATATCAAATCATTTTCAATCACTTCACGATCAAGTTCTTCACCTGAATAAACGATTTTACCTGTATTTACTATCTTTATCTCAAGTGGATCTTTCCCAAAATCCATAAAATATCCAAGTCGAACAGTGATATCCTTATTTTTACCTATTTCAAGCAACCATTTTGCGCAATTATCACCACACGCTGATGCATTAAATATATGGTCACTGTCATTATTGATAAGAATAAGAGTCTTTACGCCGCCCGACAATTCTTTTTGAGATATAGGTCCCAAAACAGGACTGTCTATAAGGTGCGGTCCCACAACTACGGACTTATCAATATCCTCAATCATTTTCTTCGAAAAATCGTCAGTAATCCACTCATCCTCATATGTGTTATCAAAATAAGTATCCGGGTCAAATATATAATTGTCAGAATTAAGGTCGCCGTAAAAAATACTAAGCATATATCCACCTGTAAGCCCTTTCTATCAACATATTATACCTTAGACGTAGGAACTATACAAGATTACATATGTGCCGGGTACCTGTATCTTGATATTAGAACGGTTCAGCTAGGAGTCCTTCCAAGAAATCAAATTCCTTCATATCTCTTTTGCTCGGCCATTTTTCTTTTGCAGCAGATAAAGCATCCTTTGCTTCCTGAATTTGGCCGCTTTTTATCAGAGAAAAAATGTATATGACGTTTGCATACGAGCTCATGCTTAAGTCTTTCTGGAAATGTTGAATCTCATTTTTATGCTCTTCCCAAATGAGTAGGGCTTCATCATCTTCTCCAAGGTGAATGCAAAAAAGGGCCAGATTTACCAAATAAGTCTCTTTGTTAATTCCAACTAAACTTTTATAATCAATCTTAAGAAGAGTTTCCTTTGCTTTCGCATAATCTCCCATTTCATAATATGCTACAGCCGAATTATTATAATAATAAACCTTATAAGCGGATGACTTAGTATTTCCTAACAATTTATCCAGTTCTTTAAGATATAGCTCCGGCTCTGTATACAAAAGCGGCATTATTGAATTTAATTTCGTCGACCTCTTTATAATGCTGTCCAAATTTATCATAAACCATACCACTATGATCAGCGCAAAATAAACAGCAAATATCTTTATTATATCAGAATCAGGAATCCTATTTACAATGCAGATGATTGCAATAATAAAAGCACCTGAAATAGATATGGTCCTAAATAAGAACCGAATAGTTTTTGTACTCATTATGCTAATTCTCTTCCTTTTCAATTTGAATTATGACACATGTACCAGGTACATATGTAATTTTATAAATAGTTCTTCTCGTACCACTCGCCGAATTTTTCGAAAAAGTCATCACCGTACACTTCTTTGATAACTTTTACCTTAGTCGGTGTTGTTACCTGAAATGTATTTCTTGCAATTGCTTCTTCTCCAAGTTGTTCTAAAAATGTGTTAAAATCCACGTCAGTGCGAACCGTCTTCATATACTTAACAAGAAGAAATCCCAAAGCATACTCTTCATTATTATGCCATCCGTATTTTTCTTCGTAATCACATATAAATTCTGCTTCTGCTGTTTCTTTACTAAGTCCAACCTCAGTAGGTAAATAATAAAAATCTTCGTCTTTTCTATGCTGAGAACACGGATATTTCTTTATAGAATTCAACATCAAAATATCATGATACGCCGCAAATCCCTCACAGAGCTTATCCCCCTTATTCTTTAGATGAACGCTATTTAATTCTTGTAATAAGTGAGCAAATTCGTGAATAAAAGTGGCAATTCCAAATTCTGAAGTATAAAAATCTATACATTCTTCAGATATAACAATACAGTTTCCTATATTGCAATTAGTCCATCCTTCTTCATTCTCACCAAATACATAAATAGAAATCTTCTCGCCAGCATCGTTTATTCCCTTCCATCTGTCATCACCAAAATACACTATCCTAATAGCAGGCTGATTGACTAGACCGTTGTTTCTATACCAATATGAATTTTTGTCAGGATTAGACGTGAATCCAGTTAATTCCTCCTCTATTTTTATTATTTCATCTATATCTTTTACCAGGTTACCTCTTACTTTAATTTTTTTATCAAGAAAAATACAGTAATTTTCAGTCTCTATATAGCTATAATTTACAGTAGTAATGATGTCATCCTTATTACCGGAAAGGATTAGTTTGTCAGGTAATGCTGTATCTTCTTCGACGACAATCTCATTACTATCTTCTCTCTCGTCGGTCAAAATATCCTCGAAACCTTTATACTCTTTAATCGCATCTTTTTTGATCCATATAACCGGTCTTATTCCCTCAGCTTGGTAATTTGGTTCCTGACCATCTGACACCATTCCCATATAAGTCACGCATGAAGTTGCATAATACTCGTCCTCTGCAGAAAAAACATCCCTTAAATGCCACTGTCCGTAATAAAGATAATCTTTTGATTCCGGACTGACTGTGGCTTCAATTTCTGACACATAGCAGAAATCCTTTTTCCGTGCATACTCCGTTGTTTTAGCTGCAAGATACTGTTTGTCGGAGTCAAAAGGATAGTAATGTAATACTTCTTTTCTGGAAAGCAAAAACACCTTATCTGTAGTAGTGCCAAATGTATCTGTTACCTCTGTGTCAACTATCTGTTCCTGTTCTTCTTCCGAAAAAGCCTTTGAAAGGAATGTGGAATTTAAAAACTGCCTTACAGCAGAATTTTCCCATGAATAATCATCGTAATCATTGCCATAAAAACAACTGTCAAGAATAAATCGACTCATAAGAAGAACCTTATCCCCATTGTCCTCAACCACAAGCCATTCAATCGGTTCGTCACCATCGATATCAGTATTCTGCTCATATCTACCAAATTCAACAACAGAATTGTTTGGAATAGTATCGTTTTTTGATTCTAAGTACTCTTCTGATTCATATGGATTTTCAAAAGAAACCGCTTCTTTTTCTACCCAAATAACCGGTCTTATTCCTTGTTTGCATTCATTGGTTTGACCATTATCAGACAAGAAACCACTGATTGTAACTACTGCTCCGGTTTTATAGTCAATATCATCAAATAAATCTCTTAACAGCCACTGCGCATTACCCAAATAGTCGGAAAGCGTAGGGTCTGACTCAGCTATTTTGTCTGAAATATAAATAATCCCATCTACTATTGCACTTTCGCTAGCCTTAGCCTGAAGGAATACTCTGTCATCATCTGTCGGATAATACTTCTCAGCTTCTTTAGCAGACAAAATAAATACTTTATTATTTGTTGTTCCAAATGAATCAGACACTTCCGTCTCTATGATATGAACCTGTTCTTCACTTGAAAAAGCATCGTTTAAAAAATTGTTATTAAGATATTTACGCGCCAGCGAGTTTTCCCATGAATAATCTTCATAGTCTTTGCTATAACAGCTACTGAATAAAACATCTTTACTCATAAGGAGAAGCCTGTCCTCTTTGTCTTCAAGCACTACCCATTCAATTGGTTCAGTTCCGGCATGTGAACTGGTCTGCTCATAATTACCAAACCAAACCGAAGTGTTTTTCTGTACAGCAACGGTTGCCTCTTCTTCAGCTGAGATATTCTTTTCGCTCTCAATCAAAACAATATTGCTATCGTCTACTTTAGTTTCTAGGTCGTACTCCTTGTTTCCACAAGCACAAAACATGCTTAAAACTAATAAACATGCAATTAATAATGCTCTCTTTTTCATTTACGTCATCCTCCGATTGTTAAAAATATGTCGTGCTGTCAATTATATCACAATCGCTAATTATGTTCAATTATATATCGTCAAATAGTGAAGTTTTTAAAATAGAGTAGGAGGCGGTGACTAGCCGCCGTCCTCTCACAGCGCCGTACGTACCGTTCGGTATACGGCGCTTTCAATAGTTGACGTGCACAGACTGA
>Ga0129306_1002661_pt1 | contig 15162 bp, 8 predicted proteins | sample P827metagenome_FD_94438 | JGI IMG/M metagenome (GOLD analysis project Ga0129306, IMG submission 94438) | Capybara group fecal microbial communities from Wisconsin, USA - P827 metagenome | ecosystem: Host-associated > Mammals > Digestive system > Large intestine > Fecal | place: USA: Wisconsin...
GGCATCTTGTAGTACTGGGTTATCGAATCGCCGACAACAAATATCTTGCGGGGTCTGTCGCTTCCGTCGGCGGCATAGGTCTTTTCTGCTCTTGCGCTGCCTCTGGTAAATACAGCCTTTAAGGCGTTCCCGTTCTTTGTCCAGGAGATCCTGACGCCGTGTGCGGTAACGGTGGGAAGGTCTGACAAAGAAAGGTTCTGTACATTCCCGGAAAGTTCAAAGATCCTTGCCGCATCTTCCACTGCCGTTGAATCCTTGACGCCGAGGAAGTTAACGGCTTCGTTGTCGGTTGAGTTATCAACGATCTTCAAAACCGTACTGTTTTTGCATGCCGGAGCAAACTTTACGTTTCCGTCGGTGCAGTAAGTGTCTGTATATCTCCACATTAAGGAACAGATCTCCCGGCTTCCCTTGAAAAGCGTAAGCCCATAACCTGAAGCGGTGGGAAGCTGTTTACCGCTCATAAGTACCACGTCGCTGTCTGTAAGAGCGGAACCGTAATAATAGTTGTTTAAATCTGCAAGTGTATAGGAACCGCCATTCTTCCAAAGTACCAAAGAACTGTTTGCTTCTATGTAAATGGGGTCCGTGCCCGCGAAGGTATAAGCGCTTGAGTAACCTTCGGTGTAGTAATAACGCTTAAGTGTGTAGTCGCGAAGATTAAGCCTTGAGTTCGTGGTGTTGGAAATAACCACGTATTCCATGTTGTTGCTTGCTTTGTCCTGAGTGTTGAACTCGGTGATCATAAGCTCGGGATACTCGGGAGTTGATGAGCTTACGATGGGAACATAGTAAACGTCGGACATTCCGAAGGCGTACGCGCTGTTATACTGAACATCCGTATACTGTGTCGCACCCTCTTCCGTAAAGAAATAGAACAGTCCGCCGTCCTTTGTAATTGCGGAACCGGGAATGGTTGCCTCGTATACGCCGGCGCTCTTTTTACTCATTTCGACCTTGGTCAGGTTTTTTCCATCCGTTCTCTTGTTATAGTTTAAGAAAACCTTGACGCCGTCGGTAAGAGGGTTGTACTTAAGAGTTACTTTATAATCCTCTCCGACATTAATCGATTCGGGAGCTTCGTGCATGTAAGGAAGATAGCCGTAGGTGTCCGTATATTTCTTATCGGTGATTACTACAGGTTCTTCTTTTTCTTCCTTTTCAAATTGGAAGTAGTCAATCTGACAAACCCAACTTGCTTTTTTCTTATCGATGGTCTTTCCAAGGGTACTCTTTAATACAACATCATGAATACCCGTAATGTCGGTCCTTGTAAGTACAGCATCATATCTCTTAAGATCGGCATATTTCTGTCCCGAATAGCAAGTAAATTCACAAGTGCCGATTTTTGTTTCAACGCCATCATCCGAAATGTAAATATCAATTGTACCGCCACAGTTGGCTGCCTTCTGTCCGGCCCGGAAGAACAGACCCGTTATGGTTTCGTTACCGAAATTAACATTCTTATATGTAACAATCTCAGCAGATTTAAGTCCGCTTAAGTTTCCGGGATAAGTACCGTCAACTGCAGCAACACCCGTAGCAGCGTCAAATTTCTCGGCTTCAACCTTTGTAAAAGCATCTTTTACATTCTTTCCGAAACGGAAATAATCCATGTTGCCGATGAACTTGTAACCGGTGGCAACTTCAAATTCAATAAGTATATCATGCTTTCCGGTCACATCTTCCTTAAGAAGTGTACCGTCAATGAATTGGTAATCATTGTAGGTTGCGTCTATACCCATGGTGTGAAGAACGTCGCACTTTGCGATTTCCGTGCTCTTCAAACCGTTATCGTAAAGATATACGTGAGCGGTGCCTTCACAATTGGTATTCTTTATCGCCATGTATATTCCGAAACTGTTAAGTCCGGTTGTTCCGAAATCAATATCTTTTATGGTTACGGAGCTTCCGTTACCCACATTCCCAAGAATGTTCTTTCCTTCATACTTATACGCTGTGGCACCTGCTGCGGTTTGAAGATTGGGAGTAAGAACCGTATGCTTTCCATCTGTGGTTTCGCCGTCAGTGAAATTCTCAGCCCACTCGCCCTCTGCGTATACGAAAGCAGAATCTTCGGGTGTGTAGTTTCTCTCAGGTCTTTCAGGTTCTTCATGCTCTTCAATTACATCTGAATTGAGGAATCGGAAATAATCAATCTGGCAAACCCACTTAGCGGTAGTTCCGCTTAATCTGTTCCCGATTGTTGTTCTGATGATAACATCATGAACACCCGTAATGTCGGCAGTCAAAAGCGTTACATTGTAGTCCTTGAAATCCGAATAAGTCTGATTAGCATCTGCCTTAAATGTCACGGTACCAATCTTGGTTTCAACGCCGTTATCCGAAATAAAGATATCTGCGGAACCACCGTTGTTATCTCTGTTCATGGAAGCGTTTATGATCATTCCCTTAAGGGGACCGTTTCCAAAGTCGATATCTCTGTAGACCAGTACGGAATCGGAATGAAGGCCGGACACCTTGAAGTCTTTCTCAATCTGGGTATTTGCACCTTCTTTTTCGTCAAATGATTCCGCCTCAATCTTGTCGTAAGCGCTTCTTAACTTCTTTCCGAAACGGAAGTAGTCCATGTTGCCGTAGAATTTGCATCCCTTAACGACTTCGAATTCAATGAGAATATCATGTTTACCGGTTACCGCACCGTTTACAAGGACACCTTCAACGAACTGATAGTCATTGTAGTTGTTTGCCTTGCCCATGGTACGAAGCACGTTGCAATATGCTATCTCGGTACCTTTGGTGCCGTAGTCGTAAAGATATACGTGAGCGGTTCCTTCGCAGTTGGTGTTCTTGATCGCCATATATATTCCGAAACTGCCAAGGCCTGTTGTTCCGAAATCAATATCTTTGATAGTAACGGAACTGCCGTTACCCACATTACCGAGAATGTTCTTTCCTTCATACTTATATGCAGTAGCACCGGCTGCGTTCTGAAGGTTGGGTGTAAGAACGGTATGTTTTCCGTCGGTGGTTTCTCCGTCGGTGAAATTCTCTGCCCATTCACACTCAACATAAATGTTTTTGGAATCTGCAGGAGTATAGTTTCTTTCTGCTTTTTCAACAACCACATCATTCGTAAAGGTAATGGTCGCGATGTTTGCTGCATAGCTCTTTCCGGAATCCGGAACAAATGTAAGTGTCAAGTTATGAACACCCGAAACTGTCTTTGTCAGGTTTGCGGTAAAATCGGTAAATACGCTCCAGGCCGAGGGATGAGTTTCCGTCATCTTTACGGATGCGATGCGGTTTGCCTCACTTACGGAGCCGTCGAAACCGCCGTCAATGTAAACGTGAACGGTTCCGCCGCCGTTTGAACCTTTAACGGATGCGTTAAACTTAATGGATTTAATCTTGCCTTCGCCAAAGTCTAAATTGGAGTAAAAAGCATAAGATCCTTTTACTGCACTTGCGATACGGTCGTTTTCATTCTTTGAGCCGCCGCCGAAAAGGTCTGCGTGACCCGCGATAATGGTATCGTATGCGTTCTTGATACCGATTCCCAAATCATCCTCATATACGCCGGGAGTTGTGTGCTCCTTTTCATAAGGTGCCAAACCGTTTACAACAACGCCTGACATAAGAGTGAACTTATATGTCTTTCCTGATTTTCCTGCAGGAGAGAAAACTGAGTAATCAGACTCGGAAACAACCTGTCCGTTCTTCTTAACGGTAATCTTTGACCGGCTGTTGTCTGCAATTCCGTCGCCTGTAATCGCTACAACCTCAGAAGCATAAAGCCCCTTGGTGTAAGCATCATTAAAGGTATCAACGGATGCAGCGGAACTTCCGAGAACGATAATGGTTTCGCCGGGTTTAAGCCATCTTGTTTCGGAAAGGTTGAGTTTTCTGTTTCCGTAATAGAACTCGTAATCGGAAAGGTTCATGGTCTTTCCGCCGAGGTTGGTAATGTCGATGAACGAATTCTTTCCGTCGGGATATACTTCGGTAGCAACAGGGAATGCATCGTCCGTTGTCTTGTAAACCGTGAGCTTATACTCGGTTCTTGCACTGTTTAATACGGTTACAAGCGAAAACTCATTTGCTCCGTTATTAAGATTTACCGAGAAATTGTTTCCGACTGCGGAACCGTTTAAGAAAAGCGTTCCGTTGGTGGTTGCGGAAAGATTCAGCGAACTTGCTGATGTTTCGAAATAAAGGTTTCTTTTTGCAAGTCCGTTGTAATAGTCAATTGCTCTCGCGCCGCCGTCTGAAGTTTCAAGTGCGGAAATTACGGGATACTTGTCGCTTCCGAGAACCAATTCGGAAATGATACCCGAGTGGTCGGAAAAGAAAGGATTTGCAAGCACATCGGAATATACCACGCCGACGTTTCCTGTGGATACGTAGATGTGGTCGATGGTGTTGTTTAAGTTAGATGCGGGATCGAAGTTCTCTTCGAATCCTGCGGTTGTGGAATCGTTGCTTCGTACATCCGAAATGTATTTTGCGTCTGCAAACCCGTTTACGGAGTCAGCAAGATATCTGTAGGAATAAGTGAATTCCGTGCAGTTATGGTCACCGGAAATTATAATCGGAACATTTCCGTAAACACTCTTCAAATAATTTGCTTTTTCCTCAAGAAGTTTAGAACAAAGCACGTCAACATAGTCATCGCTCTTATGGTCTGTGTGAGCGCTGATATGGATATATGCGATATCATCGGTACCCTTGTACTTAAGAACTGCATAAGAGAAAACTCTCGTGAAGTTCATACTGGAGATGCCGTCTTTGCCTGAATAGGGCTGGTGGCCGGGAATTTCAAACTTAACCTTGGAATCGGGATCTGCGGAGAACCACCATCCGCCCTGTCCCTCAAGGTCGTACTTATCGCTTCTGTAAATAACGGGAGAATACTCACCGCTTCCGCTGGTAAGAGTCTTGCCTTTGCAGGACTTAAGTCCGGCAATCGCATACTTTCCGTTTGAATTGTTACAAAATTCAACCAGATAATCCTTCCAGGTGGATGTAACTTCACATGCACCGAAAGAATCGGGCTCATAGGTTGCCATGATATTTTCAAAGGTGGCTTTTCTGTTGATGTGAGTGGTCGCACCGGTGGTAGGGCTGGTGTAATCATACTCAAGGCCGCGTTTGGTCGTTGTAAGCATGTTGTAGCTTATGATTTTTACCGTATCGAAAATCGCGGGACTTCCGGCAAGTGCGGTAAGAAGTTCAGCAGGTGCCGCACCAAGCATAAGTTCAGCACCAAGTTCACCTTCGAGCGCGCCTTCAATTTCTCCTTCGGGTTCTCCCTCAAGTTCGCCTTCAGCTCCCTCTGTAGGATTTTCCGTAGGATCGGTTGTAGGCTCTGCTGCAGGATCTGTTGTAGGCTCTGCTGCAGGATCTGTCGTAGGATCTGCTACAGGGTCTGTAGTGGGTGCTGCAACAGGATCCGTAGTAGGCGCTGCCTCGGGATCCGTGGTAGGTTCTGACGCAGGGTCAGTCTCCGGCAATGTGCTTGTTACTTCGGTGTCGGTCTCATCGACCCCATCGGCATAAGCCGGCACCGTGTAGAAGAACATAAGACACAAAGCCAGTAAAAATGATACAATTCTTCTTCTCTTTTTCATAACTCCTCCTAATACATTATTCCCCATAACCCTAATGCAATTCTCTTATTTATTTCCTCTCTTAATAGCGAGGAATACTGCCCCTAATATAACAATGCATCCGGCTGCTATACCGCCGATAACAAGACCCGAAGGACTCTTCGGATTCGTCTGTTCGGTAGCTGTTGAAGCCTGCGAATCTACTGCGGCGCTTACTACAGATGAACTCTGAGTTTCAGTCGATGCGCTTGCAGATACGGAAGTCTGTGCAGCTGCCTGACTTGCGGATGCAGTGGACTGACTGCTCGTCGATGCTGAAGTTTCTGTTGCTTTGGGCGGCTCAACATAAGGTCCGATGTTTGAACCGTTGTTATTAAACTTAACCTCAGACACTACAATCGAATGGTCCGAAAAGTACTTGTCATTTATGACTCTTGCCCGCACTGTTTCAACATTCCCGTTGGATGCGAACACGAAATCTATGATCTTCTTGGGATGTGCCTCGGGCATATAATCGTCCAGATGTCCCACATAGGTGGGTACCATATCACGGTCTTCCGTAAGGTATTTCGAATCTACGAAACCGTTCTCGGGGTCTGCCAGATACTTATATGCTTTGGTCTCTTCGTTGCAGTTAAAATCACCGGTAAGAACGAAGGGTACATCGCCGAAACGTTCCTTCAGGTACGCAGCCTTGGACGTAATGACCTGCGCGCAGGTTACATTGATCTTGTCGTCACTCTTGTGATCCATGTGGGTATTCATGTGAATGTACGCGATCTCACCCGTTTCTTTGCTCTTAAGCACCGCGTAAGCAAGACCTCGCTCATATTTCATGCTTTCACGGCCCAGAATGGTGATCTTGCTCTTAACATCCGGAGTTTCCGAAAGCCACCAGCCTCCGTCTTCCACCAGCTCGTATTTATCCGTGCGATAAAGAATGGGTACGTACTCCGTTCCTCCACCTGTCAGCACATCCCCGCCGCAGGAAGTTCTGCCCGCAATTGCGTAATCCTTGTCCTCTCCGAAGACGGTGTCAAGATAAGCATTCCACTTCACGCCGCACTCGTTAAGCCCCGCCGAGTCGATACCCTCGGACTTAAGAAAATCCTGAACCATCTGTCCTCTGTCGTAAGTCTCGCCCTTGTACTCATAAACGATGGCGCAGTGGCTGGTAGTCAGCATATTGATGCTGGCGATCTTGAATGTGTCGGTCTCGCCGGCACCCGTCCGGTCTGTTTCTGCCGCAAAAGCAGGAAGTGTGCTTAAGCACATAAGACACACGGCCGATAAAGCCGCCAAAAAACGTTTTTTCATTTCCATAACTCCTCCCGATTCCCGGTTTACCTCTTGGAATATATATATATATCATTTATATATATTTACTATTTTATAATCTATCCTGATACCTCTTATATCAATCGTCCGTTTCTGTCCGAAAGTCACGTACAGAAATTGACTATCGGAGCCCGAAAATCCCTCAAATACGGCCTTTTCTCCCTTCTGTTCATAATCTGAGCATGTGGTCACAATTTGCAAATCGGTGTTCTTTTTCCCCTGTTTTTCGGGGCTTTTGGGGAACAGACATCCTGTTGCGGATGTCATTTTACGCATATAAAAAAGAGCAAAGATTATTCTTTGCTCTTTAAAATCTTACGCAGTGATCCTCTCTTACCCGGTCATTCGGTCTCGGACATGGCCTTTCTGTAACTCATGGGGGTCATACCCTCGCGCTTTTTGAACTTTCTTATAAAGTTACTCTTGTCGATGTATCCGGAACGCTCCAAAACCTCGTCAAGGGAAAGATCCGTGGTAACAAGATACCGCTTTGCTATTTCCATTCTGGCATTCTCGACGTATGCCATGGGGGTACAATCCATACGCTGCTTAAAGTATCTGCTGAGATAAGAAGGCGAAACTCCGCATTCTTCCGCCAATGCATCAAGGGAAAGCATGCTGTCGCAAAGTCTCTCATCGATGGCCTTCTTTATCTTGTTAAGGAGCTCGTGGGTATGGGAACGCTCTTCCCTGTCCCGGCGGCTCTTTTCATCTCTGGTTAAGGTAATGTCAACGGCGATATCGCGGATTACCGTAAATATCTCATCTATGTTTGCATGGCCAGAAGAAAGAGCAGTGAATACCTTGTCAAGGCGTTCTTCTTCACCTGCTTCCTTCGCATACTCAAGGAGCATCAGGGAAACGCTGTAAGCCATGTAGTTTTCAAGTATGGGGCTCTTATCGATATTGGGCCGGGGCTCATCAAGGAAAGAAAAGCTGGCTCTGACCTCTTTAACATTGTTCTGTTTGATGGAAACCGCAAGATGGGAAATAAACCCTGAAGCCTCCTCGGGATGGTTGTCTCCGTCTCCGGCGCTGTATTCCGTAAAGAAAGCATCCCGATCCTGTAAACAGGTGAAAGCCGCGCTGACGGCCTGAGCCACGTTCTTGGGAAAATCCAGCAGATCGCTCATGATATTACCGATACCGACGCTTATTTCGATACCGTAACGGCTCAATATCTGTTCATGAAGGTTTCTTATCATGTCCGTAAGATTACCGTAGGACAAAGAATCCATCTGTCCGTTCATGCACACTACCATGCTGTAGGGCGACATCTTTAAGAAGATGTAACTGGTAATGCTTTCGGTGTTGAGACATTCCCAGGCGCAATCCATTATCTTGGACGCCAGGTCCCTGTTCTCGGCGTCGAAATCTCCCATGATCACCAGAGGGCAGAAAATATTACCGTGGAATTCTATATTGTATTCGTCAAGAGCATCCTCCAAAAGAGCCCGGTCATACTGATTTGCCAACAGGTTTGAGAAGAAAATCGCAGTGTACATTTTCTTCTTCTCTTCGAACAGACTCAGGAATCTCGCTCTTAACAGCCCGTGTTCATCAATCACTCCGCTGCCGTCACTGCCGATGTCCTTCATGACCGAAACCGCCAGCTGGTTGATAGGCTTAAACTTCCTGGCGATAAGCACAAAGCAGAATACGAAGGCCGTAATGATTACCACCGCAAGGATCATGAGCATCATGGCTTCCGCAATGTAGACCTCTTTAAAAAGGGTCTTCGAATCGAATACAACCAGGACCTGCCACTTATCGTATGCGGAAATACACTTCTGGATAACGTAACTTTTACCCTTTACGCGAATCGATGCCTGATTGGAATTCTTTGTAGCGTTGAGAGCCTGTGCCATCGCTTCTTCGTCGAAATCTGCGCCGCTTGAGTAGGTATAAAGAAGGTCCGACTCCGAATCAAATAAAAGGATTTCGCCCTTACAGTTGGAAAAAATGGACTCAACATATGTATTTAGCGCTTTTTTCTCGATGAAGGCTATTGCAAAGGCCTGAGGAGTTCTGGAGGCCAAAGGTATAGGCTCATAGAGGGTAAGATAACTCTTATTTGCGGCAGCCTTTCTCATGGGTGCCACGTTATGTCTTACGGAATCGTTTATTTCTGCCATGAATTCTTCAAGGGTCATGCCGTCAAAATCGAGATACGCATCCCAGAAGTTCTTTGTGCTGAATTCACCCACGGAAGAAAAGAATTTTTCGGGATTGGCGGTTCTGTAATAGATAAGGTATGATAGGAAATTATTTCCGGTCAGATATCGCTTGACTTCGCTCGTCATGGTATAACCCTGAGTCTTGTCTGCGGGAAGATTTGCAAAAAGAAAGGAAGGGCTTCTGTAAATGTCGTCCGCAATGTAATCAAACTCGTCCAAACGGCCGGTAATGGTGTTTTCTATGGCCAGAAGCTCTTCATATTTATTTGCCGAAATACGGGATTTTAAATTAGTTGAATACGAAAAACAAATCAAGAAAATGACAACAATCGCAATCCCTGCGAAGGTGCATATAAGCGGCAGGGACAGCGATCGTACAAATCCTGAATTCAAAACGCTCTTTAATGAATCTTTCTTGTCTTTCTTAATCAGTTTTTTCACCAAAAATTAAACCTCTGGATATATTATAGCACACCGTAGGTCTTTAATACCTCGTAAGCGATTACGGAATGTCCGACGAGAGTAGGGTGCACTCCGTCTTCGGAAAGATCTTTGTCCTTTGCTCCGTCGATTACGGCGTTTGTAAATACCTCTTCAAGAGAAATATACCAGTCAGCATACTCTCTGGCAAGTTTTCTTTCGATCACAGTGAACTTATCAAGTTCTTCGTGGAAGATCACTCTTTCGGGAAGAGTAAAGATTACGAAGGGCTCGAGCATCATAATCTTGGTATCGGGAAGTTCCTTTTTGATCTTCTCAAGAAGGGTTCTGTAGTTGTTTTCAAAAGCCTCAACGCTTGTGGGGTCGTTTGAATCGTACTTTCTCCATGCGTCGTTGACTCCGATAAGAATTGAAATGTAGTCGGGTTTAAAAGGAAGCACGTCCTTTTCGAATCTCGCAACAAGATCCTTCGTGCGGTTTCCGCTGATGCCTTCGTTGATAAATTTAACTTTGTTTTCGGGAAACAGTATATCATAAATCGTCTTTACTGTGTTGGGATATCCGTTTCCGAGTTTGGTAAGATCCTCTCTGTCGCGTCCCACGTCGGTAACGGAATCTCCGTAGAACAAAACTGTCTGTCCATCCTCAAATACTCTTTTCATTGGTGTCAATCCTCCGTTTGTAATGATTTGTTATTTTTCCTTATTTATCAAGGTTTTTATCTTTTCATTGACCGATTCTCTCAATTTATCGTAAAAATCCGAATTCATCGGATATCGGTCAAAATGCAATCTGTTTCCCAGCAAAATTGCGGTTTCTTCGCGAGAAGAAAGGCTTTCCAAAAGACTGAGTGCGCGTATGTCATCAAAGCCTTTGCTTAAAATCATGAGCCTTATTGACTCCTCCGGTCGGCCATCTTTTCCGGGATAAACCAGGAACGGGTCTCCTGCCGGAAAGCCTCCCTCGGCGTCCACGGTTTCATAAGGATTTATATGGTGAAGAGACAACATGCAATTGTAGAAGTTGTACCCCCAATGCAGGAATCCCTTTATTCCGTATTTATAAATCAAAAAGCCCAAAACCCTGTTTCTTGAAGAAGGCATGGCTATAAATCTGTTGGGGCTGGCCTTGACCTGTGTGCAACAATAGTAGGTCCAGAGATTTTCAACCTTTGCTTCAAAGAAAGGTTTTAACTTGTTGGCCCCGCAGGCCGGAATGTCGATAAGTCCTTCTTTGTAAAACTCCACATCCGAAAGGGCATCAAGAAATATAGCATCGGGAAGTAGACTTCTTACCGTAGCATTAGCTTTCTTATAGTCTTCGCGGTGGGCTTTCCTCGGCTCATCCGAAATGTGAAAGAAAGTATCAGCGTAGATTCCTAGACTTATAAGCTCTTCTTTGAGTTTCGGGAGAAAACTCTTCAAAAATCCTGTGTATTCGGGGCTTGAAGAACCGTTTTCCCAGCCAAAGAGTTTTTGAAGTTTGCCATTCTTTTTGCCGACTATCTTGGGGGCACATTTGCAGCCCCACTGTGTAAAGAGATGGGAAACTTCATATTTTGCAACTCCCGCATCCTTACATATCTTAACAAAACGTCTCAGATTGTCAAAACCAAAAGCATATCCGCCATCTTTTAAAACCGTTACATCAACAAGCTGAACCGTGGTTCTTTCAAGTCCCACTTCGGTGTCGAGGGCCGGCGTAAACACGGGCATCAGAATGGTATTGATATTTCTCTTTACCGCTGTTTTTATGAAGTTTTCACAGATTTCAAAGAATCTGTCGCTCATGGGTTCCACGCCGTAGTAATCAGCAAGACAGTCGGCATAAAACCACTCCGTATGGCAGACTGGAAGTTTGGGAATTACCGCATCGATTATTTCAACCGTTACCGATGCTTTGGCCGATAGTTTTTCTTCCTTAAAAAATCCGCTGATTGAGAAGAATATCTCATATTCTCCGGCTTTTGCATTCTCAGGAATCTCAACATCTATCCAAAGAGATCTGTGATATCCCGGAATCACCGGAATCTGTCCGTTTTCGGGAACTCTCAGAAGGTCCGGAAGGATGCAGGGTTCCGATTCAAGATAAAACTCGTCGCTGTCCGCAGACTTTGGCCGCACAACAGGTACAAGTTCAACCTTTCTTACCTTAACATAGTCCTTTATCTCGCTTTCGACATTACAAGCACCCCAGAAAAATCTGTCGCCATCAAGATAATAATCTATCTGAAAAGATAGATTTTCACCCCTAAGGCCGCTTATCTTCGAAAGTTTTTTAAATCCGGGCTTATGATCGCTCTTGTATATCTTTTCCATGGCCGACACAACCCGCATCTTCAGTTTCATATCGTAACCACCTCCCCCTAATAATTCTTGTCAAAAAAATTATACTCTAAATAAAGCAGTCAACAATGTGCTTTATTTAGAGTACAAAAAGTGCATATCATATGTGCAGGCGCCAAAACCTACAGTTTATCAATGATTCCGAGTACGATGGTTCGCATCTCGCTCTTCTCTTTTTTAAGAACAAAAGCAAGTTCATTAAGAAGGTTGTCCTCGGCCAGTTTAAAGTACTTATCGTCCGTGGCTGTAGTCTTCTTACCTTCGCGGATCCGCTTCATACGACGGGTGCTTAAGTTCTTTAAAACCTTGACAAGGTCCTTCGGGTCGCAGCCCTTGATGGCTTCCTTGTACTTGGCTTCTCTTAACTTGTCATTCTCTATATCGATCTCTTCTATAGCGGGGATCTCTTCAATAAGTTCACGTGCTTCATCATCGGTGATGACCTTACGAACGGCGGTATCATTGTCCACGGGGACATAAACCCTGCCGCTCTTGTCACGGATCGGTACGAGCAGGTAGTATTTACGGTTTTTATCCGCTCCGGAAATCTCAAGAGGGGAAATATCCTTAACCTGACAGATTCCGCCCGTTACGTGCATAACATATTCATCGATGTGAAACATATAAACCTCCTTTGCTTAAACTATGCGAAACGCATTTGACACAAACATGACACCCTCGCCTTAAGAGGCGAGTAAGGTTATTATATCAAATAAAAGTCCGCAAGGTAAGGACAATTTGAAGGTTTTTGTTTTTTTGTTAATTCTGCATTAATACCCGGCGTTATTATTATATATTTTTGACTGAAACGCTCAATGATTTCAGCCTCTGGAAAAAAGACCCTTCTTTTTGTAGTCGGAAACGTTAAATCCACCCACTGTGTAACCCGCTCCGGATATGGCTTTTATCACCTTTTCGGGCTCAATCTCTTCTTCGGTGACTATTTCGGTCACACATTTTTTGTGATCACTCTTCACAGACTGAACCGGTACCGCAGTTCTCACCGCATCATTTACGTGAGCCTCGCACATACCGCATGCCATCCCCTCTACGGAAAAGACGTATTTCTTCATTAAAGCTCTCCTCTTTCCTTTAAGGACTCCAGATAACGTTTAAGAGCATCCTGCCATGTGGGAAGGGGTTTGAATCCCGCTTCGATGAGCTTGGCCTTTGACATTCTGCTGTTGGCGGGGCGTTTAGCCTTGGCTGCCGTGTATTCCGCGGTGGTGACGGGATTAACCGTCATCTTGATACCCGCTTCCTTGAAAATGGCGCAGGCAAAATCGTACCAGGAACACCATCCCTCGTTGCTTGCATGATAGAAGCCGTATTTTTCGGTCTGTATCATATCAACAAGAAGCCTTGCCAGATCGTAGGTGTAAGTAGGGGAACCCACCTGATCCATAACCACGTTCAAGGTATCTCTTGTCTTTGAAAGATTAAGCATGGTCCTTACGAAGTTCTTTCCGTTTACGCCGAAAGCCCAGGAAATACGAACGATGAAGTATTTGCTGAGTTCGCGGACCACTTCTTTTTCGCCGTCTGCCTTTGATTGGCCGTAAACGCTCTTGGGATCGGGTTTGTCCTCGGGAACCCATTCGCCGTCGCCTTCACCGTTAAACACGTACTCGGTGCTGATATAAAGCATTTTGATATCGAGTTCTTTACAGGTGCGCGCGATATTTCCGGTACCGGTCACATTGACCTTCCGGCAGATTTCGGCGTTATCTTCCGCCATGTCAACGGCGGTGTAAGCTGCGCAGTGGATTACCGCGTCGACTCCCGCTTCGGTAATCACTCTTTTAACGGCGTCCGCATCGGTAATGTCCATTTCTTCAACGTCCACGCCTACTGCGCCGATTCCTCTCTTTTCAAGCTCATTTACCACGTCGTGGCCCAGCTGGCCCTTGACGCCTGTAACAAGTACTTTCATTTTTGCCTCCTACTGACTCTCTTTCTCTTATATATATCTTACGGAAGCGAGTGGCGAGCGTTTTCAACGCAACCCACTAACGCTTTATTCATAGATGCTCCGCGTAACCAATAATCTCTATCCGGCTTCACAGTGTATAACCTGCGCAGATTCAATCGACATTTCGCCGCAAACTCGACCCACTCCGCTCAGCTAACCGCCAAGTTCGACTACGCGGGTTCGGTGTTCGCGTGGAAGCGCAGCTCAAACCTCACCCGCTGAGTCTTACTAGGCGTTTATCTTCACTTCGGTTCCTGTCGAAGTGTTTGCTTACGAAATTCGAATTGAATCTGCTCATTTCATTCCGAAAGCCTAACAGCTTTTCGGTTTTGCAAATCAAAAGGATTCTATACCCCACATACACAACACATAGTTTGGTATATTAAGTCCGTTCAACATCCATTTTAGGCTTTTCACAGCAGTATATCGGCGGCTGCAAGTCAAATTTCGTAAGCAAACACTTCGACAGGAACCGAAGCGAAAATCCAGCGCTTACGAAGGCTTGGCAGCTGACGTGAGAACTTCGATTGCGTGAACACGTCAGGGTGCCTAGCCGTAGTTAGCGATTAGTTGAGCGGAGTGGGTCGAGTTTGCGGCGAAATCTTGATTGCAGACGCCGTTAAACCGTGTGTACCCAATCCCGCAGCTACGTGCGTATTATGAGATGTGAAGCTTCTACAGCAACTGCATCACGAAGCTCAGTTCCATGTCCTTCGCAGAATCCAGGCGGAACATCTCCTGCACGGGCGCACCCCAGCTGTCGTCTCCGCCGACACCCATCTGGCCCGCCATAATGCGAATCCAGGAATAATTTCTGTTGGGAAGTTCGTCGATGTGCAGTGCGTTCTCGATTTCAAAAGCGCTGAAGGGCAGGAATCCGAATTCGAAGGTGTCGGATTCGGCAGCAAACATGAAGCCCTTTCCGCCCTTGTCTGTAACCTTTGCGTAACGTACGCCTGTACGGTTACCCGCTTCCTGAGGAACCAAGTATCCTGTCAGGTTGGTGCCCACATTTGTCTTAAACACATCGGTGTAAACGCCGTTGTCTCTGTCTCTGTAGTTCTCTCCGGGACCCTTGCCGAAGTATTCCACATTGTCAAAGCTCTTGTCCACCCTAAGCTCCCATCCGAACAAAGGAAGCATGGGACGTCCTTCTTTGCCGAGGTATTTACTCTTAACTTCGATGCGGCCGTCGGGGAAAATCCTGTAGCTTAAGGTTGCGTGGGGTTCTTCGTCCCTTAAGGCATACTTGTATTTCACTTCCGCGAACTCTTCGTTTCTTTCAAAGCCCGCGAAGTTACATTTCTGGTACATGCTGA
>Ga0129306_1002662_pt1 | contig 15160 bp, 17 predicted proteins | sample P827metagenome_FD_94438 | JGI IMG/M metagenome (GOLD analysis project Ga0129306, IMG submission 94438) | Capybara group fecal microbial communities from Wisconsin, USA - P827 metagenome | ecosystem: Host-associated > Mammals > Digestive system > Large intestine > Fecal | place: USA: Wisconsin...
GCATTTAGCTGTTTATAATATGAGAGCAGATGTAAAAGCTATAGTTCATGCTCATCCACCAGCATCTACAGCTTTTTCAGTATCAAAAGAAAAACTAGATGATCCTGTTATTCTTCCAGAAGCAGTTTTTTCATTAGGGAAAATAGGATATTGTGAATATGGAACTCCTTCTACTGATGAAGTTCCAAAAGCCGTAGAAAAAGAAATACCATATAGTAATGTGCTTTTATTATCTAACCATGGGGCCCTTACAGTAGGGACAGATGTAATGCAGGCTTATTATAGAATGGAAAATTTAGAAATGGTTTCGAAAGTAACTATTTATTCAAAAATACTGGGAAATATAAAGACTTTAAATGAACTACAAGTGGAGAAATTAAATAAAGTAAAGGAAGAAAAAGGTTGGGATAAATTATAATTACTACCTATAAAGCTTTTCAGTAATCAGGTGAACATACTTGTAATAAAACCATTATGTTTAAATACTTATTTTGCAAAAAGTGGTGGTGGTGGGCAAGTTATACTATAACTTAGTTATATTTTGTTTTATAATTAATTATAAAATAAAAATATTAGGAATAGGTGAGAAATATGAAACTTAAACCTGAAATTAGAAGAGAAAAAATATTAACAGAAATAGAAGAAAATAAAACTGTAGATATAATAGAATTAAGTGGAAAATTACAGGTATCAGAAATGACTATAAGAAGAGACTTAAAAAAGTTAGAAAGCAATGGGAAATTACTTAGAACCTATGGAGGAGCTACCCGTATATCTGAAGGGGAATGTAAAAAGGTTGTAGATGATCCTTTAAAGGGTAGAATATTGAAAAATAAGGATGAAAAAGCCATTATAGGTAAATATGCAGGAGAATTAGTAGAAAATGATGATGTTATCATGATAGATGCTAGTACTACAGCTTTAGCAATATGTAAATATATAAGAGATAAAAAGGTAACAGTAGTTACAAATTCTATAAGTGTAGTAACAGCACTAGCTTCTTTTGACAATATAACAGTAGTAGTAGCCTGTGGAATCTTACGACATAGCTCTTTATCCTTAGTAGGTTCCTATGTAGAAGAATCTTTTAAGAAATTTAATATAAAAAAATCTTTTATATCAGCTAAGGCTTTATCTTTTGAAGCAGGACTTACAGATATAAATGCTTTTGAAGTAGAAACTAAAAAGGCCGCTATGTCTGTAAGTAAAGAGGTTATAGTTCTTTTAGATCACTCTAAGCTTAATAATGTGTCTCTTTTAAAGGTTTGTGAAACAAAGGAAATAAGTAAAATAATAATAGATGGCCTTAAGGAATTTACAGCGGAAGAAGAAGAATTATTAAATAAATTCAAAGCTAATGGTATAGAAGTAATAATAGCTAAATAATGTAGGTATACTTTTTAGCATTTATGTTTGAAAAGGATATACGTATTTTCGCTAGATATAAAGCTAAGATAGAAATGTATATTAAGATATATAAATGCCTATAGATGAAATAAATTTCAAGAATAAGTCTTAAAAGATTAATTATCTAAAAGTAAGAAAGAATAATATTAAGTTTAAAGTTTTTAGACTTAGTATTATTCTTTCTTATAATTTAAACTATTTTAATTTTATGAATTTGTTTAAGATAAGTAAGTTGATAGTAGTACAAAAATTGTTGTATTATATAGTTATTACATAAAATAAAGGGAGGATTTTTTATGAGAAATGGATTTGTATTTTCTCTTATAATGGCACTTATTGTAGCTATATTTGCTATACAAAATGCAGCAGCTATACCAATAAAAATTTTGTTTTGGGAAATAAATTTTTCTTTAGCAATTATAATCTTATTATCAGCTGTTATAGGAGCAGTTATTACAGGTATTATGGGAATAAAAAAAGAGAGAGGTATAAAAAAACAAAATAAAGATATTTCAAATAAAATAGAAGAACTAGAAAAAACCAATGCAGATTTATTAGATAGATTAGAAAAATTAAGTTCAGATTCTAAAGATGAACATTACATAAAAAAGGTAGATGATAAAGAAATAGTTTTAGACAACGAAAATAAGAAGTAATTCTACAATGTTTATTTAGAATAAAAAGAGTGTGTCTTAGAATAAGATAGATTAAATTTTATATTATTAGGATAAAAAAGGTACTTCATAAACCAATTCATTTCCCTAAAAAGTTTTAAGTAGGATTATATTAAAAATTTTTTGCCAAGTTAAGGTACCTTTTGTGGTTTCATGACCAGTTACGTCTAGTGATATGACTGGTCATGTTTTAAATTTTATTATTCTCCATAAGGATTTACATGAACCATACAATGAATAATGTTATTGTTGCCCGCCTCTATTTTGTCATGGACTTTTTCTGCTATTCTGTGGGATTCTTTTAAAGATAAACTATAATCAAGAGCAATTTCCACATCTACATAAAGCTTGCTTCCATGGAGCCTAGTTTTTAATTCATCTATTTTTTCCACTTCTTTAATAGATTCGATTTGTTCTGTTATCATATTAATAGTTTTTTCATCAGCACAGTGATCTACCAGTTGATTTATAGAGTTTTTATAAATATCTATAGAAACTTTAATTATAAATATGCATATTACTAAAGATGCTATAGGATCTAATATTGGGTATTTGAGTCTAGCACCTACTATACCTATAAGAGTTCCTATAGATGAAAAAGAATCTGATCTATGATGCCAAGCATCTGCTTCAAGGGCTGTGCTGTTTATTTTTTTAGCTGCCTTTAAGGTATATCTATACATCCATTCCTTTGTTATTATAGATAAAATAGCAACGTAAATAGTTATTTTTGAAGGAACAGAAAAGTCTTTGTTTATTATAATCTTTAGGCCACTATAACCTATGAACAAAGCGGTAAAAAATAACATAGTAGCCAATAATTTAGAAGTTACCGCTTCAAGCTTTTCATGACCATAGGGATGATCTTTATCTGCAGGTTTAGAAGATATCTTAAGACCTATGATTACTGCAATAGTGCTTAAAACATCAGAGAGAGAATGTATACCATCTGCAATAGTAGCAGCACTATGTCCTATGATGCCAAATAATACTTTTACAAAGGACAAAATTATATTTACTACAATAGTTAAATTAGAAACTTTATTGCCTATTTTTAACCTTTCTTCATTTTCCATTTTTTCACCTCATTATTAATTGAAAATAAACACTTATACTATTATATGCACAATACACCATAAATGCAACAAAATAAACACAGAGATGATTTATCAATTGATATTAATAATTGAATATTATATATAATGAGTATCAATATTTTTATTATATGTTTTTAAGATAACAAGACTAATTTAAATGTATAAAAAAATAAAAGAGTAGGATACTAATTGTAGAAAAAATTTCTATAATTAGGGAGTGTTTTAATTGAATGAAGCTTTAGTTGCGTTTGTTAGAGCTATAATAGGATTTTTTACTCTTTTAATATTTGCAAGAATATTGGGAAAGCAGCAAATAAGTCAGCTTACTTTTTTCGATTATGTTCTTGGTATAACTATAGGGTCTACAGCCTCTACATTAAGTACAGATCTAGAAAGTACAGCTTGGTCCCATTGGATTGGGCTTTTAACTTGGTGCGGTATAGGATTTTTACTGCAATGGATAACATTAAAGTGGAGATATGCAGCTAAATATATAGAGGGGGAGCCGACTGTTGTAATAATGGATGGTAAAATAATGGAGGATACCTTAAGAAAAATGAAATATACAGTGGCAGATGTTTTAGAACAACTTAGAGGAAAAGATATTTTTGATTTAGCAGAAGTAGAGTTTGCAATATTAGAATCTGATGGGCAATTATCTGTATTAAAGAAACCAGAGGAAGAGCCATTAACAGCTAAAGATTTAAATATATTTAAGAGTAAAACAGGCATAAGCAGAGAACTTATATATGATGGAAAAATAGTAGAGGATAATTTAAGAGAAATAAATAGGGATAAAGAATGGCTAAAAGCTGAACTAAAAAAAAGAAATATTAAAGATTCATCAGAGGTTTTTTTAGCTACTATAAATCAAAATAATCAAATTTATATAGATACATATAAAGATCATCTAAAAAGAATAATAGATATAGGAGACTATAAAGGACCTTACTAATTGCTTTATCATATCTTATTATTTTTTGTATTTAAATTTATTCCATTTAAGCATTGTATTTATCTAAATATCAATTTTAATTAAGTAATAAAAGTATTAAAAAATAGAAATTAAGATGTTATTAAAGTTATATTTATGAAATAAATTTTAGAAGGTGATTATATGAGAAGATTTTTAGTAAGAATAATTCCAATAGTAACCTTAGGTTTTTTTGTTGCTGTTATGTTGAGTGCAGGTTATATGAAAAAGCCTAGAACCCAAGAAGAAAATGTAGATAAATTTATAAGTACTACAATAGAATATGTAAAAAATGAAGATTGGAGTAATGCAGAAAAGGAAGTAGAAAAATTAAATTTAGCATGGAATAAGGTTTTAAAAAGAGTTCAATTTAGTTCAGAATTAGACCAAATAAATTATTTAGGTGAAAGTATAGATAAAGCTAAAGGTGGAATAATTGCAGAAGATAAAGGTATAAGTTTATCTAATTTAACAAGTTTTTATGAAGAATGGCAAAATATAGGTAAATAAGTATAGAATAAATTTAAAACTATAAATTATTGTTGGGCAAAATTAAAAAAACAAATTATCTATATAATAATATAGAAGAGAATAAAAAATAATACCAAATCATAAATCTATAAAGATATATAATATTTTTTAGGTGAATTTTATGAAAAGCTTTTTGGCAAATTTAGTATATAGCTTTATGGTATCTTTTGGAGTAATAGTAGGAGCAAGCGCTTTTTCAGGTATTGCTGCAATTTTGTTAAACCACCCTCCTTTAAAGATTATGTCCGATATATCTAATTCCGTAAAAATATGGGCAGTAGCTACAGCATTAGGGGGAACATTTTCCTCTTTTTCTATTTTGGAAGAGGGAATATTTAAAGGGGAGCTAAGGGGAATGCTAAAACAAATATTTTATATTCTTGCCTCCTTAATAGGTGCTAACTTAGCGGTAAATAGCATAGAACTTTTACAAAAATGGGGAGAATATTTTAATAGATGAATAAAGAAAATAAATATTTTTTTTCGTTTTGTGTAGGGTTAGTTATAGGAGGGACAATAGGTATAATTTTTTTTAGTTTATTTATAAGTTATAGAATAGAAAACTATCATAGAAAAATAACTTATTTAAATAATATAATAGAAGATCAACAGGTTAGGTTAGAGGGATTAGAAAATAAATTAAGCAAGAAAGAACTTATAGTAAAAAAAATAGAAGTAGACATTAAATTTAAAAATAAGGAAATAGAAGATGAATTAGTAAGTATTGAACTAGAAAAACACATAAAAGAAAAGTTTAATAATTTAATTGGAAAAGAATTAGAGAAAATAGATGGTGACATATTGGTACAAGTAGTAGATAGCAGAATAATGAAGATAAAGAATAAACAATATAAAGTGAAAGTAGAAAAAATAATTATAGCTCAAAATATAAAATTTTATATACAAATAGAAGAATTTCAAAGTGATTAGAGTTTTTGCTATTTTATGTTTTAATTTTATATTATAGATATAATGACTACTTTGGAAAATATTATTCATATTAGAGAACTTCATTTAAAGCTTAGAATAAATAAATATATATATTAAATAAGGACATACAACTATAAATAATTAGTTGCTTTTAGTTGAAATAAAATGCATGTAGTAATAATTGACAATAGATGCTGTAGAAAGTAAAATATATTGATATATAATGAATTTAAGTTCATAAATGAGGTGTTTAATATGCCAAAAATAATAAAAGATATAGAAGAGAAAATAAGTAGTGCATCAATAAGGCTTTTTGGAGAGTATGGATATGAGGCTGTGGATATGAAACTTATCGCTAAAGAATCTGGAGTAGCAGTAGGTACTTTATATAACTATTATTCTAGAAAAAGTGAACTGTTTCTAGAAGTTTTCGTAAAAAGTTGGGAAAAGACTTTATCAAAATTAAAAGAAGAGAGAAATAAAGATATAAGTAAAGAAAAAAAAATAAATAAATATTTAGAAATATTATATGATGATATAGAAATGAGAAAAGGAATTGGTAACCAAATTATAAAGATAGATTTTAATATTAAGAATTCTAGAGAAAGAGAACAATTTGTTTATTTTAAAGAAAAAATTATAGGTGAAATACAGGAAATTTTTAATGAACAAATTTCTGCAGATGTAATAGAAAAGAAATATGATGTATCTATTAGACTTATAGAGACAATATTTTCTGTAATAAGAGTAATGATTGAAAATCATAAAAAGGACAGAAGAGATAATTTAGATTTTTTAAATACTATATTCTTATCTTTTATGAAATAATTTTTATATTTAACATTAAATAAAAAACCCTATAAATATTGGGTTTGTATATGCTATGTAATAATTAAAGTATATAGAATTTTATTAATATTAGTATGCATTGTAAAAAACATATTATAATAAACATTTATTAATAAAAGCTTTGTCTATAGCATTTTTTTATAAATATATAAAAATATTTTAGAATACCTTATAATAGATAAAGAAGGAGAAATTATAAAATATTTTAGTATATTTTATAGAACAACACATAAAATATGTTAAGCAGGTTAACTTATTAAATTGTAAAAATATCAAATAAAGCAATATATTATTAGGAAAAATGTTAGCCTGAAATTTAAAATGCCTTCCTTGATTTATTATATACACACACAGGAAAAGGCTGCCTTAAAATATAAACAGGCAGTCTTTTTATATATTCTAAAAAATATAATATTTAAGTAGAATCTGTTCTGTTAATAGTTTTTATATTACTTTATATTGTACTTTTAAAAGGGTATGTATAAACTGAGTATATTCATACAAAAAACAAAATATTAAATTAATGGTATAATAGTAATTATATAACTATAGCAGGAGTTGATTTATATGAAATTTCAAATAGGAGAATATGAAAATGGTGATAGCTTCGACCCCTGTGATAAGAGCAAATGGCATCAATTAAAAGAACCAGGAATCATATTAGCTCAAATATTAGGTATACCTATAGCTATATCAGTAGTAGGGTTAATCTATATTTATATGATAAATTATACTTATGTAAAAGGGATTTATTTAAATTTAAAGGACATAGTTATAGCTTTTATAATTATTATACCAATCCACGAAATACTACACAGCTTGGCTTTCCCCAATTTTAAACAAACTATTTTCGGATTTATACCTAAGGGGTTAGTATCTTACTCCTTTTTTGAGGGGGAAATATCAAGGAATAGGCTAGTAATATCTCTAATTTTTCCTTTTATAATATTAACTATATTGCCAACCATAGGATTAAGTTTTATAAGAATTAAAAATAATTTTCTATATGTAATAATAATAATAAATGCAGTTGCTTCCTATGTGGATATTTTGGCTATATTTGTATTATTGTTACAGGTTCCTAAAAGTACTTATATAAAGAATATAGGCAATAGAACTTATTGGAAGTGGAATAAAAAATATTAATTATTATTGTAAATTTATATTAAAATAGGGAGAGGTATAAGAGTATCATGGAAGTTAAATATATGGAGATATTTGAAGATGAGCTCAATAAGCTAACTTATTGTACAGAGGTGACAACAGCTAGATCATTAAATAAATTTACAGACAAAATAAAAGTATATTATCATAAATATATAACAGGAGAAAGCTATTTTGATTTTTATTTTGGAAGAACATATAAAGGCAAATTAATAGAAAATAAGTTTTATATGTTTAAGGAAGATCTAAGATTGTATATTCATTTTCTCAAAAATTTTTATAATGTTTTAAAGAGAACTGTTAATAAACAATCGGATATTATACATTATTTTTTAATTAAAGATCAGGGAGAAATATGCATATCTTTAATAGGAGAGGATTATGTGAAGCTGGCTTCTGAAGATAATAGTAAAACTAGAGTATTTTTTATATTAAATAAAGAGGAATTATCTTATTATATAAGGGTTATGGAAAACATATATTATGAAAGAAATGTAATTAATAGATTAGATTATTTAACAAATCCTTTAGATAAAGTTACTAGTAAAAGCTATAGTAAAGAAAGTAATAAAAATCTTAAAAAAGAAGTGAATAAAGAATATGCGTTAAGTCAAAGAGAAAAAAACAATGTATATCTACAGGCATTATATGCCTTTCTTGATGAGGCTTTAGATAGAAGAGATAAAAAAGCTTTTTATTCCATATGTAATCAAATAAAAAAATATAATAAAAAATAAAGTATAAAACCCCCTGATAGTAAAATAAGTACAAGGGGGTTTATTTTAAATTTTGCTAAGCATTACATTGATCATATTCATCATCCATAGAGCTTTCCTTATATTCATTCTTTGAATCATTATCATTGCAAGAATTTTCTTTAGAGTTAGAAGCTAAAAAAATGGAACCAATAGCTAATGTAGATAATAGTATTCTAAATAAAGTCTTTTTTTTATGTTTCTTTGCCATAAGATCAATCCTTTCTTATGAATATATTATATTAATTATACATTAAATCCTATAGGATAATATAGGCATTTTTAATATTAACATAAAGTTTAGAATTCATGCAACAGGAGATTATATATTAGTAGTAATGTCTTTTGTTATGAAAAATTATGATAAAATAAAAAATTACTATAATAGTTATAATAACTTTAAAAGTTGTTATAATAATTTCTAAATTTAAAAGAGTAGTGAAATTTTAATATATTAAAAAATAATTATTAATATACTAAAATAAAGCTCTATTAAATTTACTAAGATATAAATTTAATTTTTAAACTAAAAAGCTATGAATTTGGAATATTATATTTCTAAATTCATAGCCTTTACTTATTTAATTGTAAATTTAAATATAATAATTTAAATTTTAATCTGATGCCAACTTTAAAAGTTAGTTCTTTTTAGTGTTTTGACCACTATAAGCTGTTGATGCCTTTGTTGATGTTGACTGAGAAGAAGCTGTTGATGTTGCCTGAGGAGCATTTGTTGATATTGCTTGAGAGGCAGCTGTATTTTGAGATCCAGCTTGTTGATTATTTTGTCCCATATTTTGTTTTAAATTAGTAACCATTTCAGGTATTTTATTTATAATTTTATCCATATTGTTTTTCTGAGAAACTGGTAACATAGATACAGAATCATTATCCATAACCATTATAGCATCAGTACATACTCTAGCACCTAATCCTAAAGCAGGAGAAGAATCTGTTGTATTTTGATTCATTTTTGGGGAATGATTTCCACTACCATAACCTAAAGTTACAGAAACTATAGGTACTAATGTTTTATTTTCAACAGAAACAGGAGCACCTAAAAGGTTTTCATGTTTTATATAGTCCTCCACCTTAGTAAAAACAGCATTCATATTTTCATCAAAACATTTATTATTGTTCATTATTAAATCCTCCTTATTTTTTACCTATATTTATAGGAAAGTTTTTTATTATAATTTTTAATATAAGATTTTAAAATTTTTATGATAGCGTAAAATATATTTATTTTTACAAATGCCTTTGCAGTAAAGTAAGAATCATCCACCATAAAATTAGGATTGTTATATATTTCATTTTTATCCAAATGATTAGGTATTAAATTTATAAATCCACACAATATTCCAGTAATTAAAGGATCATTAAATCCATAATAAGTATCTAAATAAAGATAATCTAAATCTAAACTTTTAAGAATATTCACTCTATCTTTAATAATATATTTAGACTTAATATTACTAAATTGTATTTGTTTAATTTTTAAGTTCTTTTTAAAAATATAGATTTTTATAAAAATATCATCATCATTAACAATTAATTTAATATTTAAAAAAGGATATAACCAAGAAAAATCTATATAAGAATTATCAATTTGCTCAGAATTTATATATAAATTTATGTTTAGAGGAATAAGTAACAATAATAACAAAAGAATTATTATTAAAATTAAAATAAAATACAATAAATACATAAATTTCAGTTCCTTTCACTTTATAAAATAATTTTGTCGCATTACTAGTTTACTCTTTATAAGCTAAATTATTTAACAGAATATTTTCATTAAAATATAAAAATATGAAATAGAATAATAAAAAGCTATAAAATCCAAAAAATCATTTTATATATTTCAAAAAAATTAATCTATAATATTAAAGGCTAAGAGATTTATAATAAGTATTTTAACTTTTTTTATTTATAATTACATTAAACTACCCTTTAAAACATAGTAAATATATTTTAAAGTGGTAGAGTTAATGGAAATGTTATCATATTGATAAATTTTAATACTTAAATATATATATTAACGATCAAGTTTTGAAGTACTATAGTGAAAGGAAAATAAAAATATTTCATAAAACTTAATTGAATATTATAAAATTATTATAAAAATGGTTATATATTAGCATTTTGCTCTAATTATATATAGTTATTTTAATTTATGAAAATGATAAATTAAAAGGGGAAATATTAAATTAAAAGGGATTTTATTATTTATCAAAATGATATGTAATTTATCATTATAATAAAAACATTCCTTTATATAGAGTGGATTAGTAATGTTTTACAGCAGAAATATTTCTTGAAATATAGACGTTTAATAATATTCTTCAGGAAAAATATACAAATTTGTTGGGAAATATATATATAAATTACTATTTTTTTCATTGTATTTTGGTATAGTTTTTGCATCTATGTATAAGTAATTAAAAATATTTATATTAAAGAAAAGGAGGAATAAATATTAATTTAATAATAAAATCTCTAGAAACTTAATAGATATTACAGAAAAAATAGGGATCAATAAAATAAGGGAGGGACTTATTTTTAAAATATTAAAACTAAAAATTTTTTAGGTTTTAATTTTAAAGATAAGGGTGCTATGAGTGGTTTAATAAAATTTGGAACAATTATAAATATTATAGGTGGAGTTTTAGTATTATATTCTTTCCTACCACAAATCTATACTATATCAAAAACTAAGAGCACAGGAAATAATAGTATACAGTACTGGATAATAATGACTTTTGGTATAGCTTGTATATGCATAAATCAATTTATATGTGAAGTCCCAAAGGTGCAATTAATTATTCAATCTATAAATGTTATATTTGCTATTTTAACTACTGCATTAATAGTTTATTTTAGTGAAAAAGAAAAAAAGCATAAATAAATTTAATAGATTTGAGTATAGGAGATGTTAATTATGACTGATTTACATTTTTGGGGGAATATTGCTCAAGCTCTGGGAAGTTTTACTTTGATATATTCATTTTTTCCACAAATATATAAATTATTAAAATTAAAAAATGCAGAGGCGATAAGTCTTCAATACTGGGCTATATTAACGGTAGGAGTTGCATGTATAGCAATAAATCTAACTATAAATAAAGTGAACATATTTATACAGATAACTCAATGGTTAAATGCAGTTTTAGCATTAATAGTTTTGCTTATATCTAGTAAATATAAAAGAGAAGTAAAAGAAAAAAAGAAATCATAGAATAAATAATATATGTAGTTATTATAGGAAATAAAGTGTTAAAGGGGGGAACTATATATGGAAGATTCTTATGATTTAATTGGAAAAAGCGTAAATAGAGTAGATGCAGTAGCTAAGGTTACAGGTAAAGCTAAGTATTGTTCAGATTATTTTGAACCTGAATCACTTGTAGGAATGGTTTTAAGAAGTCCTTATGCCCATGCAAAAGTAAAAAATATAGACACTAAAGAAGCTGAAAATTTAGAAGGTGTTGAAGCTGTATTAACATATAAAAATGTACCAAATACAAAGTTTCCTACGGCAGGGCATCCATATTCATTAGATCCAAGTCATAGAGATATAGAAGATTATTCATTACTTACAGATAAAGCACGTTTTGTTGGAGATGCAGTTGCAGCAGTTGTTGCAAATGATGAGCTTATAGCTAAAAAAGCTTTAAAATTAATAAAAGTAGAATATGAAGTTTTACCTTTTGTAATCGATCAAGAAGAAGCAATAAAAGAGGGAGCTCCTGTCATTCATGATGAAAGACCTAATAATATAGTTAGTGATTTTGGTATAACAGTTGGAGATCTAGAGGAAGTATTTAAAAATGCAGATAAAATTTATAAAGGCCAATATGAAACTCAAATAGTACAACATTGTCAAATGGAAACTCATAATGCTATGGCAAAGATTGATGAAAAAGGTAGGATGCTTATTATAACATCAACGCAAATAACACATATTGTACGAAGGATAGTTTCAAAAGCTTGTAAGTTATCTATTGGGAAAATAAGGGTAATAAAGCCTTATGTTGGTGGAGGTTTTGGAGGAAAACAGGATGTTATAATAGAGCCACTTACAGCTATAATGTCTCTTGCAGTTAATGGAAGATGTGTAAGGTTACAATTAAGTAGAGAAGAGGCAATTGTTGCAACTAGAACAAGACATGCAATGCGAGTAAATATTAAAATGGCTTTATCAAAAGATAATAAAATAGAAGCCTATGATATAGAGAACTTTGTAAATAATGGAGCTTATGCATCCCATGGACATTCAATTGCTATGAGTGCAGGAAGTAAAATTAGACCCCTTTATGATATAAAGGCGGAAAAGTATCGCCCCAAAACTATATATACTAATCTTCCAGTGGCAGGTGCAATGAGAGCATATGGTATACCACAAATGTGTTTTGTTATAGAATCTATGATTGATGATATATGTAAGGATCTAAATATAGATCCTGTAGATTTTAGAATTAATAGTTTTATAAAAAAAGGTCATATAGATACGGCATCAAATCTTGTAGTTAGAACCTTTGGATTACCAGAATGTTTAAAAAGAGGTAGAGCATTAATAGATTGGGATAGAAAAAGACAATTATATAAAAATCAAAATGGTTCTATAAGAAGAGGAGTTGGAATGGCTTGTTTTAGCTATTTTTCAGGAACTTGGCCCGTATCACTTGAGGCAGCAGGAGCAAGAATAGTAATGAATCAAGATGGCTCAATTCAAGTTCAAGTAGGGGCTACAGAAATAGGACAGGGTAGTGATACAGTATTTAGTCAAATGGCAGCAGAAACCATTGGAATACCATTTGATATGGTAACAATAGTTTCCCAACAAGATACAGATATTACTCCCTTTGATACAGGTTCTTATGCATCAAGACAATCTTTTATAGCAGGTCAAGCTATAAAAAAAGCAGCAACAGAAGTAAAAAGAAAGGTTCTAGAAATTGCTAGTGATAAGTGTGGGTTAAATGCAGAGCTTTTAGATATTGTAGATGCAAAAGTAATAGAAAAAGGATTAAAGAGAGAACTTTATACTTTAGAAGAAATTGCAATGGAAGCATATTACAATAGAGAAAAATATGCACCTGTAACAAGTGATTTAACTGTAAAGGTTAAAAATAATGCTATAGCTTATGGGGCAACCTTTGTAGAAGTTGAAGTTGATATAAAAACAGGAAAAATAAAAGTTTTAGATATTTATAACATACATGATTCAGGGAAAATTTTAAACAAAAAGTTAGCAGAAGGACAAGTACATGGTGGTGTTAGTATGGCCTTAGGATTTGCCTTATCAGAAAAATTTATAATAGATGAAAAAACAGGAGCTATAATAAATAATAATCTTTTACATTATAAGCTTCCAACTATTATGGATACTCCAAATATAGAATGTGAATTTGTAAATACTTATGATCCAACATCTAGTTATGGACAAAAATCTTTAGGTGAAAATACAACAATTTCTCCAGCACCAGCTATACGGAATGCGGTATTAAATGCAACAGGAGTAGCATTTAACAAATTGCCAATGGATGCTCAATCTGTTTTTGAAAAATTTAAAAAGGTTGGACTTATATAGGAGGCGGAATAATATGTATGACATAAATGAAATTTTAGAACCTAAAACATTAGAAGAGGTATTAAAATTATTATCAAAATATGATAATTTAACAGTAATAGCTGGAGGAACGGACGTACTTGTAAAACTTCATGAAGAAAGATTTAATTCTTTAAATTTAATAAGTATTAGAAACATAGAAAGTTTAAATAAAATAAAAATACTTGAAGATGGCTCAATAGAAATAGGTGCTATGGCAACTTTTTCAGAAATATTTAGAAATGATATAGTAAATAAAAACATTCCTATACTAGCAGAAGCAGCAGTTTCTATGGGAGGTCCTCAAATTAGAAATATGGCAACTATTGGAGGAAATGTTTGTAATGGAGCTGTATCTGGAGATAGTGCACCATCATTATTTGTATTAAATAGTAAATTAAAACTTAAGTCTAAAAATGGCGAGAGAATAGTTAAAATAAAAGATTTTTATACGGGTCCTGGAAAGGTTAGTATCAAAAAAGATGAGATATTAATTAGTATAATTATTGAAAAAAAAGATTATGAAAATAAGTATGGAAATTATATTAAATTTGCTAGTAGAAATGCAATGGATATAGCTTTAATGGGAGTTGCTGTACTGATAGAAGTTAAGGATAAAAAGATTGAAGATTTAAGGGTAGCTTTAGGAGTTTCAGGTCCAACTCCTATAAGATGTGAAATAGCTGAAGTAGAAGGAAAACATATGAAAGTTACTGATGAAAATATAAAATTAATAGGAAATTTAGCTCTAAAATCTTCAAAAGCAATAGATTTTTGGAATGCATCAAAGGAGTTTAAAGAACATTTAATAGAAGAATTAGCTTATAGAGGAATTAAAGAATCTATTAAAAGATCAGAGAATTTTAAAAAATGACGAGGATATAAAGTAGTATTATACAGTGAGAGAGATGAGGAATATATATGAGCTTAAAAAGAAAAATAAAACTTACAGTTAATGATAAAAAGTATGAAGTAGAAATAGATATTAGAGAATCTTTATCAGAAGTATTAAGAAGTAGATTACATTTAACAGGTGTTAAACAAGGATGTCTTGTAGGAGAATGTGGAGCGTGTACTGTTTTAATAGATGGTGTCCCAACAGACTCATGTATTTACTTAGCGGCTTGGGCTGATGGTAAAACAATAAAAACTATTGAGGGGATACAAAA
>Ga0129306_1002663_pt1 | contig 15149 bp, 7 predicted proteins | sample P827metagenome_FD_94438 | JGI IMG/M metagenome (GOLD analysis project Ga0129306, IMG submission 94438) | Capybara group fecal microbial communities from Wisconsin, USA - P827 metagenome | ecosystem: Host-associated > Mammals > Digestive system > Large intestine > Fecal | place: USA: Wisconsin...
CAATGCCCGTCACATGTTTCTTCACCGTCACCGTGAGCGTTGCCGACACATTCAGAGGTTCGCCATCCGGGTTGTAGGCAACAGCCTTCACCGTGTACTCGCCGGCAGCAGCATCAGCCTTCACCGTCATGGAAGGAGCAGCGGTAGCACTATTCGTGTATTCGAAGACGTTCTGGTTGAAGTCCTCTATCTTCACCTCGTATGAGGTGGCGTCTGCCGGGGTCGGCGTCCACGTGATGTCCACACTTTCACCAGCCCAGACGGTTTGCTCAGGCTGCGTGAAAGCAAGACCCGTCAAAGGAATCTCGGCCTTGACTACATGCACGAGCAGGGCTGCCGTCACTTCACGTTTGTCGAGTGACGTTGCGGTCAGGGTAGCGTCGCCCAGAGCAAGCGCTGTTGCAAGGAACGACCCTGTCTGTCCCTCCACCTTCACAACATTTGCATCTGAAGTAGTCCACACCAGACCCTTGTTCTCGGCCTCCGCCGGAAGGACAGCCTGCACATAGACGTCCGGATTGAAAATGCTGTCGGGGTTGACCGTTATGGACGTTGTCGTCAGCTGGATCTCCGTCACATGGAAGGGAACGGTTACCGCGATCGTTGTTGTATGCCCGCCGTCAGCAGAAGTACCGGTCAGGACGGCCGTGCCGGGAGCAACGGCCACCGCCTGCCAACTGGCGTTGGTTACCTCCTGCGATACAGCCACGACCTTATCATCGCTGGTTGTCCAGCTCATGGTCTGGTTCGTTGCATTCTGAGGAGTAAACGTGCAGCTCAGGTCAACATTCTGGCCGACTTCAACGGTCTGCTCAGCATGTACGGCAGCCACGCTTTCCAACGCAATCGTCGCAGCCGCCACATTGACAACAATATCCTTCTCAATCTGACCGTCCACAGAGATAACCTTCAAGGTTGCGGTGCCAACGGCCAAAGCTGTTGCCTTGTAAGACGTTATGTTGTCCTGATTATCCCTGACCTCCGTTACGCTCACAATCTCTGGATTGGCGTTGCGCACAGCGTACCCTTTATCGTGAGCATTCGCTGGCACTATAATAATATAAGGAGAGAGGTCGAGATCGCTGCCCTCAATCATGTTCAAGGGAGAGGTCACGGTGACATCCGTCACGTGAGCCCAGACAGTCACATGAATGGTATCGCTTATATTTAAATAGGTATTACCCTCGTATGCCTTTGCCACGACATCGTATTCTCCAGCGGCAACTCCGTCTTTTATGGTCAACGTCGGAGCACCAGCCGGGCTGGCTTCCATGACAAAGACATCGTTGCTGTATTCCCACTGAACCGTCGGAGCAACGGCATTTGCCGGCTCATACGTCCACGAAAGGTCGATGTTTGTGCCCGGATAGCCGGACTGGCTCTTTGAGCTACAAGCTATACTTGCCAGTTCGTCGGCAACAGTCACAGCAATCTCAGCTGTGATTTCCTGATTGTCGTATGACATCACCCTCAACGTGTCCTGTCCATACGCGTCAGCCCTGATTGAGCGATTGGCTAAACGGCCCTGCAGCGAAACAACGCCTCCGTTATTAATGCGAACGCCATACTCATGGTTGCATGCCTCGTCAGGAAGGACGGTGATGAGCGACGAGAGCAGCCTCGTCTCGCCCAGTGCCATCTTAATGGGGCTGACGACCTGAATTTCCGAAACAGCGGTGCAGACGGTTACGTGCAACGTATCGCTGATGTGAAGGTCGTTTCCATAGTAGTCTTTTGCCAAAGCGACAAACTCATAGTCGCCAAAGGGGGCATCGGCTTTCACCCGATAGGTAGCAGGACCGCCAGTGGCGGGACGCTCCACGTCGAAGACTGTCTGTTCATAAACAAACTCAACTTCGTAATCTGAGGCATCATTTGGATCAGACGTCAAACTGACATTCACCTCATCACCACGATGGAGTCTTTGCTCTTGCTCGTCAAAGGTTAAGCTCTCCAAGGGAGTAGCCACGGTCACCTCCAGGGTTGTGGAGATAGGTTCCTTCTGAGTATCTGCTGCGATAATGGTTACGGTCGTGGTGCCCAGGCCAGCACCTCTGACTGCCGGGCGTCCTTCATTGTCTACTACTTTCTCCAGCGTAGTCTCGTCTGTTATTTCTATAATAAACTCCTTGTTACAAGCTTCAGCGGGGAGCACCGCGACATAAGAGGCAAGGTTGATGGTCTCGCCTTCTGCTATCGTCAGGCCCCTCAGGTCGGAGGGGATAAGCTCTACGCCCGTCACACTTGTACAAAGCGTAACATATATCGTGTCGGAGATTACAGGGTCGAGATCCTGGCCGTTCGTGTCCTGGGCGAAAGCCACGATTTCATAGTCCCCGTAGGGAGCTTCGTCCTTCACCCAAAGCACCTGACGAGGGCCGCCGGCGTCATCATCCCTGAACTCGAAGGCATTGCTGTCGAACTCCCAACGGACATTATCTATCGTTGCCTGTGCAGGCCAGGGGTTCAACTGGGTTTCAACACGAGACCCTCGGTCCAAAGTCTGGTACTGGCTGGCAAAGTTCATGTCCGAAAGCGTAGCAAGGATGCTGACCTCAATCGATGAGTAAATATTAGCTAGGCCGAGTTCGTCATTTCGGATTCCAACCTGTACATCATAACTATCAGCAGAATACTGATCCGCGGTCAGCGTTTCTCCTTCAGTGGTAAACATGTAGGTGTAGTTGCCCACATTCCAAGTCGCATCATAGGAGGTCGGAACGGAAGCCGGAATTTCTCCTCTTTGCCAGAAAGAAACAGCGAAGTTATCGCGGAACGAAATAGGCTTACCCACTTGTGCCGTAATCGCAGTTGGTGTAACCGCGATGGAGTCCGGAACGACCAGCTCCACCCTCACGGGGTCGTAATCCGATCCATAAAACCTACCTCCCTCGAAGGGAAATACATTTATAGAATCTTCTCCCCACTGTTCTCCCGTAGTATACAGCAGCCTTGCTCTATGTATTATGTATTCTGATACCGAAAAACTGCCTTCGCCTGTCGACCCTGGTTCAGGCGGGGTACGCCCGGTAACACGAAACTCGATGTTGCCATCGGGCACATTTTCCAATCTGAATTTATATACTCTGTCGTTATTATCGCAAGCAACAGGACCAGCTACTTTCTGATCACCGATATAAGCCGAAAGGCCATAATTATCATAACTGCGTAATTCACGGCCATCGACGTAAATTCTTGAATAAACAACGCAGACATTAGGATCAAGGATGACAACATTCGACCATACCCAGTTGCCATTGATAGTACCACTAAACGAGACGCCATCCGGTCCTGTCTCTTCCTCGCCTGCAGTCAGCGTATTGCCCTCAATGGTCATGTATCTTGCGTTATTCCCGAGGTCCCACTCAATTGTTTGAGGATAGGGAAGAGATGGGTTATCTTCTGAGTACTCAATCAGCTGAAGAAGATCCACACTTTCTCCAGGGTTAAGTTTGATAGTTCTAGGAAATTCAACATATGATTCGATGAAATTCAACGTTACGAATGAATCACCATCAGGCGAGCCGTATGTACCGTCTTTTATTGTCAGCTGGCTTTCACCAGGGGGCAACGCGATGTCGCTAACAACATACTCGCCTCGGGTGACCCAGTAGAAATCAGCACGCCAATTCCAATTGGTATTATCCCCATCGTCAACCACTCTGATGTGCATCTCAATCGGCTTGCCGACTTTCGACTCATCAATCGTGAGCGTATCGGAATAATAGAAAATGGTTGCTGCGGGAGAAACAGAACGATCAAACGTTGTCCAACCGCCACACATTTCGCCATCGACATAAGCCGCAACTTGGATGTGATTGGCAGACGCTTCGTCGATGTCATTTGCATAACCACCTTTGGTAATTTTGGCATTGACGACGGTTGTCACGTCGGCAGCAAACGCTGCTGAAGCCATTGCGCTCAGCGCAGCAAACAGAAAAACAATACGATAAGTCTTCATAGGGGCTATCTGTTTTTTGATTTATTCAGTTTTTTCGGTTCTTTTGTTAAGAAAAGTTGTGCAAATGTCGTAATTATTAAAATAAATTAAAAGGACAATTTCTTCAAAAAACATGAATTTTTGCCTATTTTAATATGCAGATTTGGATTATTTGTTCAAATTGAAAGGTTAAGAATTTGAAATATAATAAAAATATGCGCAAATAGTGATAATGAAAAAAATTTGGACGAATTAAAAAAAGCAAAAGACTATGGAGATGGGCGGGAAGAGGGAAGAGGGAAGAGGGAAGAGGGAAGAGGGAAGAGGTATGAGGTATGAGGTATGAGGTTGGAAGGAAGAGGACGCTAAACTACTTTTCAAAATGGGTTGACAGCCGTCAGCACAAGCGCAGATGAACTGCGCTACTTCGCCAACGTAGTGCGCTGTGGAAATAACGTAATGGGCTGTGGCGATAACGTAATGGGCTGTGGCGATAACGTAGTGCGCTGTGGAAATAACGTAATGGGCTGTGGAGATAACGTAATGGGCTGCGGAAATAACGTAGTGCGTTATGACGCCAGCGTAGGAAAGAGTTACCTTTATGCAGAAAAGGCCTTCCGTCACGTAGGAAAGGCCTAATCTGACACAGAAAGGCCTTTAAAAAACAAAACGTCCACTATTCCCACTTTCATGCATCTGAAATCAGACACCAACGAATGTCAACCCATTTTGAAAAGAAGTTTAGCGTCCCTCATACCTCTTACATCATACCTCATACCTCTTCCCTCATACCTCTTCCCTCTTACATCTTACCTCATAATAATGTCAACCCATTTTGAAAAGTAGTTTAGGGTGAACAGCTCTGGCATCAGAAGGCAGCTAAAGGACAGAATTGGCAGCAAGCATCATTTTTTGCACCTCAAATTGTTTTTTTCCAGAAAAACTGCTATATTTGCAGCGGGAAAGAACCACCAGAAAGAAAAACATCCCGAGTAACAACAAGATGAAAAACCATACAGCAGCCCTTTTTATCCTACTTGCCACAGGCGGTTCCCTTCAGGTCCACGCCATCCCTGCCATACAGCCGACTCCCATCGACTCGCTCTACCAAAAGGCTATGTCGGACAACGTCCTCTCTTCGTCCGAAGCCAGCCAGCTGCTGGAGCGCCTGCTTGAGGAGGAGTATGCCGACAGCGCCGACTTGGCACCAAGCCACTCGCTGAGACAACAACAAACCATCGTCCACGGCCTCATCGGGGAATACTTCTTCGACAAAGGCCGTTTCAACCGCGGGCTGGAAGCCAGCCAGAAGGCGGTAACCCTCGCCCGCGAGCAGAACGACAGCACGTTGCTGCTCGACCTGCTCTCCACACAGGGTGCCTGCGCCATGCGGGCCGCCAACTACGACGAAGCCGTGTCGTCCTTCGAGGAGTGCATCAAGCTGGCGGAGCGTAAGGGCGACGTCGCCGCGCTCAGCTCGGCGTACAGCAATCTGGCCATCACCTACACCGTCGCCGCCACGCCCGAGAACGGATACATCGACTTTGCCGTCACGTTCATCGAGAAATCCATAGAGATAGAGGAACACCTCCCCCACTCCCCGACCCTCTCCATCCGCTATGGGGCTGCGGCCGAAATCTACACCAAGATAGGCCGTTACGACGAGGCCATCCGCATGGGACGCAAGGCGTATGAGATGGACTCTATAGCCGGCAACACCCTCCGCATGGCCCGCCGCCTCTCGCAGACGGGCGACGCCCTGTTTGCCAAACACGACATGAAAGAAGCTGAGCAGCATTACCTGCGCTCGATGAGACTGCTGGAAAAAATGGATGACGCGCTCTCCATCTCTATCAACTGCAAGCAATTGGGCGATTTCTATCTGGCAAAAGGCGACCGCGACAAAGCGCTACAGTACTGGACGCGAGGACTGAGCATAGCCGAAGAGGCAGGCAACAACAACCTACGGCTGGCGCTGCTGCAAAAGATGTACAAGTTTTTCCGAGGGCACGACGACGCCAAAGCCATCGTTTGGCTTGAGCAATACAACAGTCTGAAAGACAGCATCTGGAACGAGCAAAACAGCGCACAGCTGCGCGACTATCAGATTCGCTACGAAACGGCAGAGAAGGAGATCATCATCAATCGCCAACGGCAGGAGATACACCAGCGTAACTTCGCCCTCGTCCTGTCAGTCATCCTGCTGGTTATACTCGTCATAACCTCCATACTCATCCACGGCCTGCGCCAGCACAAAAAGAAGCGTTTCGAGGCTGAACAGGAGGTGCAGGAACTGAAAAACATCATCAGCAGCCAGGAGCGGAACAACATCGAGAGGCTGACGCACTACGTAGCCCTGCACATCAACGAGAAGATTCTGACCAACGAGGACATCTGCAACCACCTGGCCATCAGCCAGAGCACCCTCAACCGACAGCTGAATGCCATCCGCGGTGTCAGCATACAAGGCTTCGTGCAAGAGATGCGCATGGAAAAAGCGAAGCATCTGCTGCGCACCACCAAGGAATCCATTAGCGACATCGCAGCCCAATGTGGATACGACGACTCAACCTATTTCACCCGCTTCTTCAAGCAAAACTGCAACATGCCGCCCACCAAATACCGCTCGATACACCAAGATAAACCAGAGAAAAAAGACGAAGAAAAAAGCGAGCCCGAAACTCGCAGAAAAACCGGAAGATAAGACATCATTTTCCGGGGAACAAAGGGTTACCTTTTTTACCTCATGTGCGCCTGACAGGGATCGAACCTGCACGAATTGCTTCACTGGATCCTAAGTCCAGCGCGTCTGCCAATTCCGCCACAAGCGCATCGCTTTCCGAGCGGCAAAGGTACGCCTTTTCGGGGACATGACCAAACAAAATGGTCAAAAACAGTCGAACATTGTTTGACGTTTAACGTTTCAGGCTTAACGAACACGTCCTTTGATTTTGGTTTAACGTTTAATGTTTAACGTTTAACGAACACGTCCTTTGATAAATGGTCTATAGTCTATAGTCTATAGTTTTTTACGCCCCTTTTGGGGCGTGGCGGCCAAAGGCCGCGAAAAGCGATTGACCATAGACTATAGACCATAGACCCCAATAACGTTAAACAAAAAAACCCTAATGGCGCCAAAGGCGTCTGTAGTTCACCATCTTCTCAGCAAACAGTTCGCCATTGGTGGGTGGGGTGTAGGTGATGGCGTTCGCCCCTGCTGCAATGGTGGCACGAATGGTGTCGTCCGTAGGACCTCCGGTAGCGATGATGGGCACATCAGGGTGGCTGCTGCGGATGGCAGCTACCACAGCAGGCGTCTCGGCTGCAACAGCCACATTGAGGATGTCTGCTCCGGCTGCGATGCGCTCTGCCACATCCTGCTGGGCGCTGGCTATGGTGGCGATGACGGGGATGTCCACCGTCTCCTTGATGCGCGTGATGACTTCGCCTGCGATAGGCGCGTTCACCACCACGCCATAGGCACCAAGATGCTCTGCCTCGATGGCCAGCAGCACCGCGCGACGCCCGGACGTCACGCCACCGCCCACGCCGACAAACACGGGCACATCGGCAATCTCGATGATCGCCTTGGCAATCTGCGACTGAGGCGTGAAGGGATAGACGGCGATGACGGCGTCGGTGTTGATGTTCTTGATGATAGCTACGTCGGTGGAAAAGACCAGCGACTTGATGCGCTTGCCGAAAATCAGGATGCCGCTGCACGAGTAGATGCACTTCGGGACATTCAGGAAGTGGCTGCGCAGCGTGCCGTTGTAAGAAGGAAGACGTTTCATAGAATTAGGAATTAGAAAATAGAAATTAGGAATTAGGAATTAGGAATTAGAAATTAGGAATTAGAAATAAGGGATTGTCGGAGCAAATATAGCGGGTGGCGAGGGAACGTGCAAATGAAACAACAAACATTATCATTTTTGAAGAATTGTTAAGGTTTTTCGGTTTCATGCGGAAAAACGCAAAAGATTGTTTATCTTTGTCCCCCAAAAGAAGCGATATGGAACGAAATCATCTGACAAAACATGCAGCCGCCTGGCTGCTTCTGATTGTGCTGACGGCTACCTCTCCGCTGACGACAATGGCCCAGCGGGGTTTCCAGCCAAGGAAGAACGTGCCGACGGACTCCATCCGGCTCAGCGACCCAGCCGTGCTGGCCGACAAGGCAACGGGAATGTACTACATGACGGGCACGGGCGGCATGATGTGGCGCTCGGCTGACCTCCAGCTGTGGGAAGGGCCGTTCCGTGTCACGGAGTTCGACGCCGACTCGTGGATGGGGCCTCGCCCGATGATATGGGCTGCCGAACTCCACCGGACAGGCGACGACTGGTACTACTACTTCGCCACGTTCACCAACCAGACCGTGAAGATTGACACCGTGCGGGGCAACGTTATCGAACGGCGTGCCTGCCAGGTGCTGCGTGCCGACAACCCCATGGGGCCCTACCGCGCCTTCGGCGACGCCACCTACCTGCCCGCCGACCGTCCGACGCTCGACGGTACCTTCTGGCGCGACACCGACGGCAAGCCGTATATGGTGTTCTGCGGCGAATGGCTGCAAAACTGGAACGGCACGGTGGAGAAGATTGAGCTGAAACCCGACTTCAGCGGCACTGTGGGCAAACCCCAAGTGCTCTTCCGTGCCAGCGACTCCCCTTGGAGCCGCGAGCGCGACGAACAGGGAAAAATCATCTGGAACAAAGTCACGGACGGCCCCTGGCTTTTCCGCACGGGCACAGGCCGACTGGGCATGCTCTGGACATCGTGGGTGTTCGGCGACTACACGCAGGGTGTAGCTTATAGCGAGAGTGGCACTCTTGACGGTCCTTGGATTCACGAACCTGAGCCTATCACGCCGCCCAACTACGGCCACAGCATGCTCTTCCAGCGCTTCGACGGCCAGTGGATGATGTCCGTCCACAGCCATGCCAACGATGCCCGAGGCCGCACCGTCCGCATCCCCCACTTCTTCAAGGTGGACCTCAGCGGGGATAAGCTGGTCGTACACGTAGGAGAATAATGAAAAGAAGGCTCTTCTTGTTGCTGGCCGTCCTATTGACGACAATGTCACAGGCTGCGCCAACTGTTGCCGAATGGCTGTGGCCCATTGCAGGGCAGGAGGCTGGCGAGGGCGTCATCGGCCAGCCGGGACAGAAGATTGGCCGCGAGCGAATCAAAGGAGGGCTCTTCATCGCCGCTCCCGAGGGCACGCCTGTCGTCTGCCCTGCCGATGCCATAGTGAAGAACAGCCTGCTCAACTACCGTAAGTCGCTTCACTATAGTTATGCCTGGGCATTCGACAAACCCTTCGACGAGGCGGTGGCTGATGCTAGAACCGAGAAAGTGGGTAAAACGTTAGACCCTCGCTACATTTGTGTGGAGATGGCGATGACCGTCGATAATCGCGATATATACATTGGGGGCTTGCGCTGCGACACGGCCTTCGCCTCCGGCACTATGCTCCACCGCGGCGATACGATTGGCACCGTTGCCTATGCCTACCACCGCCTTGCACAGCCCTGCATCTCCTTTGCCTCCAGCTGGTACAGCCAAGCCTATGACCCTATGACGCCCTTTGGGCTGCAATCGACCTTCAAGCAGCCCCACTATTGGCGCACGGAGGAAAAGCGTTTACTCATCCTCGGCGCTGTGGCGCTGGTGGCGTTACTATTCTGGCTCGTGTTCCATATTATATATAAGGTAAAGGACCGTCGCCGAAAGGCGTACTTCAAGGCGTTGATGGACGACATGAAAATTGAGTCCTCAGACTGGCAACAGGACGGCCAGGCTTTTCCTTCCCGCCTCTCGGCATGCCGTCAGGCTTTCGAGGCCACCTCCTCAGCAAGGGTGCTGGCAGAAGCCGCTGCCGACGACGGACGGCTGCTCACAGCCGACGAGCGCGCCGCCATCCTTGCAGACGTCAGCCACATCTTCGCCGACATCATGATTGACGCCAAGAAGTCGTCCACGAAAGTCAACAGTCAGGAGCTGCTTCTCTGCATGCTCTCTGTCATTCATGTGCCCACAGCGGTTATGGCCGACTGCCTCAACGTGGGTGAATCCACCATCCGCACCCGCAAAACCCGGTTGAAGAACAAGATGCCCGAAGAACTTTTCGACCTTTTCTTCGGAAAGAGCGCTTAGTACGAAACCTTGACTCTTAGCCCGTTACAAAATGTAGCGTTTTTGTAGCGCGCTTTTTTAGGCTGGAAGCCCTTCCTGCCTTTACCTTTGCGCCGTTTTTCGTATTAACCTCAAACCATCGCATCATGAAAAAGAACATCATCCTCTTCATCGTCCTCGCAGCCGTGTGCTGCGGAGCAAGTGCACAACAAAAACAAAGTGGTGCCCGCCCCAACGCGAGCCACGGCACCGTCTGCCAGCGTAAAGTCATCGACACCGCCGACCTCCGCATCAAGTACGCATGGGGTGCCGAAGACATCAACAATCCCGACACCTATCTCGACCTCGGTCAGTTGCAGATAGGCAAGCGATGTACCAAGTACAGCAGCTTCTTCGTCGAGCAGGCCAACGACCAGCGTGTCGCGTGGGCCAAGGAACACCCTAATGCCCAGGGTGTACCCAACGGAGCGCGCTGGAAGGGAGGGCGGAAGGCCGATGTATGGAGCGAATACCAGTATTCGGACATTTTCTTCTTTAGCGATACGCTGAACGAATGGGCAATGATGCCAATGGGACAGGAATGGCCTCAACGCTACACGGAGAAGATGACGCCCATCGCCTGGACACTCGGCACAGACACCTTGACCATCCTCGGCCACCCCTGCCAGCAGGCCACCTGCCATTGGCGTGGACGCGACTACGAGGCGTGGTTCGCCACCGACATCCCCATCCGTCGCGGGCCATGGAAGTTCGGCGGACTGCCGGGACTGATTATGAAGATTTACGACAAAGACCGCCTCTACGTCTTCGAGGCCGTAGCCATCGAGAAAGGCACATTTCCCATTTACCAGTACCCCAAGGACGAGTTCCAGAAATCCACACGTAAGCGGACATACGAGTTGCAGGTTGCCTACAACCGCAATTACCTGAAAACGGCAGGCATCCGCGAGTGGGATCCTGTCACCAATACCGCCGGCAACCTCAAGTCCTCGCCACACGACTACGACCCCATGGAACTGGAATGAAGGCACTTGGCAATTAAGAATTAGAAATTAGAAATTAGAAATTAGAAATTAATAGTTTAGAAAGAAATGAAAGCTAAAGCAACCATCCGCCGTTTTCTGTGGCGCCACTTTCCCGATGCCCACGCCGTGCTTTTCGGCAATCATGTTAACAACGAAGAGGCAGGAGAACTGGTGAAACTAATCAACACTAATCAAGGAAGCAAAATGAAAGGCCATGCTGTCATTCTCTTCGTTGTCCTCGCCGCCGTATGCAGCGGAGTGTGGGCACAACGGAAACAAGGCTATGCCTGCATCCCCATCAGCCGGAACCAAGGCAAGGGCACCATCGTCGACAACACGAGGCTGCGCATTTGGTATGCCCTAAACGCCGACAGCATCGGCGACACGGACACCTACATCGACCTGCAGCGACTCGACGTGGGCGACAGTATCTCGAAATACTACAGTTGGTTTATCTCCAACAACGACTCGCTGCAGGAGGATTGGAAAAAGAAGAATCCGGGCGCGCAAACAATTCCGTGGTGGGTGGGGCCGGGAGGCAAGAAGAAAGACAACTGGTTTCCCTACGAATATGCAGACATCTACATCTCCCGCGGCACGCTGACGGAGTACGCTTGCATGCCCCACGGGCTGGGGCGCTACAACGGCTGGTACTCCGAGCCCTACCCGCAACAACAGTGGACGATGGAGAGCCGCTTCCAGACCATCCTCGGCTACGACTGCCAGCAGGCCACCTGCCACTGGCGCGGGCGCGACTACGTAGTATGGTTCACCCCCGCCATCCCTGCCCGCATGGGGCCGTGGAAACTGGGCGGCTTGCCTGGTCTCATTTTGAAGGCACAGGACACCGACAGTCTATACACCTTCGAGGCTGTGAAGATTGAGAAGTCCCGCCAACCCATCGTGCGGTACGCCTACGACGGCTACACGAAGATGTCACGACGCGAGCTGCAGAAGCACCAGCAGGCATACGCCGAAAACTGGTTCAAGGCCGTCGGCTATCAAAAAGCCCACGTGGATGCCTCCGGAAACGTGGTTCCAGACGAACCCCTCTTCATTCATACAGACTTCTACCCCCTGGAATTGGAATGAATACGCTACGCGCAATTAAAAATTAGGAATTAGGAAGAAATGTATCGTTTTCAATTAAGAGTCTTTCTCATCGGGCTGTCCATCTGCAGCACGTCCGTGGTGGCGCAGACGGTAATACAGGGCACGGTGACGGACGTGCAGGGCAAGGCTGTAGATGCTTACGTTACCGTCACACCCAAGTCGGAACGGCAGGTACAGACTGGTATCATCGGCTTTGCCGACACGGATGAGAAAGGGCACTATCGTGTGGAGTTCCGCACGAACGCCGATTCGGTGACGGTGACGGCGGCAGGCCTCGCCATCGGCCAACAGGTCCGCGTGGTGGCCAACCGTTCGCAGACAGTCGATTTCGCCGTCCGCCAGCAGGACATCGAGCTGAAGGAGGTCACGGTGCTGCCTGATAAAATCCGTGGGCATGGCGACACGCTGTCGTACAACGTCGGCTCCTACACTCAGCAGGGCGACCGTGTCATCGGTGACGTGCTGAAGCGCATGCCCGGCATAGAGGTGTCGGAGAGCGGCGCCATCAAGTTCAACGGCAAAAGCATCAAGAACTTCTACGTGGAGGACATGGACCTCCTGCAAGGGCGCTACGGATTGGCCACGAACAACATCAACGCTGCCGACGTCACCACCGTGCAGGTGCTGCAGAACCATCAGCCCATTAAGGCCCTGCAAGGCAAGGAGCTCTCCGACGGCGTGGCCATCAACCTCAAGCTGAAGGACTCCGCCAAGGGCACCGTCGCTGTCAACACCATGCTGGGCGGCGGCGTACAACAGCCGGGCGGTGCCATCGGCCACAACCCCCTCTGGACAGCCGAAGCCGTGGGCATGTACTTCTCGAAACAGCGGCAGAACATGACGCTCTACAAAGGCAACAACACGGGCGACGACGTCAGCCGCGAGCTCACCCAGCACTATTCGTCCATCAACAGCGTAGGGCTCTCTCCCTTCTGTCCCACAGGCACCGTCATGCCCCCCACGTCGGGGCTGCCCCAGAAGCGGACGTTCGACAATCGCAGCCACATCGCCACCGTGAACCATCTGGAGAAGGTGGGCAAGGACACGGAGGTGACGATGAACGTCGCCTACCACCACGACCTCGTGCGCCGCGAGGGTACGATGACGAGCGACCGTTTCGTCAGCGACGACCAGCGCCTGCTAACCTCCGAGACGCTCACCAGCCATACCACGACGAACAACCTGAACGTGCAGGGACGATACTTCTATAACGCCGAGAGCGGTTTCATGACCGACGTGCTGAAATTCGACGCCGGCTGGAACAGCGACGACGTGGAAGGGTTGCTATCAACAAAGCGCACAGGCATACAGCCGCTCCGCTACGGCGACGAACGTGTCCGCCAGCACTTCCGCCGTCCGCAGTTGACGGTTTCCAACACGTTCAATACCATTGGCACCTTTGGCCGGAACACCCTCGACCTGCATTTCTCCGTCGGCTATTCCGAGCGGCCTAATACGCTCAGCGTGGGCGTCGATTCCCTGCTGCAAGGCACATCTACGGCCTACGAGCAGGATATCAATTCGCGCCACATCGCAGGCAACTTCCATACGAACTACAACCTCCGCCGTGGCCCCTTCACGATGGCCTATGGTATCGTCGCCAACGCCAGCCTCCACGGCATCGCCACAGACCTCGACGGCTTCGTGCCGTCAGCAGCCTATGACGACTCCGACTTACGGAACGACCTCTGGTACAACACCTACGAGCTTACCTTCGGCCAGAGCTATACGTACGACCGGGCGGGCCTGCGGGTGAGGCTGGGCTGTCCGCTCGACCTCTATACGCAGACGCTTGCCGACCACGTGCGCGACGACCGCCACAGCTACGTCCATCTGCTTGTCACGCCCACATTCAACCTCCGCTACGAGTGGCGCGACTGGACGGGCGGCGTCGGCGCCTCCTACAGCCGCACCGTCGGCGACCCGGGCGGCATCTACGCAGGCTACATCATGACAAACTACCGCACGTTCCAGCGCTCGTACGTCGAGCAGCTGTCGGAGACTGATTGTATGGGTGCCAACGCCGGTCTCAGCTATCGCAACGCCCTCACCGCCACCTTCCTCAACCTCACCGCCAGCTATACCCACACTCGCGACAATCAGACCTACGGCTATGACTACCACGGAGCCACCAGCGTCGTCGAGGCCGTGGCGCGTCCCACCGCTGCGGACGGCTACAGCGTCGGCGCCGACTTCAGCAAGGGCTTCGACTGGCTGCAGTCGTCCTTCCGCCTTTTCGGCAGCTACAGCGGCTCGGCCAGCGAACAGCTCATCGGGGGCATCGTCTGGCCATTCCGCTCACGCGCCCTCAGCGCCGGAGCGGGCGGCACCGTCACTCCGCTCGCCTGGCTCAACTTCGTCGTCAGCAGCGGCACTTCCATCAGCTATGCCGCTACATTGTCGGCTGGGGCGGAACAGACGCCGCAGGCCGTACACAGCGCTACCGGGCGGCTCAAGATGAACGTCTTCATCACTCGCCGGCTCACCCTCACGGCCACCGCCGAGGACAACTACACCAACGGACGGAGCAGCGAGAGCCATCCAAGCTTGCTTGAAGATGGCCGAGTCGCGACGGACGAAGGCAAAGCCAATCTAACGGAGACGAATCGCCATGCCTGGTTTGGCGACGTCTCTGCCAAGCTCAAGACGAAGCACGTCGATTGGCAACTGGAGCTGAACAACCTCTTCAATCAACAGACCTACACCCAGGTCCACTACTCCGCCCTCGACATCTATGCCACCACCGCCCGCCTCCGTCCGCGGAACGTGATTCTTACTGCACGGTTCAAATTAATGTAAATAATTACGTCTTCAAGTTTCGGAAGTATGAAATCGTACCAGAGAGGAGCGCCCCGAAGGGGCAATGAGCACCCAGCCCAGGGCAACGCCCTGGGTACAAACGGCCAAAGTAACTTTCGCCCTGAAGGGGCAAA
>Ga0129306_1002664_pt1 | contig 15144 bp, 13 predicted proteins | sample P827metagenome_FD_94438 | JGI IMG/M metagenome (GOLD analysis project Ga0129306, IMG submission 94438) | Capybara group fecal microbial communities from Wisconsin, USA - P827 metagenome | ecosystem: Host-associated > Mammals > Digestive system > Large intestine > Fecal | place: USA: Wisconsin...
AAATAATAAAAGCTTCTATTTCTTCTCTTTTAAAAGTATCTCCTTTTTCATATATATAATTAAATATTTCCATATCATTATTCTGATCACTTTTACCAAGAGTATTATAATCCTCTTTTCCAAATGTCATAAAACCATCATTAATATAATCACATCCACCAAAATCATCAGTCATAATCTTAGTAAATATTTTATTAATGTTATTTAAAACTTCTTCTCTAGACCTAAAATTCTTATTTAAATCTATCTTAATTCCATGTTTATTATCTCTATATAAATCATATTTTCTTTTAAATATATATGGATTAGCATTTCTAAATCTATAAATAGACTGTTTAATATCACCAACCATATAAACATTATTATCACTTATTAATGAAATTAATTCTTCCTCTAAATCATTAGTATCTTGATATTCATCTATCATTATTTCTTTAAATGAAGACTTAATTTCTTCTTTAACATAATCATAATCATTAACTATTTTTATAGATAATTTAGCTATATCATTAAAAGTATATAAATCATTTTTAAATTTATATTCATCTAATCTTTCGTTTAATTTAATTAGTATGTCTTTTATAACTTCAATATAATCTTTAGTAGAATCAATATATCTTTTTATTTCATCTATATCTTGATACTTACATAACTTAATAAGTTCATTTTTAGTATCAGTTATCTTTTTCTTAATAGACTTAGCTTTATCACTAGATCCATTAGGTAAATTTGGCATAGATATATTTAAATTATCTTTTATTTCATTATATGCATCTTTAGTAATTAAATTTATTAAACTCTCTTTAATCTTTCCAAATGCATCTTCTTCTATTTCATAAGACAATTCATTTAATAAATCTTTTATTTCATTAATCTTAGATATCAATAATTTTTCAAAATCAGATATACTCTCATTAATATTTAAACAATCTATATCCTTAATAAACTCTATTTTATTTGGTTTTAAATCTAATTTATCATCAATTTTTAAAATAGAATCTCTTATATTCTCATCATCTTTAACACAAAAATCTTTAATTAATTTAGAGAATTTCTTATCTTCTACCTTATATAAATCATTTAAAATATCATCAAGTATTTCCTCTTTTTTTATCTTAATCAATGATTCTGGAGCAACTTCAATACTTGGAGTTATATTTAACAAATAATGATATTTCTTAACTATAGACATAGCAAAACTATCAAAAGTTGTTATGTATGCAGAATCAATTAAATTTAGTTCTTCTTTTAAAGAAGATTCATTCTTTATCTTTTCTCTAATCTTATTCTTCATATGTTTAGCGGCATTGTTAGTAAAAGTTAATATTAATAATTCATTAATATGTGTTCCTTCTAGTAGTTTTCTAATAACTCTTTTTGTTAAAACTGTTGTCTTTCCTGAACCTGCGCCTGCGGATACTATTATATTATTGTTATCCATAGTAATCGCATCAATTTGTTCTGGGGTAAATCCATTATAATTATCCATATTACTTCCCCCCTTTCAAGAAATCTAAATTAGTATGTTTATCAAGATAAATTAAATCTTCATTCTTCTTATAACAAACATCTTTATACTTACAATACTTACATGAATGATTTTCTCCGCCTATTACCTTAGGATTAATCTTAAAATCAGCATCTAATATTCCCGTAAAAGCTTTATCAATTTTATCTTCTACAACTTCCTCTAGTTTTTCCATCATAGAATCATCTAAAACTTTCGCATATGGTCCAAAACCTTTACTAGTAGTATTCATAGATTTAATAACTTTACTATCACTATAATCTTTATCAAACAGACTAAGTTCACTCTCATTAGATGTTGAATATCCAACAAGTTTTAAGTTTTCTTTTTTTAATGATTCATAGGTTTTACCGGATTTTTTATCTATTTCATTATTTAGTATACGTTGAAGGTATATACCTAATACTTTAGCATTTTTAATAGTGTTTTTAGCTAAATATAAATATACTGGAAGTTGCATATCTAATCCATATATAGAATTATTTAGATTTATATCTGGATTACCTGTTTTATAATCAATAATAACTAAATAAGTATTATCTTTATCTTCTTTATACATTAATTTATCTATAAAACCCATAAAAGTTAATTTAACATTACCTTCTTTATTTATAAATAAACCTTTTTCATATTCACTTTTATCTAAAGAAGAAAATGTATTCTGATATTTTATTGTTTCTATAATAAATTTTAATTCTTCTTTTAATTTATTTAAGAAAAATATATCTTTTTTAGTTAAATCAAAATTAATAGAATTATTAAATTCAGTTTCAAAATCAAAATTATCATTAAAAGCTTTACTTAATACATTATGAAATATATTACCTATATCCATAAAGATAGTTCTATCATCTTTAGATAGATTTAGTATACATTCTAGATAATATTTAAAAGAACAATCATAATATTTATCCATAGTAGAATAAGATAACTTTAGTTTATGATCTAAATAATCATATAAATCTTCTTTATTAATACCATTAAATTTATTATCAAATGATAAGTATTTGATATTAGAATAAGTATTATATAATATATCTAAATCATTATCTTTTTCATTATATTTAATTAAGTTATCTAACTTATTAGATAATTTAATATAATTCATTTTATTTGAATATTTATTAATAACCTTTTCATGAATTATATTCATATTTAATTCATCTACTAAATAACTTTTTAAGTATTTATCAAATGGTGTTTGTAATTTATAAGTAATAGTTAAATTTTTAATAGATTTAATTATATTAATTATATTTTCTTTTTCAATTTTATTTAATTCTTTAGATGTTTCTATATCTAATAATTCTTTTTCTTTATCACTTAAATAATCTTCATCTTTATAAATAATAGGTATACTAGATAAATTAAAACTCATTAAAAATACATACTCATCTTCATCAATAATATTATCTTTTATATCTATTATTTCAATACTATTTTCTAATATATCATTATTATTAGAAGTATGTTTTAAATCATATATAAATAGATCTAAATCAAATGAATTATAACTATTTAAGATACTTATTATTTTGTTATAGATATAGTTATTATTTTCATTATCTAAATCATATTTATTTTTTATAAATTCTAGTGATTCATCTATAGAATTATCATTTAAATAACTAATAAAATCAGAAACTATAACAGTATCATATATATTATTTTTAGATATATTTATAGGTATATTATATAGTTTAAATATTCTTTTAATAGGTTCTATATAATCATCATTTATATTAGCTATTTTAATCTTATTTATATCAACTGAAGAATTAATTAAATCTAGTATTTTATTAGATACAAATTCTATTTCATCATATATATCATTAAATTCATATGCATCATGAATATAATTATTAATATTCTTTTTAATGAACTTATAATTATTTAAAAAATTATTATAATACCTTGGAATATAGTCATAACCATATATTACTATTTGTTTATTTAAAAAATTATTAGTACTAATTAAATTTTTATCTAATAAATCTTTTTTTATTTCAACCAATTTATTTAGTTTTTCATTCTTATAATCTTTTATATCAACATATTTAATATTATTTAAATAGACTAAAGCTACTTCTACTTTTAAATTATATTTATTTTTTAAATATGTGATAGCATCTTTATCATAAGTTAAATCTAAGTCTTTTAAAGACATAAATTTAATGTCATATAGCTTATCTTGTTTATTTAAATCTAGTAGTATTTTCTTTTTAATATTACTAGGAACTATGTATATAGAGTTGTTAATATATTCCATAATATCACCAATATAATTATACCAAAAAAAAAGAGATTAGTCCTTGTTTAATAATCTCTTTTATTCTTTATTAATAAATAATTTATCTACATTTTTTTCAGGTATTAAAACATTAATATCTTTATTAACTGTAAATACAAATTTATTTGTATCTTCTTTATATTCTTCTCCATCAAGTCCCCATGAATATTTAGGAACATGATCAAATTCTAATTCTAATTTATTAGTACAATAATATTCACATCCAGGAACATTATATACTCCATTATTTTTAACATATAAAAGTGATTTTAATATATCAGCTTTTTTCTGTATATTACATAGTAATACTTCAAACTTATTATCATCTAATTTAGTATCAGGGAATACATCATCAATTCCGCCAACTCTACTAGAATTAGTTATAAAAATAAATGAAAAATCGCCTTCCTTACTTTTACCATTTACTTTATATTTTATATGATTCATTCTAAGTTTTTCTTTTATTTCAGTAAAACCAAATAAAATATAAGCGAGTCTTCCAAATATTTCTTTCCATCTTTTAGGTGTATCAAAAGTTATATTAATAAAATTACCAAATGCAGCGACATAAACAAATGGTTCATTATTAATCATAATTACATCTATATTCTTTTTAACACCTTTTAATATTTTTTCTAAATCCTTTTTATAATTCTTAGTAAGTCCATACATGGTACCAACATCATTTGTTGTTCCAAGTGGTAATTGCGCTACTAATAATTTCTTCTCTCTTCTTAAATTTCCAGTGATTACTTCATCAAAAGTTCCATCTCCACCCGCAGATATTACTAAATCTACATCATCATCTAAAGATTCCATGATATCAATCGCATGTTTAGCTTTCTTTGTAGTAATAACCTCTAATTCGTAGCCATTATTCTCTATAACATCATAAAAAGTATTTATTAATTCTTTAGGTTTTATTTTTCCACTTTTTTTATTATAAATAATAACACATTTCTTCATCATATCACTTCCAAAGACACTTTAATTATATCATTTATAAATCAAGTGTTTCAATATATTTCTTACTATTATATAGCAATTCTTTTATAAATATTGACGGATTTTGTCGGTCAACTAATAAATATACATTATTCTTTGTTCTAGTTAAAGCTACATAAAATAGTCTTCTTTCTTCTTCATATAAATATTTATCTTTTTCTAGAATTAATTTTTGAAGATCATTACTTTTTTTATTAGGAAATCCATATATAGAATTAGTCATATTTAACACTATAACATTATCACTTTCTAACCCTTTAGATTTATGAACAGTTTTATATTCAAATGTCCTATTTTTATAAAAAATGACCTCATTATACGTAATTTCTTCATCAATTACGTATTTTATGTCATAGTTATTTCTCCCTAAAACAAGCACATTTCCATACAACATATCCAAGAGTTTCTTAAATTTCACATTCATATTCTTTAAATAATAAATAATTTTGATAGGTTTAGGTATATGTTTAGTTGAAAATAGCTTTTTATTTATCTGATGATAGTTTTTATTTATAAATTTAGATGCGACTAAAATTAGTTCATAAGAATTACGATAAGTATTATTAATTTTAATTATTTTTGTATATCCAAAATATTTTTTAAAATTAATAATCATATAAATATTAGATCCAGAGAATTTATATATAGATTGATAATCATCACCAACACAAAATAATTTACTATTACATGATTCTTTAATTAACTTAATTAGTTTATATCTTAATAATGATATATCTTGAAATTCATCAATAATAATATACTTATAATATCTTTTTAAACCATATTTATTAATTAAATTAATAGATAAACTAATCATATCATTAAAATCAATTAATCCTTGTGAATATAATTCATCTTCATAAATATAGTATATTTTCTCAATTACTTTTAATAATAAACTTTTATTTCTTTTTAATAATTTATTAAAATAATTATTATCATAATTATAAGTTTTAAATAAATTAATAAAACTAGATATTTCTTTAACAAAAAAGTTTAGGTTCTTTTCATCTATATCAAAACAAATACTTAAAAATATCTCTCTTATTATATATTCTAAATAATCAGATATTATAGAATAATTCTTTTTATAATCTGAAATTATTTCTAAAGCTAATTTATGAAAAGTATATATGTCTAAAGAATAATTTATTTTCTTTTTTAAATCTTCTACTGAAGCATTAGTAAATGATAATATTAATATTTCTTCTTTCTTAATACCATTTTTAATTAAATAATCTATTTTAGATGCGATTGTAAGGGTTTTACCAGATCCAGCACCTGATAATACTAAAGTATTAATTTCATCTGTGTATATAGCTTCTTTTTGTTTATTATCTAGTTTAATATTATTAAATATTAATTCTTTACTAATATTTTCTTTTAAAAATTGTTTATTATTTTTATATATTTTATACCTAGAAAAAATATTTTTTCTCATATTTAAATATTCATTATAATCTATATATTTTCTCATATAAATTATATTAACTATTTACTAAACTATTCCCCCTATTCATTGACTTTTTATATAAAAAAAAATATAATGATAATAATAGGAGAAATGTTTTATGAGAAAAAAATTTAGTAAATTAATGGATATATCTTTTGTTACATCAGCAGTATTTGTTGTTTTAGGATTAATCTTAATAATATTTACAAAAGTTAGTTTAGATTTAGTTGCTTATATAATCGCATCTATATTAATATTAAATGGAGTTTTAAATATTACTGATGATTATAAACAATTTAAAATATTTTATTTCTTTGATGGATTTACATCTGGATTATTATCAATTATATTTGGAATAATAATAATCGCAAATCCTAATTATATAGCAATAATTATGCCTATTATGTTAGGATTATGGTTTATACTTGGTTCTACATTTAAATTAAGAATGGCTCTAGCATTAAAAGATTCAAAAAAGACTGCATGGATTATTAGTTATATATTATCTATATTAACTATAATTATTGGTTTATGTTTAATATTTAACCCAATGGTAGGAGCATTAACATTAACTAGAGTAATTGGATTCTTCTCTATAGTTTATGGAATAAGTGATATAGTAGATGTTGTTATATTTAAAAAGAATCTTAAATATATCGCTAAAGTATTTGAATAAAAAAAAGCAACTTATGTTGCTTTTTTTATTCGTTTAACCAATCGTAATCGTAGATTTCTTCTACCTTTTCTTTTTCTTCTTTTTTTCTTTTTATATCATTAGGTTCTTTATAACCTTTTTTAGTCCAAGTAAATAATATAGAATCAATATATCTAATATTATGTACTCCACTTAATATAGCTTCTTTTAAAGCTTCTTTAATTAATTCTTCACTTATTCCATTTTCAATCCAATTATTAATAGAATCATATTCTGTAGGACTAAGTGTTCTACCAAATTCTTTTTCAAATAAAGAATATATATCACTATCTTTTTCTTTTTTACTATTATCTAGTAACATAGATTCAATTTTATTATAGAATAAATCACTAGAAATGTATTCTTCTATAACACCATTATTCTTTTTCATTTCAATTGATATATAATTTTTTTCATTTAAACTATTAATTAATTCTAATACTTTAGAAGATTCTATATTTAAATCTAAACTAATCTTATTAACATCAAAAGTAATATTATTCTTTTGATTTATAAAATAAAGAAGTAATATTAATTCATAAATATCTAAATTTAATTTATCAATATTTTTAACTAAAAAACCTGGAATTATTAAATAACCATTAACTTTAACTAATTCTTTAACAATATCTTCTTTCATATTATTTACCTCCATAGTTTCTTCTTACATATTCTTTTAATACTTCTTTATTATTATTTAATTCACCTACTAATATTTTATATTCTATTTCTTCTAATATCTTTTTAGTGAAATTATTTGGCTCTTGATTAATTATTTCTCCAATTTCCACAGGATTAATATTTATTTCACTCTTAGAATGAATAGGTAATTCTTCATACATTTGAAGAATATTCTTTTTATCTACACCTAGTATTTCACCAACAGTTAATGATATTACATTACCATAACTATATAGAGAAAATGAATCAATTTTATTATATAATAACATTTCTCTTATTTTTTTAATAGTCTCTTTTTCTAAATTACTAAATGGATAGTCATTTGAAACTGTTAATTGTGCCCACATACCAAGTACATCAGAAGTTTGAACTAAATCATCTAGACCATGTATATGAAGATATTTATCAAGTTTATATTTTTTTAATAAACTTATACCATATTCTAAATTACGTGATCTAAATATATAATTTAATTCTTCTTTTTTTCTATGAAAAGATAATTCTTCTATATTTTTAATATTTTTATTGATTGCTTTTTCTAGTTCTTTATCTATTCTAAAATTAAGAATAGTTGCGAATCTGATTGCGCGTAGTATTCTAAGTGAATCTTCTTTTATTTTTTTATCCGAATCAGTTACTGTTCTTATAACTTTATCATTTATATCTTTCTTCGCATTGAATAGATCTATAATATTACCATCTTTATCCATACACATAGTATTAATAGTGAAATCTCTTCTTTCTAAGTCTTCACTTATATCATCAACATATTCTATCTTAGATGGTCTTCTATTATCTTTATAAACTATATCTTTTCTAAATGTAGTTATATCAAAATAATAATTTTTATAATTTAATTTAGTAGATCCATATTTTTCATCTATAACCATATTTTTCTTAAAGATTTTTAATAAATCCTTAGGTGTTGCGGATGTTGCTATATCTATATCTGATGAATTTAAAGATAAATATATATCTCTAACATAACCACCTACTATATAAGCTTTAAAGCCTTTCTTTTCAATTAAACTAATAACTTCTATCGCACTTTCAAACAATCAAATCACCCACCTTAATTATATCATAAATAGTATTTCTTTATGAAAGATAAAATAAAAAAACCATTAGTTAATGGTTTTTTTAATTACTTATTTACAACAGCTTTTAATTTAGAACCAGTTTTGAATTTAACTGAGTTAGAAGCTGCGATTTTAACTACTTCTCCAGTTCTTGGATTTCTTCCGTTTCTAGCTGCTCTTTTTGATACGCTGAATACACCGAAACCAGTTAAAGTAACTTTATCACCTTTCTTTAAAGTATCAGATACTGTACTAATGAATGCTTCAACAGCTCTAGCTGAGTCAGCTTTAGTTAATCCAGATTTTGCTGCAATAGCTTCAATAAATTCTTGTTTTGTCATTTTACATTACCTCCATGTGACATTTCATTAAGCATACATACTATGCTTACATATATAAAATACCATTTTTTCCTAGTAAAATCAAGTATTTTGACCTAAAAAGTATTAAAAATCAACAAAAAACGGACTTTTTTTATAAAACTATCGCTATTAAATTATTAGAACCCTTATTTACTACTTTTGTTAGAGTTAATTGTAATTTATTTCTTAAACTATCTGGCAAACCAACTAATTTAGATTTAATACCTTCACCTACTATTGAGTTTAAACTTCTGCCAAATATTTCACTTTGCCAAATGTCATTATTATCATCACTATTTAAATAATCTATTAACTCTTTACATTGTTCTTCAGAACCTATTATTGGTTCAAATGTAGATTCAACTGGTACTTTTATCATATGAATAGATGATGCGACTGCTTTTAATTTTACTCCATATCTACCATTTTGTTTTATTATTTCTGGTTTTTCTAACTTCATATCTTTTAGCGTAGGAGTTGCTATTCCATAACCTATACTTTTAACCATTTTTAAAGCATTTCTATATTCATCAAATTCTTCTTTAGTTTCATTATAATCTTGGAATATTGATAATAAAGTAGCTCTACTATTAATACTAGTTCCTATTACTTCTTTTAATACTTCATCATATAAGTTATTTGGTGCGGTTAATGTAATAGTTACTTCTCCATTAGATGCATCTACATTAGAAACATATGCTTTTTCTATTTGATCACAAGCTTTGAAATTATTATTAATACTATCTACATCTCTTAATTTATCTACTTCAACTATACTATCGTTTATTTGATTAATATATGTTTGTTTTAATGGATGAGTACTTTTTAAACACGCTATCCAATCTGGTATATCTATTTTAAAATTCAAAACAGGGAATTCATATAAAGCTTCTTTTAGTATTCCATAAATATCTTTTTCATTCATATCTAATATTGATATTGGAATTACTGGTACTCCATATAAACTTCTTAAATTATCACTTAAATTAATAGTTTCACTAGAACTAGGATGAGTAGAATTTAATATTATTATAAATGGTTTTCCTATTTCTTTTAATTCATTTACTACATTTTCTTCAGCAGATACATAAGCACTTCTTGGTATATCACCTATACTTCCATCTGTTGTTACTACTATACCTATAGAAGAATGATCTCTAATAACTTTTTCTGTACCTATTTCAGCAGCTTCTATAAAAGGTATTTCATCTTCATACCAAGGAGTTTTAACCATTCTAGGATTACCTAGTTCATCCTCAAAACCTTTTGCTTCTTTAATAACATATCCTACAGAATCAACTAATCTAACTTTAGCACTAAAATCATCTACATTAATTTTAGCAGCTGAAGAAGGAATAAACTTTGGTTCAATAGTCATAATTGTTTTTCCTTGAGCAGTTTGTGGTATTTCATCCATACATCTTTTCTTTTCAAATTCATCTTTTATATTAGGAACAACTAGATTTTCTATAAACTTCTTAATAAAAGTTGATTTACCTGTTCTAACTGCTCCTACTACACCTAAATATATATCACCATTTGTTCTGGCTCCTATACTTTTAATAATATCTATTTTTTCCATATTTACCTACTTTCTATAGTTAAACTTATGAATAAAAATAAATAATAGAACAAAAAAAAGATGATATTAAATCATCTTATCTATATTATCTGGTACTTTATCATTAATAACAGTATTAATTATTTTATCTTCTTGTTCTTTAGATACGCTTTTACCAGTTAATGAACTAAGTTCTTTGATTACCTCTCTTAAATTTTTTTCATTTTTCATATTATTGCCTTGTAATTTTTTCGCAAGGCTTAATATAGATTCTTTTTTAACATTTGTTTTTCTTTCAACTTTATTAAAGAAACTATCACTTATATTCAAGCAATTCACCTCTAATAAAGTATATGTTTATTTTGTATTTTTGTTACTTATATATATAAAAATGATTAATAATATAATTGAAAGAGAATATCCACATAATATATCACTTAAATAATGGGCTCCTAAATATAATCTTGAAAAACCAATCAATAATATTAATAAAGATAACAATATAATGAATAATCTTTTTAAATTATTATTCATCTTAGACTTTTTTATTTTATATATAATATATCCATATAGAAACATAGATGCCATTGAATGACCACTAGGAAAACTATATTCATTATTTATTATTAATATATTAGATGGTCTATCTCTTCTAATTGTTAATTTAAATATTTTGTTAATTAATGTATTAATACTTATACCAATTCCAAATAAAACATTTCTTTCTATAATCATAATAATAACACTCATTACGATCATAAATTCTACTCCACCTAAAAAAGAAATACCATTCATTATTAAAACTAACTTATCATTTCTTAAACTCCATATACTATTAGATATTAATAAATCTATATCAGTTAATGTTTTATTAAAAAATAATTCCATAATAGTTAGTGTAATAACAATTAAACTACATACTAGTATTATTATCTTATTTCTTTTACTCATATTATCACCAATATAATATTATCATTTTTTATGAATATAAAAAAGAGAATTTCTTCTCTTTTTATTTTAAATCGTAATTATCTTCACTTACAAAATCTGGATCTTTTTCAATAGATTCATCTAATATTTCAAATTTAATATTAGTAGAATCATTATCATTTACTGCGACAATAAACTTAGTTGTATTAACAAAATTATCATCTGTTTCAACACCTGATGCATTAATACAATCTATTCCTTCCAAACAACTATATTTTTCATGTATATAATATAGTTTTCTACCATTACTCTTAAAGAATCCTTTATATGTTATTTTAGTTACATTCCAAATAACAACATCATCAGCTTTAGCTAAATTATTATTAGCTTGATAATTTTTAAATAACTCTCCAAGTTCTTCCTTATTTAATTCTTTTCTAATTGATTCTTTTGTATTACATTTTTTATTATCTAAACCACTTATATAATATAATAATAAAGCATTAAGTGATAAAGATAATATTAATACAAATACTAAAAATACATTAGCTCCTCTTCTACCCTTCATATTTCTCTCCTTTATTTTTAAAATTAAATTCTATTGGTACTCCTTCAAAATCAAAACTTTCTCTTATCTTATTTTCTAAATATCTTAAATATGAGAAATGGATTAATCCTTTGTCATTAACAAATATATCAAACCTAATTGGTTCAGTACCTGTTTGTACTGCATAAAATATTTTTAATCTTCTTCCTTTATAAGAAGGAGCTTTATTTAAATCATATGCATCTTGAAGTACTTCATTTATTTGACTTGTCTTAACCATCTTTTGTGAATTTTCATATACTTTTAATATTTGTGGCATTAAAGTATGTACTCTAGATCCTGTTTTAGCACTTAAAAATACTATTGGAACATATGGTAAGAATTGAAATTCCGCTCTAACTAGTTTAGTAAACTCTTTTATATCTTCATCTTTCATTAAATCCCATTTATTAACTGCGATTACCATAGATTTACCTGCATCTAAAGCATAACTAGCAACATGTTTATCATGTTCTATTATTCCTTCTTCTGCATTTATAACTATTACACAAACATTACTTCGTTCAATAGATTTCATTGCTCTTAGTAAACTATATTTCTCAACATTTTCATATATTTTACCTTTTTTTCTCATACCAGCAGTATCTATAACAACATATTCTTTATGATCATATTTCATTACTGTATCAATAGAATCTCTAGTAGTTCCAGCTATATCACTAACTATTACTCTTTCTTCTTTAACAAGAGCATTAACTAGTGAGCTTTTTCCTACATTTGGTCTTCCTATTAAACAGAATTTCATTCTATGATCTTCTTCTATATCATCTTGTTTTGGAAAATCTTTAATTACTTCATTTAGTAAAGCATCCATTCCTTTACCATGTTCAGCAGATACTCCTATATAATGTTCAAATCCAAGTTCATAAAAATCATATAAATTATTCTTATATTCACCTGAATCCATTTTATTAATTGCTACTATTATTTTTTTATTAGACTTATAAAGTATATCTCTAACTACTCTATCATTAGTATTTAATCCTTCTTTTCCATCTACAACAAATATAACTACATCAGCTTCATCAATAGCTATTTCTGCTTGCATCTTTATTTCAGAATTAAAATCAGCGAAAGAAGCATCAATTCCTCCAGTATCTATGATATTGAACTTATAATCTTTATATGTTGTAACACCATAAATTCTATCTCTAGTAATACCAGGAGTATCTTCAATAATTGATATCTTTTTTCTCATCATTCTATTAAATAAACTAGACTTACCTACATTTGGTCTTCCTACTAATGCTACTGTTGGAATTTTCATTTCTTTCACCTCACTTCTAAAAAAATTATAACATAGATTATAACATAAAATATAAAAAAAAAGAAGTTATTCTTCTTTTCCGTAAACTATATTACTCATTTCATTTTGTATATCAATTTTACCAAGTTTAGTCTTAGATGAGAATAATACTAAATTATCTCCTTCTTTAGGATTTAATTCTTCTAGAATTAATTTAGTTTGTTTTTCTCTATCATTTCTACTAACTTTATCCACTTTAGTCGCAACAATAGTAACTGGTACTTTATGATAGTTTAAAAAGTTATACATTAATAAATCATCTTGTGTTGGTTTCATTCTAAAATCAACAAGCATATATACTCTTTCTAAATTATCTCTATGTTCAAGATAATCTTCTATCATAATACCAAATTTTTGTTTTATTTCTTCACTAACAGCAGCATAACCATATCCTGGAACATCTACTATATAGAAATCTTCATTAACATAATAAAAATTTAATGTTTGAGTTTTTCCTGGATTTGCTGAAACTCTTGCAATATTTTTTCTTTCTACTATTGAATTAATAAAACTACTTTTCCCTACATTACTTCTTCCACATAATAAGAATTCAGGTTTCTTATCAATAGGATATTGGCTTTGTCTAACTGCACTAATAGTCAGTTCAACATTATTAATTTTCATAAATACTCACCAACTTAATTATAACAAAACAAAAAAAATAAAGCAAATTGCTTTATTTTTCCTCTGTCTTTTTATCAGTTTCAGTAACTACTGCTTTTTCTTTAGACTTTTTATTAATTAATATAATTACTACTACTGCAGTTACTATTAATAATACTGCAAATGCTACGCATAATATTATTATTTCTTTTAAACTAATTTCAAATTTTTTGTTTTCTTTTTTATCATCAGTTTTCTCTTCTTTTTTATCTTTTTTAGGTTCTTCTTTTTTAATTACTGTATCATCTATTTTGATTTCTTCTTCTACGTTTGATTTATATGTAAAACTTGAATCAGAATCCAATACATATCCAGTTATATCACCATATTTAACAAATTTAATATCTTTATCACCTAACATTGGTTCAGTTGATGCGATAACAATTACATCACTATCAGCTTTAATTGTTGTTAATACATCACTACTAGTATCTGGTGTTTTATAAACAGTTATATCATTACTAACAGTATAATTAACTGGATATATATAAACTAATTCTTCATCTTTTAATGTATTATGTAATAATTCACAACCATTATATTCAATTAATACTTTATGAGTCCAACTATCAGTTTTATATTTAGGTGTAATAATTGATCCTTTTGGCATTACGCCGCAAGATAAAGTTATATCTGAAAATGAAACATATTGAGCTTTATTTTCAAGATATACAGCTCCTTTTAATACTTCAACCCAACCTTTTTTACCTTTATAATTAACATAAATATGAGTAATACCACCTTCACCGTTAATACCATATTCATAAGTTAATTCAGTTCCTTTATTAATATGACCAACTTTATCATAAAGTGATGCTGGTCCTTTATAGATATCAACACCATCTTCATTAACTACTAAAGCTGTTTCTTTAGAATCTAATTTAGTTATACTATAATCATCTTCTAGTTTTGTAGGATCAACTTCTTCTTGAACAATACTAAATCCATCTAATTTTGAAATATATCCAATTGATGAAATATATTC
>Ga0129306_1002665_pt1 | contig 15141 bp, 10 predicted proteins | sample P827metagenome_FD_94438 | JGI IMG/M metagenome (GOLD analysis project Ga0129306, IMG submission 94438) | Capybara group fecal microbial communities from Wisconsin, USA - P827 metagenome | ecosystem: Host-associated > Mammals > Digestive system > Large intestine > Fecal | place: USA: Wisconsin...
CCCGGGATCGCTGTTTGTGTTCTCGTTCAGGCCGAAGCCGACCGCTTCATGCAGGCTCAGGCCCGGCACTTCCTTCTGCGGCAGGCCGGCTAACAGGCTGACCTCGTCCGCCGTCATATAGGTGCCGAGCTCCAGCGCCGACTCGCGATACGGACGCGACAACAGCAGCAGCGCGTCGCCGGGCACGTTTTCGGCATCGACGGCACAGGGCAGGCAGTTTTTAAGCGCGCGCCCGATCTCGTCGCTGCCGGTGTCAAACGTTTGCGCCAGCAGCGGGCTGAAACTGGACTTGCTGCCCTGGAACAGCGACATGATGCCCACCTTGAGGCGGTCGGCAAGCGTGGCCGACTCCGCCATGTAATACACCGACGTTTTGAACAGGCCTTTGCTGAACCCCTGACGCAGCCGCGGCAGCAGCTCTTCGTCGATGTACTTCATCATCTCCTGCGCGTGCTTGTTGGCTATTTCCACCGTCACCGCCTGAGACGAGCCTTTGTTGGCGCTGAACGACGAACCGCTGCCGGTCGTGCGGCTTTCGCTGATGCCGTCATTGGTGCCGACCGTCGAGCTCTCGTTCCAGTTTGTGGAGCTCGACTGCCCCTTCGAGCCGCCCTTAGACGCCGAAGAGGTCTTGCTGGTGCCTTTGCTTTTGGTGCGGCTGTCGGAGGTGTTCTTGCTGAACGAGATCGTCGTTCCGTCGTTGACCGACTTTTGCAGCGTCTGCTTGGCGCAGACGGAAAGGCGGTTGTACAGTTCATACGCCTCGCGCCGCAATGCCGCGATCTCGCCCTGAGGCACCGGTTCGCACACGATCATCAGCCGCCAGCGTCCGCCCATCATGCTGTTGATCAGGCGGTCTATGCCCTGAAAATCGACATCGTCGCCTTCCATCTCGTTGATCGAGGGCACGCCCGTGATCACGCCGGCGCTGCGATACGCCTTCGCGTCGGTGACAAAGCGCCGTTCCATGGCCGCTCGCGTCACCCGGCGCAGCTTGCTGCCGGCAAAATTGCCCTCGAACACGTTTTCGAGGATCTCGCCCACGTCGGAGGCCGACAGCTTGGCGCCAACCTCTTCCGAAAGCTCGTTCTGATTGCGCATCACGCCCATGTCGAGCTGAACGCCGCTTTCGCTGCCCGTGAGCATGTACACAAAGTTGTACGCCTGGTTCGCCTGCGCGAGCAGCACGTTTTCAAACGCTTCGCGGCGCGGGTACTCCTCGTCGTATGACAGCTTTTCGACCGAGAAAAAGCGTACGTCCTTGGGGCTCAGCACATCGGTTCGGCACTGTGCGGGCAGCACATCGCCTATCACGGCGCCGTCGCCCAGCCTTTCAAGATTTTGCGTGAGGTTGATGATCTCGCGCGACTGCGCCAGCGCTGCCATCACCTCGATTTTCGACGCCGCCGCGGGCGCGTCGGTTTGCGTCATGACACCCTCGTCCTTTCTGAGTTGAGACATTGTCCAACATTAATGATTGTAACACACCCGGCCGTCAACTTGTGACTGCTGCGCGCCGCTTTTGCAAAATATCATTTTGACACGCCGTTTTGCTTGATAGAACGGCCCCGTCGAGATAAAATTAAAAGCGTTTTGAATCAGCACCGCCAGCATAAAGGAGAATCATAAAATGACCGTGCAATGCAAATACTGCGGCAAATCGTTCGCCACCGTGCGCGACCTGACGCGCGGCCTGTGCATGAGACACCCCGACGGCGTCAACAAAGGCCGTCACGCCCCCTACGAAGGCTCGGCCAAAGACAGCTACACCTGCAAATACTGCGGGCGCACGTTCCGCACGATCGACGACCTGACGCGCGCGCTCTACACAAAACACCCCGACGGCATCAACAAAGGCCGCCACAGCCCGATGCTCTAAGGCGGCCGCCATGCGGATAGTGACCATAATCACGCAAAACGCGCTTGGCGCATGGGACACAGCCGACGGCGCCAACGTCAGCTGCGGCGGCTATCAGACCCTTCGCTGCGAGAACACGCGGAGCATTGACGATTTCGTCGGCCTCATCAAACGTGAATACAACATGGATGACGATGAACCGTTCGCGCAAAGCGACTCGGTCGTCATCATCAACTGCGGCGCCGCGCCCCAGCACCTGTTTCACCTTGTCGAACATTTCAGGGGCGCCGGCTGCCTCGACTGCGTCCGAGCCGAGCTGCTGCTACCGCTGATCGCGGTGCAAAAAGGCATCAAAAAGGGCCAGACGCTGTTTTTTTCCGTCTGCGACCGGTCTCAGGCCGCTTGCCCGATGAACGCCTGGTACTCGGCATGCGCCGACGAAAATATGACGGTGACGGCTCACCTGCTGAACGAGCCGAACGAATATGCCCAAAAGCTGACCTGCGAAGACTTTTTCGCCGTTTCGCCGCTTGACGCAGCCCGCCTCGGCGGTGATCCTGAGCTTGAAGCAGAAAACGCGGCCCTCAAGGAACGCATACTGGCGCTGGAAAAAGAACGTGAAGCTTCCAGTGCCCGTAAAAAGGCGCAGGAGCAAAATCTGGCAGTCGGCAGCACAGTCAAATTCGGTCATTATGAACAGGATGATGCCGTCTTTCACTATAAAGATCCTATAGAATGGTTAGTTATAAGAGAGCATCGCGGACGTTTTTTACTACTTAGTAAATATGGAATTGACACAAAACCCTACAACACCCAAAATTTAGATATCAAAACAGATTCACCTTACGGACAAAGAGATTTAAAACCCAAAAACGATGAAATCACGTGGGAGTTTTGCTCTTTAAGAACCTGGTTAAATGAAGATTTCCTAAACTCTTCGTTCACAAAAGAGGAACGTAAACTTATAATTCAAGTCAAAAATATAAACAAAAATAACGCTGAATTTTCAACTCATGGCGGTAATATAACACTTGATAACGTATTTCTCCTTAGCAGCGAAGAAATGGATAAATACGTTCAAAATGACTTTAGGTTCTGTTCCCCAACTCCCTATGCCGAATCGCAAGGTGCTTTTATTAAGAATAATAATTGCTGGTGGTGGCTTCGTTCACCGGGGGTGACTGGTACTTATGCAGCGCTTGTTAATGAAGACGGCGAAATATACAGCCGCGGCACACTCGCAGATATAGCAGGTGGCAGCGTTCGTCCCGCTTTGTGGGTGGCACATCTTTGATGATCTCATCAACAAAACAACTGTTCCTGAGCTACGTAAATCGTAACGATTTTCGCCGGCTTTGATCGTGCCTGCGAGCTCTCCGGAATCTTGTCTGGCTGCCGAAGTCCGGCGGCCACACGCAGCCGCCCCTGCAAGCGCGTTTTGGCGTTTTGATCGAGCATAGCATAAAGCCCCCGACGCGGCGTTTGATCCGCAGTCGGGGGCTTTTCGTTTTTGGGGTTTGCTGTTATGCTATTTGAACCACTTGTCGCGCAGGGCCTGGAGCTCGCCGCTTTTTTCCATATCGCTGACGATCTTGCTCACCGCTTCGGTGAACGCGGGATCCTTTTTGGACATAGCGATGGCCTTGTCGGCGCCGGTGATCTGCTTTTTGAAGGCGATGACGACTTTGCCCTTAAAGTCTTTTGCCTCGATGAACTTGGCGGCGACGGGGATGTCCATCAGCGTGGCGGCAACGCGGCCGAGGGCGACTTCGCGCACACAGTCGTCAAACTTCTGGTACGTGCGCACTTCCACGTTGCCGAGCGAGCGGGCAAACGTTTCCTGCACGGTGCCGATCTGCGCGGCGACGACCTTGCCGGCCAGTTCATCGGTGTCCTTGGGGGGATTTTCGGCGCGCGTGACGAAGCAGCTGAACGAGATCTCATACGGCGCCGAGAAGTTGACGCGCTTGGCGCGTTCTTCGGTGGCCGACATGCCGGCGGCGACGATGTCGATCTTGCCGGTCATGATGGCGGGGATCAGCGAATCGAAAGCCATATCAACCCATTGCACCTTTTTGCCAAGGCGCTGGGCAATGATCTCGATCAGGTCGATGTCGAAGCCTTCCAGCTCGCCCGATTTGCCGCGCGACTCATACGGCGGGTACGTGGCCTCGGTGCCGGCGATCAGAGTATCCTTGTCGAGCGCCGAAGCAGCCAGGGCGGCGCCGGCAATAAGTGCCGCAAAGCAGAATGCAAGAACGATCTTTTTGAACATGACGATTCCTCCTTCAAAGTTTACGAAACGCCGATCGCTCCGCCGCGCCCTGCCGGGACGTTCGCCGAACGGCCGCGTTGAAGCTGACGGACGACAGCGCCGCTTGCCTCTTCGCCGGACGCGCTCCCCTGACAGTTCATCGGGCGTATTTGATCGGTGTCTCTTTAAAACAGCTTATGCTTTGCATAATAAATGAAATTGTTTTTCCTGTCAACCGGCGATTAAAATCGAGTACATTTTCACGGATCCGGCCGGTACGCGCAAAGGAGATGACGCTTTATGTACACCGAACAGGGATTTGCCCAAAAGGTCGCTGCTCTCGGCGGCGAGGCCTATATCGTCGGCGGCTGGGTGCGCGACCGGCTGATGGACCGCCCCGCGCACGACAAGGATTATGTTGTCTGTGGACTGACCGCCGAAACGGTGCAGAACGAATTCGGCGCTTCCCGTGTGGGGCGCGATTTTCCCGTATATCTGCTGTCCATCGACGGGAACATGTGCGAAGTCGCCCTGGCGCGCACCGAACGCAAATCGGGGCACGGGTACCACGGATTTGTCGCCGAATTTTCGCCTGAAACGACGATCGAAGACGACCTGTTCCGCCGCGACACCACGATGAACAGCCTGGCGCTGCGCTTGTCGGACGGCGCGCTGATCGACCCGTTCGGCGGGGAGGCCGACATCAAAGCCGGGGTGATACGGGCCACGTCGGGGCATTTTCGCGACGATCCGGTGCGTTCGCTGCGGGCGGCGCGGCAGGCGGCGCAGCTGGGTTTTGCCATCGAGCCGGGCACGATCGAGCTGATGCGCCAATGCGCCGCAGAACTGGCCGCCGAACCGACCGAGCGCGTCTTTGCCGAAATGCGCAAGGCGCTGAGCTCGCCGCAGCCGCAGGCATTCTTTACGGCGCTGCGCAAGGCGGATATTTTGGCGGCGACATTCCCGGAAGTTGCCGCGCTGTGCGGCGTGCAGCAGCCGCCGGCTTATCATCACGGTCTGGACGCATTTGAGCACACGATGGAAGTGCTGAAGCGCACATCCGAGCTTAGCGGCCGCGAAGAAACGCGTTTTGCCGCGCTCGTCCACGACCTGGGCAAAGGACTGACGCCGTGCGAACTGTGGCCGCACCACTACGACCATCCGCAGCAGGGCCTTGAAGCGCTGAAAAAACTTGACGAGCGCATGACGCTGCCCAAGCCGTGGTACAAATTCGCCCGTTTTGTGATCGCGCGCCACATGGACATCCCGCGCACGAAAAAACTCGGCACGATCGTGTCGGTCCTGCTCCAGATGCAGCGCGGCGGCTTTGCCCCGTCGGAAGTGGCCGCTGTGATCGCGGCCGACCACGACAGTGTCCCAACCTGGCTGAAACATGGCGACCAGCTGATCGCGTTTTTGACCGAGCGGCGCAAAGCTGTTGAATTTCCGCCGTCGCTGCCGTTGCCGGAACGCGAAACGTGGCTGCGCATGAAGCTGGCCAATGCTCTTGCGGACAAGCTGACCGAAATTAACGGATGATCCCGCGCCCCAACGCCGCATATAAACAAACCGCCGACACGATTAAGCGTGCCGGCGGTTTGTTTGTGCCGTAAAAAACGTTTTTACGCTTCGACGACGCGGGCGCAGCGGGCGCACAGTCCGTCGGGGTGCGTGCTCTCTTCGTACTTCCAGCAGCGGGGGCACTTGGTCCCCTTGGCGGGCAGCACTTCGACTTTGATATCGTCCTCGCTCTTGACCGTCTCGGCCGTGAACTCGAAACCGGAAGTGATGCAGACCATCGCCCAGTCCTCGGCGCTCATCGCATTTTTGTAGAACTCGGGCGCAGTGACGACGACACGGGCCTCAAGGGCCTGGCCGATCTTCTTGGCAGCGCGCGCTTCCTCCAGCGCCTTGCTGACGGCGCTGCGCAGCAGCTTGACCTTCTCCCACTTCTCGACCAGGGCATCGTCGCGCTCGGCGGCGTTGGGCTCGGGCCAGCTTGCCAGGAACACGCTCTCGGGCAGCGTCGTGTCGATCGTGCGCAGCTGCTGCCAGATCTCTTCCGAAGTGAAGCTGAGCACGGGCGCCAGCATACGGGCCAGGGCGGTGACGGTGTTCCACATCACGGTCTGGCAGGCGCGGCGGCTGAGTCCGTCCTCGGCGTCGGCATAGAGGCGGTCCTTGCTGGCGTCAAGGTAGATGGCGCTGAAGTCGTTGACGCACAGCTGGTGGATGGCCGTGATCGGCGTGTGGTAATCATACTCTTCGTAGCCCGCCGTGACGCGCTCGATGGTGCGGTTGAGCAGCGACATGGCCCAGCGGTCGAACTCGGGCATTTTGTCGAAAGGCACGGCGTTTTTGGCCGGGTCGAAGCCGTTCAGGTTGCCCAGCATGAAGCGCGCCGTGTTGCGGATGCGGCGGTACTCTTCCGACAGGTTCTTGATGATGCCGTCGGAGATGTGGATGTCGCCGCGGTAGTCGGCCGAAGCCACCCACAGACGCAGGATATCGGCGCCGTCGCGGTTGGTGATCTTTTCGGGAGCAACGCCGTTCTGCAACGACTTGGACATCTTGCGGCCCTGCTCGTCAACGATGAAGCCGTGCGTGAGGACGGCCTTGTACGGCGCCTTGTCGGTCACGGCGACAGAAGCAAGCAGCGACGTCTGGAACCAGCCGCGGTGCTGATCGGAGCCCTCAAGGTAGAGGTCGGTCGGCCAGCTCAGGTAGGGACGCGAAGGCACATCCATGACGGAGAAATGGCTGACGCCGGAATCGAACCACACGTCGAGGATGTCGTCGCCCTTGCGCAGGTGATGGCCGCCGCAATGCGGACACTCGTTCAGCTCGCCGAGCAGCTCCTCGGGCGTGTGCTTCCACCAGGCGTCGGAGCCTTCTTCGGCCACTTTTTCTGCAACCTTGCGGATGCGGTCGCTGGTCAGGATCGTCTCGTGGCAGTCTTCGCACTCAAAAGCGGGAATGGGCACGCCCCACACGCGCTGACGGCTGATGCACCAGTCGGAGCGCTCCGAAACCATGTTGTAAATGCGGTCATGGCCCCAGGCGGGGATCCATTTGACTTCGTTGTCGATCACGTCAAGCGCTTTTTTCTTGAACGCGGCCACATCGATGAACCACTGCGGCGTGGAGCGGAAGATGACCGGCTTGTGGCAGCGCCAGCAGTGCGGATAGCTGTGCGTGATCTTTTTGAGGCCCAGCAGACGGCCCGCCTCCTCGATCACCTCAAGCGCGCGGCGGCCGCCTTTGTCAAGGTCCATGCCGCCGACGCAGGGCGTGTCGGGTTTATAATGGCCGGTTGCGTCAACGGGGTTGTAGTTCTCGATGTGGTACTTCTGCCCCGTCTCAAAGTCCTCAACGCCGTAAGCGGGCGCCGTGTGCACGCAGCCGGTGCCCGCGTCGAGCGTAACGTAGGCGGCAAGCACCAGGGGCGTCTTGCAGGGGTACATCGGGTGATTGGCGTTGAGCAGTTCAAGCTCCTTGCCCTTAACGGTGAGCAGCCGCTTGGAGAAATCCAGCCCCGTGTCGTGCGAAACGGCGTCGGCCATGCCGTCGGCGATCAGGTAGACTTTGTCGCCCACCTCGAAGAACGTGTAATCGTAATTGGCGTTCAGCGTCACGGCGCGGCTGGCGGGCAGCGTCCACGGCGTGGTGGTCCACACGACCACGTTCACGTCACGGCCTTTGAGCACGGGGAAGCGCTCCGCCACGTCGTCGTCCATCTGGTAGGCAACGAACACCGAGGGCGAGCTGACATCGGCATACTCGATCTCCGCCGCGGCCTCCGCCGTCTGGCAGTCGATGCACCAGTACACGGGCTTGGTGCCGCGGTACACGTAACCTTTTTCCACGATCGAGGCCAACGTCTGCAGTTCGCGCGCCTCAAACTCGGGTTTCAGCGTCAGGTACGGCTCATTCCACAGCGAGAAGCAGCCCAGGCGGATCATGCCGGCGCGCTGGATATCAACATATTTCAGCGCGTAGTCGTGGCACTTGGCGCGCAGTTCGAGCGCGGGGGTGGTGTCCTTGTTCAGGTTCTCATCCTTGAGCACCTTCAGCTCGATCGGCAGTCCGTGCGTGTCCCAGCCGGGCACGTAGGGCGTGTAATAGCCGCGCATCGACTTGTACTTGACGATGAAGTCCTTGAGCGATTTGTTCAGCGCGTGTCCGATGTGGATAGCGCCGTTCGCGTAAGGCGGGCCGTCGTGGAACATGAACGACTGCTTGCCTTTGTTGCTGTCGAGCATTTTCTGGTAGATCTTGTTATCCTCCCAGAACTTGACTGTTTCCGGCTCCTTCTTGGCAAGGCCGGCCCGCATGGGGAACCCGGTCACGGGAAGATGGAGCGTCGATTTGTAATCTACCGACATACATGTCACCTCTCTGTCAAATTTCGTCCGCCGCTGAAAGCGAATCCGTTACGACCTTATTATTTGTGCCGCATATAAATAACAGGGAGGAAAGAGCTTCGCGCCCATCCTCCCTGTTTCAATCCGCGACAAACTAGACCGTCGTCAGAGGAAGAGACCACGATGCGAAAGCTGCCGCTATAATAATGCCCTGCTCGGACTTTTTAAGCATGACAGCCTGCATTCGGTTCACCTCCGTAAATTTCTTCGCGCGACGACGCGAATGTTCTGACGAAACACGCATGATTCTAACAGTCTCAGGCGCATACGTCAATATTTTTTAAGTCGCTGTTTTTTCGGAAAATACTTTCCGTTGTCTTTTTACCGGTCAGCCGACGGCGGGCACGTTGCGCGTCACGGCCACGCGGCAGGGCACTCCGGCCGGACAGTCGGCGATGACCTGGCCGATATGCAGCGGCGCTTTCAGCACGATCTGCTTCAGGCTCTCGCGCACGGCTTTTACCTGTGCCAGCGGGATGGCGTCAAGCGTGCGGACGCTCACCACGGGCAGAGAGCCGCCGGTCACGAGCACGTTGGTCGAGATGGTGCGCAGCGGGTTTTCAACTTCCTGTTTGGCCCAGGCAAGGCCGCGGGGACACAGGTTGCCGGTCGCCGAGATGAACTGCGGCTTTTCGCCTTCGCTCACTTCCACCTGCAGCGCGCAGCCGTTGGGGCAGACGACGCAGGTATATTCACGGTGTTCGCTCATTGTACTGACACCTCCAGGGCAGAGCAGCCTTTCAGATCGGCCGCCTTTACCGTCAAATGCTCCATCACCGCGGGATGGAGACGGATGCGCTTTTGACGCACGATCTCGCGTCCGTCGGCCGTGACGACAAGGTATCTGTTGCGGTCGGGAGCGCCGACGCGGAACGCGATCGAAACGTCCTTTCCGCCGCTGACACGGGCAGGCATGGTGTAACGCACGCCGTTGCCGTGGCGCACGGCGATGCCGGCGGCGCCCTCCCGATCGCCTTTTGCCCAGGCGGCGGCACGTTTGCCGGCTTCGGCCGCTTCGAGCGACACCCAGTCGACCAGGTCGTGCACGTGCAGCACATTCCCGCACGAGAAGATGCCGGGCACGCTGGTCATGAAGTCGTCGTCTACGACGGCACCGTTGGTGACAGGGTCAATGGCGATGCCGGCCATGCGCGTCAGCTCGTTTTCGGGGATGAGGCCGACAGACAGCAGCAGCGTGTCGCATTCAAACGTCTGCTCTGTGCCGGGGATGGGACGGCGGCGCTCGTCCACTTTGGACACCTGAACGGCCTCAAGCCTGTCCTCGCCGACGATCCCCGTCACGGTGGTGCTTAAATAAAGCGAGATGCCGTAATCGTTCAGGCACTGCTGAATGTTGCGCGGCAGACCGCTGGAATACGGCAGCAGTTCAAACACTGCCTTGACTTCGGCACCCTCAAGCGTCATGCGGCGCGCCATGATCAGGCCAATGTCGCCGGAGCCGAGGATGCACACTTTTTTGCCGGGCATGAGGTTGCTCAGGTTGACAAAGTTCTGAGCCGCACCGGCCGTGTAGATGCCGGAAGGCCGCGTGCCGGGGATGGAGAGCGCCCCGCGGGGACGCTCGCGGCAGCCCATCGCCAAAACGACGGCATCGGCGCGCAGGCGGATCATCTCGCCGCGGCGGCTGACGAGCAGCGTCCTGTCTTCCTTCAGTTCCATGACCATGGATTCGGTCATCGCCTCGATGCCGAGCTCGTTGAAGCGGTCGATGTCGCGCTGTGCGTACTCCGGTCCGGTCATGGCTTCGCCGAAGCGGTGCAGGCCAAAGCCGTCATGGATGCACTGATTCAGGATGCCGCCCAGCAGGCGGTCGCGCTCGATCAGCACCACATCACGGCAGCCGACTTCGTGCGCCGATATAGCGGCCGCAAGCCCGGCCGGGCCTCCGCCGATGACGGCAACGCCGCATTTTCTCTCTTTGAGCATCAGTGCTCACCTCCGTTCAGGACTTTTCCGGCAAACATGCGTGAGCCCTCGCTGTGATCGACAAAGTCCTCCCACTTCCAGCCGAACTCTTCATACAGAAGGCGCGCGATACGCGGGATGCAGAACCCGCCCTGGCAGCGTCCCATGGAGACGCGCGAGCGGTATTTCAGGCTGACGAACGTCTTCGCGCCAAGCGGATTGTTCAGCGCGTCAAGCACTTCGCGCTTGCTGACCGACTCGCAGCGGCAGATCATCTCGCCGTAATCGGGATCGTCGGCGATCATCGCAGCGCGCTCTTCGGGGCTGCGCTCGCTGAACAGCAGATCGCTGCCCGGGCGCACGCCGTTGAACGACGGGTCGGGCAAAAGCGGCAGATGAGCTTTCACCATGTCGCGCACCATCTCGGCGATGGCCGGCGAGCTCGTCAGGCCGGGGCTTTCGATGCCCAGCACGTTGATGAACCCGGGCACGTCGGCGCGGTCTTCCACCACAAAATCGGCGTTGCCGCCCACTTCCGGAGGCGTCTGTTTGGCGCGCAGGCCGGCGAAATTGCGGATATAGTCGGAAATGCGGATATCGGGCAGCAGCTTCAGCCCCTCTTCGCGCAGCTGAGCCATCGTCGGCGCACAGTTCCCCGTCCAGGTGGGCGAATCCTGATAGTCGGCGCTGGGGCCGATGAGGATATTGCCGTCCACCGTGGGCGTCAGGTGGATGCCCAGACCGGGATTCTTGGGGTTGGGCGTGGGATAGATAAGCGTGCGCAGCGAGCCGTCAAGGCGCTTGTCGAGCACGTAATACTCGCCGCGGCAGGGATAGATATGATAATCGTGAATGCCGGCCATCTCGCAGATCGCGGCCGCGAAAAGCCCGGCCACGTTGATCAGCAGTTTGGCCGTGACCGTCTCGCCGCGCGCGTTTTTGACCGCAAAGCCGCGCCCCTCAGGCAGCACTTCAACACCCGTCACGCCCCAGCCGAGCCGCAGGTCGACGCCATTGGCCTTAGCGTTTTCGGCCAGCGCGATCGTCAGTCCGTAGGGCGAGATGATGGAGCTGCTGGGCGACCACAGCGCGGCGATCCCTTCCACGTCGGGCTGGATGCTGCGCATCCGTTCCGGTCCGATGATCTCCAGCCCGGGCGCGCCGTTGGCCTTGCCCTGCTCGTAGATGCGTTCGAGGCCGGGCATGTCGTCTTTCTCCAAAGCCACAGTCAGCTTGCCGATGCGCTTGATCTTCACCTTCAGGTCGCGGCACAGCTCATCCATCATCGCGTTGCCGCGCACAGCCAGCCGGGCGCGCAGCGTGCCGGGCTTGTAGTTGATGCCGGAATGCAGCACGCCGCTGTTGCGGCAGCTGGTGCCAAGCGACACGTCAAGCTCGCGTTCAAGCAGGCAGACGCGGCACGTGAACTTTGACAGCTCACGCGCGATCGCGCACCCCACCACGCCGCCGCCGACGATCGCAATATCATAAGCAGTACTCATTCCCATCCCCCTCATAAGCAAGCACAGATTCTCACTTCTCCACTAAGGAGACACTGATTGAATGAGCCCGACAAGCGCGGACGAATGAATCAGCGTCTCCTTAAATATACTATGAATAAAAATGCGCGGCAATAAAAAGATAATATTGATTTTCAGCAAACGGCCCGCGCCACTGCGCAAAAAAATGCCGGCGGGTGTTCTCCGCCGACACTCTTGAAACGTGTTCGTAGTGTTTGTTTTACCGTTCGGCCGTCGAGGCGAGGTCAAGCACCGCGCTCACATAACGGCGCATCTCGATCGTATCGCTGCCGCGAAAACAGACCGTCCTGCCGCTGAGCCGTTCGATAAAGGGCAATGTTGCCGCCGCATCGCACTGCGAAGCCTTCATAAAGTCGATCTCCACGGTCCAGGGAAGCTGCACCTGCATCACCGGTGCTTTCTTTTTGAGGACGTTTTGAGCGGCACGCGTGGCCGCGTCATAAATGAGTTTGTTCGTTTCCGCCGGCGGCAGACATTCGGCAGCCATGCGCCCGCGGCCGTATTTGACCGAGGCTGTGACCACTTTGTCGCCAAGCAGCGCTCGTGCTTCGGCGCACGCTGCCGCGTCGCCCGTTACAAGCGCTACGGGCAGGCCGGCGCGTGAAGCGGCCGCCGCGTTGATCCCGGCCTCGCCGACAGCACAGCCGTTGAGGCGGATGTTGTACACCACAGCAGGGTCGATCGTGTGATCGAGCACAGCGCACCGGGCGCCAGCCATGGCGTGATAACACAGGAAAAAGCCCCCGTCGCAGCCTTCAACTCCTTCCATCATGCCCAGCGTTTTGGGCGAGCCGGAGATAAGACGGGAACTTTTGGGCCAATCACGGATATCAAGATTGGTCATGTGGTCGTGGGCGTCGTTGACGAGCACCTCGTCGGCGCCGCCGTCAAGCGCGCCGCGAATGGCCGCCAGCACGTCGTGCCGCTGCATCTGACAGCCAAACGCGTATTCACCGCGCGCGCTGTCACACTGCCAGGCCGAGGTGATGCCCGTGGCGCCCTCCATGTCGGCGCTTATAAAGATCTTCATTTACTTCTTTGCGGCAGGCAGCGGTCCCACCATCAACTCGGGCCGCACCGTCTGATCAAATTCTTTATCGGTCAGATAGCCGAGGGCCAGCGCCGCCTCGCGCAGCGTCGTTCCTTCGTGGTTGGCCTTTTTGGCGATCTCGGCCGCTTTGTCGTAGCCGATCTTCGGCGTCAGCGCCGTGACAAGCATCAGACTGCGGTTGAGGTTCTCGGCGATGCGCTTTTCGCTCGCCTCAAGGCCGATGAGGCAGTTGTCGGTGAACGACACCATCACGTCGCCGAGAAGCCGCGCGCTCTGCAGGAAGTTGTAGGCGATCACAGGCAGGAACACGTTCAGCTCAAAGTTGCCCTGCGAAGCGCCCATACCCACGGCCACGTCGTTGCCCATCACCTGTACGGCCACCATCGTCACGGCTTCGCACTGCGTGGGGTTGACCTTGCCCGGCATGATAGAGCTGCCCGGCTCGTTCTCGGGGATGTGCAGCTCGCCCAGGCCGCAGCGCGGACCGGAAGCCAGCCAGCGCACGTCGTTGGCGATCTTCATCAGGTCGGCGGCAAGGGCTTTGAGCGCGCCGTGCAGCGTCACGATCTCGTCGCGGCTGGTGAGCGAATGAAACTTGTTGGGTGCCGTGCGGAAATCCACGCCGGTGAGGTCACCGATCTTCACGGCTACACGCTCGGCAAAGCCCTGCGGCGCGTTCAGCCCCGTGCCCACGGCTGTGCCGCCAAGCCCCAGTTCCTTCATGAACTCCGCCGCGGTCATGATCATCGCCTGATCGCGCTCAAGCATGCGCGCCCAGCCGCTGATCTCCTGGCCGAGGGTGAGCGGCGTGGCGTCCTGAAGGTGCGTGCGGCCGATCTTAACCAGGCTCATATACTTTTCGGATTTTTCCTTGAGGCAGGCGTGCATTTTTTCGATCGCTGGGATGACGCCCTTTTCGACTGCCAGAACGGCGGCGATGTGCAGTGCTGTGGGGAACGTGTCGTTGCTGCTCTGACTGCGGTTAACGTGGTCGTTAGGGTGCACCTTCTGCCCTAAATGGTCGCTGGCAAAATGAGCGATGACCTCGTTCACGTTCATGTTGCTCTGCGTGCCGCTGCCGGTCTGCCACACTTTGAGCGGGAACTCGTCAAAATGGTCTTCGCTCAGCAGGTGGTCGGCAACGTGCATGACGGCTTCGGCGATCTTTTTGTCGAGCACGCCCAGCTCCGCGTTGGCGGCAGCGGCGGCTTTTTTCAGGATCAAAAAGGCCTCCACGATCTCGCGCGGCATCGTCTCCGTGCCGATGCGGAAATTCTCAAAGCTGCGCTGCGTCTGCGCGCCCCAGTGGTGCGAAGCGGGCACCTTGATCTCACCCATGCTGTCCTTTTCGATACGGTATTCCATTTCAACCACTCCTTTTAAAAAGATCGTGACAAGATTCACTGATTAAGGCGAGTAAAGTTTATCATATTATCGAACGGCAAACAATCTAAAGGCGCAAATTGATATGCCGCCGACTGCCCCAGCGTTATTCTCGCGCGATAAAACCATCTTCCAGCGCTGCCGTAATTAATCATACTCATCACAGATTAAACTGCTAATAATGTAGGTGTAGGAGCGGCGCAGCGCGGCCGCCCGACTATGCGTTACGAACAGGCGGGAAAGACGGGCGGGCACATGGGCCCGCCCCTACAGAGTTTTTGCATTTCTATTCGAGAATAGAATCAAATAGCTTAGACACCAAGACCTATATAGAAAACAGCCGCGGAAAGGATCACTCCCCCGCGGCTGTTTTGCGTTTGTTGATGTTTCCGGCGCCGGCCGTTCTGCTCATTCACGAATGTTCACGACCCAATGGTCGCGGTCGAATTGGCCGGTGTTGAATCCTACGTCGTAAAACTTCCCGGTGGATGCCGGCTTCCTCAGTTCGGAATAGAGGAACTTGCTGTCGGTGATCGGCCATTTGAGCGACGTGCCATACCATTCTTTCATACCGGCTTTTGCGTACCAATAAAGCCGCTTGTCACGCCGCGCCGGAAGGCGGATCGTCGTGCGTTTTCCCGCCGGAGCGTTCCACCAGCCCTGCGCGACCCAGCTGCGGTCGCCTTCGTGGTAGTAGACAAAGC
>Ga0129306_1002670_pt1 | contig 15116 bp, 25 predicted proteins | sample P827metagenome_FD_94438 | JGI IMG/M metagenome (GOLD analysis project Ga0129306, IMG submission 94438) | Capybara group fecal microbial communities from Wisconsin, USA - P827 metagenome | ecosystem: Host-associated > Mammals > Digestive system > Large intestine > Fecal | place: USA: Wisconsin...
ATAATTCATCCGCAGCTTGCCCGAAATATGCGCGGTTACGATCATATCATTCGGCAGCTTTACCTTGAAGGTTGCGTTTGGAAGTGCTTCTACGACCACACCTTCAAATTCAATAACATCGTCCTTCGGCAAACATTTCCCTCCCTGATCGTGGAATATTTCGGTGAGAACACACCGTCTGATTATTATAAATCATTCGTGGCTCATTTGTCAAGGCCGTTTTTCCGATTTCCGAAGTGTTTTTCGTACTTTTCGCAAATTTCAGCGATTTTACCATTATCGCCGCTTTCCAGAAGGATTTTCCTGTCTGATTCCACGGGGGTCCCGAGCAGCTCCAAATGCCTTGGATTCTTATGTTTCCGCTGTTCGACGGGGTGCAGCCGGCCGTCCGCGATCACGAGCGGCGCGGTCTCGTTCGCCGGATCCGTATCGATCACGGCGTAGGTGCGGAAGCGGTCCCGGCCCTGCTTCGAGCGGACGATCACGCCGGGGAGTTTGGGGGGTTCCTTCTTGGTCATTTCTTCTTCCTGCGAAACTATGATGGGTGCGAATCGTTCGTGCGTCCTTGGCGTTTCGTCAGCGCTTCGGGCTTTTCTTTCGCTTGTCTTGCGTCAGCTTACTTTCGTCAGAAGCTCCGGGCCGTCCTCGGTGAGCGCGACGGTATGCTCATAATGCGCGGACAGCGATCCGTCCGCCGTGATGACTGTCCAGCCGTCGCGGAGTTCCTTGACTTCCGGCCGCCCGAGATTGACCATCGGCTCGATGGCGATGACCATGCCCCTGCACAGCCGCGCGCCCCGTCCGGCCGTGCCGAAGTTCGGGACATTCGGATCCTCGTGCAGATCGCGGCCGACGCCGTGACCGACGTACTTTTTCACGGTCGAGCATCCGTTCGCGACGCAGTATCCGTCGACCGCCGCGCCGATGTCGCCGATCCGCGCGCCTTCCTTCCCCGCCGCCTCGACGCCGAGTTCAAAGCTGCGCTTGGTGACTTCGATGAGCCGCAGGGCATCGTCGGAGACACGGCCGACCGGGAACGTGTTCGCGCTGTCGCCGTGGAAACCGTGGATGAAGGCGCCGACGTCGAGCTTGACGATATCGCCCTCTTCGAGGTACACGTGCTGGGAGGGGATGCCGTGGATGACCTGACTGTTGACGGAGATGCAGGCCGAGCCGGGGAATCCGCCGTAGCCGAGGAAGGAGGGCTTCGCGCCGGCCTTCTCGATGACGTGGCGGATGCGGTCGTCGATGGCTTTGGTCGAGACGCCGGGCCGGATGAGCTCCGCGCCTGCGAGAATGGCCTCGCCGGTGATCCGCCCCGCGATCCGCATCAGTTTGATTTCTTCTGCCGTTTTTACGATAATCATAATGCAGTGTCCTTTTCAGCAATACTCCCCGGATGAGAAGACGAAAGAGGGGAACAGCCCCTCCTTCTATGGGCGGGTGTCTGTATTGGTGAGCACCCTGACCCATACCCCGTCAGAAAGTTCTTTGCGGCGATGCGCGCATCGCAGGCTTTCATTTCAAGAAAGCGACCGTACCCCCCGTTACCCCTCGAGAGCGGCAGCGGTAAGGGCGGTGGTGTCTTCGAGCTTTTCCTGGCCGTAGACGATTTTGAGCAGGCCCTTCTTTTCATAGAAGTCCTTGAGGGGTTCCGTCTGTTCGTGATAGACGACGAGGCGGCTCTTCACGACTTCGGGATCGTCATCGGGGCGGATGGTGAGGGGCTCGCCGCAGTTTGCGCAGTTTTCGCCGGCCGCGGAGGGCTTGTACTTCACGTGATAGGTCGCGCCGCAGTTCTTGCAGTAGCGTCTGCCGCCCATGCGGGTCATGATGTCCTCGTCCGCCACTTCGATGGAAATGACGTCGGTGATCTCCACGCCCATCTCGTCGAGCGCAGCCGCCTGCGGGACCGTGCGCGGGAACCCGTCCAGAATGAAGCCGTTCGCGCAGTCATCCTTCGCAAGACGGCCCTTGATGATGTCGATCACGACGCTGTCCGGCACAAGCATGCCCTGCGACGTGTATTCCTTCACCTGCTTGCCGAGCTCGCTGCCCGACGCGATCTCTTCGCGGATGATCTGGCCCGTGGAAATCGCCGGGATCCCGTACCGCTCGGAAATCAGCTCCGCCTGCGTGCCTTTGCCTGCTCCAGGCGCGCCGAGAAGAATCAGATTCAGTTTTCTCATAGTAATTCCTTTCTGAGGGAACGGCGGGGAGGATACTTTTTGGAAAAAGTTTCCTCCCCGGACCCCTCTTTCCAAAACTTTTATAAATGGGTGCCGGTTGGTTCCCTGTTGTACGGTGCGTAAAATGATCCGTTTCTCAATATTGAAGAACCGGAACGTGTACGATTCTTGCTGAACGTTTTGCTTTTTCAATATTGGGAAATCCTGTCCCCCGCCGAAAGATTTCCGGAAAGGGGGAAGGGGGAAACCTTTCTTCCAAAAAGTTTCCCCCGCCTTTTATCCCAAATCCATCTTAGCCAAGGAATCCCTTGTAGTGACGCATGGTCATCTGCGCCTCGATCTCGCGGATGGTCTCCAGGATGACACCGACAACGATGATGATGGAGGAGCCGCCGAACGCAAGGCTCGAGAGGGTACCGCCGGAGATGATATTGACGATCATCGGGAGGACGGCAACCACCGAGAGGAGAAGCGCGCCGATCAGCGTGATGCGGTTGAGGATCTTCGTGATGTATTCCGCCGTCGGACGTCCGGGACGGATACCGGGAACGGATCCGCCGTTGGTCTTCAGGTTGTTCGAGACTTCCACCGGATTGAAGGAAATCGAGGTGTAGAAGTACGCGAACGCGATGATGAGCACGAAGGTCATCACGGCATAGAACCAGCTGCCGGTTCCGAAGAAGTTGAAGAAGTTGTCCAGTCTCGAGCCCTTCGTCGGGTTGACGAACGCCTGAATCGTCGGCATGATGGAGCAGATCGAAGAGGCGAAGATGATCGGCATAACGCCAACCATGTTGACCTTGATCGGAAGGTTCGAGGACTGTCCGCCGTACATCTTGCGGCCGACGACTTTCTTCGCGTACTGGATCGGGATCCGACGCTCGGAGTTCGTCATCCACACGATGAAGGCGATCATGGCGATCGCCACGATGATGGCAACGATCGCGATGATGATGCCGAGCCAGATCGGGATCGGCGTCGCGTTTTCACCGAAGGTGCCCTTGCCGGTGACCATGTTGATGACGGACATCGCAAAGGAGGGCAGACGGGAAACGATGTTCGCGAAGAGGATCATGGAGATACCGTTGCCGATACCGCTCTCATTGATCTTCTCGGAGAGCCACATCACGAGGGCAGCGCCCGCGCAGTAGCAGGCCACAACGACCACGGAGGCGAACCAGCTGGTGTTGATCAGAAGCCCGTAGCTGCTGAGGAGCTGACGGTAGCCGATCGCGGTCACGAGACCGAGAGCGACGGTGACGTAGCGGGTGTATGCGTTGATTTTCTTCTGGCCTTCCTCGCCTTCCTTCGCGAGATTCTCAAGATAGGGAATCGCGATGGTGAGGAGCTGCATCACGATGGACGCCGTGATGTACGGGTTGATACCCAGCGCAAACAGCGTCGCGTTCGAGAATGCGGAACCGGTCAGAATGTTGAGGTACGCGAAGATGCCGCCTGCCATGAGCGTGGATGTGCTCAGCGCGGTGGAGTTCACGTACGGGATCGGAATCGCGCAGCCCAGACGGTACAGCACGATGATAAGAAGGGTGAATAAAAGTTTCTTCTTCAGATCCGGGATTTTCCAGGCATTTCTGAGGGTAGCGAACACTTTACTTCACCTCGGTCTTTCCACCTGCCGCTTCGATCTTCTCTTTCGCGGTAGCCGAGAAGACTTTGGCTTCAACGGTTAATTTCTTGGTGATCTCGCCGTTGCCGAGAACCTTCAGACCGTCGAGGGGCTTCTTCACGAGGCCGCACTCCATCAGCTTGTCGAGATTCACGGTCTCACCGTCCTCGAACTTGTTCAGCTCGGAAACGTTCACGATCGCGTAGTTCACCGCAAAGCGGTTCTTGAAACCTCTCTTCGGGAGCTTTCTGTACAGCGGGAGCTGACCGCCTTCAAATCCGAGACGGACACCGCCGCCGGAACGGGCGTTCTGTCCCTTGTGACCCTTGCCCGCGGTCTTGCCGTTGCCGGATCCCGCGCCTCTGCCCTTGCGGAAAGAGTCTTTCACCGAGCCGGGTGCCGGGGAGAGTTCATGGAGCTTCATAAGGTTGATCCTCCTTGTATTATTCTGTAATCAATTTCGGAGGGGCTTACGCCTTCTCCACGGAAACGAGGTGCGCAAGCACCCGGACTTTACCGTCAAGCACCGGACCAGCCTCATGAACGATGGAATCGCCGATCTTCGAGAGTCCAAGGGACGCGGCGGTCGCCTTCTGATTCGGCTTGGCGGCGATGAGGCTCTTCTTGAGCGTGACTTTTACCTTTTCTGCCATGTTAAACCTCCTCAGCCAATGACCTGCTCTACGCTGACGCCGCGGGTCTTCGCGACTTCTTCCGCAGAACGCAGGGCCTTCAGTCCCTCGAACGTTGCTTTTACGACGTTGGTGGGATTGTTGGAACGGAGGCACTTGGAACGAATGTTCTTGATGCCCGCAAGCTCCACAACCGCACGAACCGTCTTGCCTGCGATGATACCGGTACCTTTGGCAGCCGGCTTCAGCAGGACTTTACCTGCACCGTATTCGCCGAGAATCTCGTGCGGAATGGTGCCGTCCTTCAGGGATACTTCGATCATGTTCTTCTTCGCGTCTTCAATCGCCTTGCGCGTGGCTTCGGATACTTCCGCCGCCTTGCCCAGTCCGTAGCCTACGTGACCGTTTTCATCGCCAACGATCATCAGGGCCGCGAAACGTGCGATTCGTCCGCCTTTTACGGTCTTGGATACACGGTTCACAACGACGAGCTTCTCTTTCAGTTCCAGCCCGTCAGGATTGAATCTTCTTGCCATTTGTCTTGAATCCTTTCTCAGGCAGACTGTCAACCGCCTGCCTGCTGCCGCCTTTTTCGACAGATATGATGTTTAATAAGAATTAAACAGTGTACAAACCAGCCTTCTCACGGGGGAGGAAGATACGCGGCTTTCTTTGGAAAGACAGCCTGGCAAAGAAACTGCACGCGGGGAGGGGGTATGCTGTCCTCCTGTCATGCATCTGCACGACAGGGGGAAGGCATCGCCCCATCCGTTTGTGAAATTCTTTGCGGAGCTTTCTTCTAAGAAAGCGACCGTTCCCCTCGTTCTCCTTAGAACTTCAGGCCGCCTTCTCTGGCGCCTGCCGCGAGCTCTGATACACGTCCGTGAAAGATATAACCGCCGCGGTCGAAGACGACTTCGGTAATCCCTGCAGCGAGCGCTTTTTCGGCGATCTTCTGGCCGACCTTCTTGGCAGCTTCCTTATTGGAGCCGATTCCTTCGAAACCGGCCTCGATGGTAGAAGCGGAGCAGAGGGTCACGCCCTTGACGTCGTCGATGATCTGCGCGTAGATGTTTGCGTTAGAGCGGTAAACAGCAAGACGGGGACGTTCGGCAGTACCGGAGATCTTGCCGCGCACTCTGCGATGTCTCTTAAGGCGCTGAGCGTTTTTATCCTTTTTGGTAACCATGTTGCACGTCTCCTTTCATTATTTACCGGTCTTTCCGGCTTTACGGCGGATATGCTCGCCCTCGTACTTGACGCCCTTGCCGTGATACGGTTCCGGAGGTCTCTTGGAGCGGATCTCTGCCGCGATCTGACCGCAGGTCTGCTTGTCGAACGACTTCACGATGATGGTGTTGGCGTCCGGAACATCAAACTGAACGCGGTCGGTTTCATCAAAGTAGATCGGATGGGAGTGGCCGAGGTTGAGCACGAGGCGCTTGCCTTCCTTCGCAGCGCGGTAACCGACGCCAACGATCTCGAGCTTCTTCGTGTAACCCGTGGAAACGCCCACGATCATGTTGTTGATGAGGGTTCTGGTGAGGCCGTGCAGCGAGCGGTTCGCCGCTTCGTCATCGGGACGGGACACCTTGATTTCGGAGCCGTTCGCCTCGACGGTCATGCCGGCCGGCGCCTTGTAGGTGAGTTCACCCTTCGGGCCTTTGACGGTGATCAGATTGTTATCTCCAACGGTAACGGTAACGCCTGCGGGAACCGTGATCGGAGCTCTTCCAATTCTTGACATTGTATAAACCTCCTCTTCCCTTACCAGACGAACGCGAGAATCTCGCCGCCGACGTTTTCTTTTCTTGCCTTCTTATCGGTCATGATGCCCTTGGACGTGGAGACGATCGCGATGCCGAGACCGTTCATGACTTTGGGCATATCTTCGCAGCCAGCATAGATCCGGAGACCGGGCTTGGATACTCTGCGCAGACCGTGGATGACTTTGGACTTGCCGGGACCGTACTTGAGAGCGACACGGATGACGCCCTGCTTGCCGTCTTCGATGACCTGCACGCTCTTGATGTAACCCTCGGCGAGAAGAATGTCCGCGATGGCCTTCTTCATGTTGGAAGCCGGGATGTCGACCGTGTCGTGCTTCGCGTTATTCGCATTCCGGATGCGCGTCAGCATATCGGCGATAACGTCTGAAATCTGCATAATTGGTTTCCTCCTGTCATGCAAGTAATGATTCTTGCTGCCCGGCAGTTCTGCGCCTCTCGGTCATGCTTTGCCGGGCCGCTGCCGATGGTAAAACGGTTTGTGTTTCCTGTCGGCATGGACTTCGGGCGCGCGTGAATCGCGTATGCCCGTTATAGCTGAAGAGCCGAAGCCCTAACAGTTTGAGTTGAATAAGCGGTAAAGAGGTTCGGAATGGGCGGATTTCTATACGGGTGAGCACCCTTGCCCTTTCCCCGTCAGAAAGTTTCTTGCCGCTCAACTTGTTGAGCAGGGCTTCCTTTTCAAAGAAGCCGCGTTCCCCCCGTTCCCCTCTTTACCAGGAAGCCTTTTTCACGCCGGGGATCTCGCCCTTATAGGCAAGTTCACGGAAGCAGATACGGCAGATGCCGTACTTGCGGAGGTAAGCGTGAGGGCGACCGCAGATTTTGCAGCGGTTGTACTCGCGGGTGGAGAACTTCTGGGTCCGCTGCTGCTTGTTGATCATGGATTTTTTCGCCATTTGAATTCCCTCTCTCTCTTACTTTGCGAACGGAGCGCCGAACATGGTGAGGAGCTCCTTGGCTTCTGCGTCGGTGGGAGCCGTGGTAACGAAGTTGATATCCATACCGCGGATCTTCTCGACCTTGTCGTATTCGATTTCAGGGAAAATGAGCTGTTCCTTGAGACCGAGGGCATAGTTGCCGCGGCCGTCGAACGCGTCGGGATTGATGCCCTTGAAGTCGCGGACTCTCGGGAGGGCGAAGTTGAAGAGTCTGTCCATGAACTCATACATTCTTTCGCCGCGGAGGGTGACCTTGACGCCGATCTTCATGCCCTGACGGAGCTTGAAGTTCGCGACGGACTTCTTCGCGTAGGTGGGAACCGCCTTCTGGCCGGTGATCTGGGAGAGCTCGGCGATGACGTTGTCGATCACCTTAGAGTTTTCCTTGGCGTCGCCGCAGCCGACGTTCACCACGATCTTGTCGAGCTTCGGGATCTGCATCACGCTCTTGTACTCGAACTTCTTGTACAGGGCGGGCGCGATCTCACTCGTGTATAATTCTTTCAGTCTTGCAGCCATCGTTCACACCTCCGGATTAAAGCTCTGCGCCGCATTTTACGCAGACGCGGATTTTCTTGTCGCCTTCGGTCTTGTGAGCGACTCTCGTGGCCTTCTTGCACTTCGGGCAGTAGGGCTGCACCTTGCAGGCATACATCGCAGCGGGAGCTTCGACGATGCCGCCCTGCTGCTGCGCGGAACGCGGCTTCACGTGCTTCTTCACGATGTTCGCGCCTTCCACAATCACTTTGCCTTCCTTCGGGGATACCTCGACAACCTTGCCGATCGTTCCCTTCGCGTTGCCGGATACGACGATGACCTGATCGCCGGTCTTCACATGAAGTTTATTTGCCATTTCTTCCATCCTCCATTAAAGAACTTCCGGCGCAAGGGACAGGATCTTCGTGTACTCGTGCTCGCGAAGCTCGCGCGCAACAGGCCCAAAGATTCGCGTGCCCTTCGGGTTCTTGTCGTCGGCAATGATGACCGCCGCGTTTTCGTCGAACTTCAGATAAGATCCGTCGTTCCGGCGAATGCCCTTCACGCTTCTCACGATGACCGCCTTCACAACGTCGCCCTTCTTGACAACGCCGCCCGGCGTGGCTTTCTTGACTGCGCAGACCACTACGTCGCCGATGTTGGCGTAGCGTCTGCCCGTGCCGCCCAAAACGCGGATGCACATGAGTTCCTTCGCACCCGTGTTGTCGGCAACCTTCATAAGAGACTGCTGCTGAATCACTGCTGTTTCCTCCTGTGATTTCGAGGAGCCAGTTATAAACCGGCTGTGCGGTGGAGTACGGCGGGAGGAACGGAGGAGAACGCGGCTTTCTTTGGGAAAAGAAAGCCTGGCAAAGAAACCTCAAAGGGGGAAGGTATTCGCTTCACCAATTTCGTTTCCGCTGCCTGATATCGTCTTCTCGTCGTCCCGGCGTATGTCTCTCTCCCTCGTCGGCCTCAGAGAGGCCGGGCGGACCGCTGCGACGCATATACGTGCCGGATCGCCGCGGTACCGCACCCTCGGTGTGGTTTTGTTGAAATTATTTTGCTTTTTCGATGATCTGGACCAGTCTCCATCTCTTGGTCTTGGAGAGCGGTCTGGTTTCCATGACTTCTACGGTGTCGCCGATGCCGCACTCGTTGTTCTCGTCGTGCGCGTGAATCTTCGAGGTTCTCTTGACGATCTTGCCGTAGACGGGGTGCTTGACATGGTCTTCGATGGCGACGACGATGGTCTTGTCCATCTTATCGCTGACGACCTTGCCGACTCTGGTCTTTCTGAGAGCGCGTTCTTCCATGATTTCCTCCCCTTATGCCTTCTTCTCGGCGATGACGGTCATCACGCGAGCGATATCCTTTTTGGTATCCGCAATCTTATGGGGGTTGTCAAGCTGGTTGATCGCGTGCTGGAACCGGAGGTTAAAGAGCTCGGTCTTGAGATCCTTGAGCATGGTTTCCAGCTCTTCGCTTGTTTTGGTTCTGAGTTCTGTTGCCTTCACAGCTTAACCCTCCACTTCTTCTTCGAGCTGCGCCTTGGTGGCGAAGCGGCACTTGATCGGGAGCTTGTGCATCGCGAGACGCATAGCTTCCTTGGCGATCTCTTCGCTCACGCCGCCCATTTCGAACAGCACTCTGCCCGGTTTGACGACGGCCACCCAGTATTCGGGCGAGCCTTTACCGGAACCCATTCGGGTTTCAGCCGGCTTTTCGGTGATCGGCTTATCGGGGAAGATCTTGATCCAGACCTGTCCGCCGCGCTTGATGTAACGCGTCATCGCGATACGGGCGGCTTCGATCTGGTTGGAGGTGATCCATGCGGGCTCGAGAGCGACGAGACCGTACTCGCCGTTGGTGACCTTATTGCCGCGGAGAGCTTTACCCTTCATACGGCCGCGCTGTACTCTTCTGTATTTGATTTTACCGTTCGGCTGTAACATCAGTTTGCTCCTCCTTCATCCTTTTTGGGAGCCGGCGCGGGACGGGGACCTGCGGTCTGGCCGTTCGGCGCGGTTCTGGGGCGGCGGGGGTCATTGTAGCGGCTGTCACGCTGGCCGTCGCGTCTCTGGGGATTGCGGCGCGTATCGCCGTCGCGGCGGTCTCTTCTCTGACCGTTGTTTCTGCGGTCGCCTGTTCTCTGCTGTCTTCTCTCGTCGGCGCCGGTCTTGGTGCGGGCGACTTCGGAGAGGACTTCTCCCTTGTAGATCCAGACCTTGACGCCGATCTTGCCGTAGGTGGTGTTCGCTTCGGCGAAGCCGTAGTCGATATCGGCGCGGATGGTCTGCAGCGGAATGGTGCCCTCATGGTAGTGCTCGGTACGGGCGATTTCCGCGCCGCCGATACGGCCGTTGAGGTTGATCTTAATGCCCTTGGCGCCCATGCGCATGGTGTTGCGGATGGACTGCTTCATGGCGCGGCGGAAGGAGATACGGCGTTCGAGCTGGGAAGCGATGTTCTCAGCGACGAGCTGTGCGCACATATCGACGGGCTTGACTTCGAGGACGTCCACGGACACGGGCTGACCCGCGATCTTGGAGATGTCTTCTCTCAGCTTGTTGATGCCCGCGCCTTCGCGGCCGATGACCATACCGGGCTTGGCGCAGTGGACGTAGACCTTGATCGCGCCGGAGTTATTCCGTTCGATCTCGACCTGCGGGACGCCTGCCTGGAAGAGGGTCTTCTTCACGAATTCCCGGATTTTGTAGTCGTTGACGAGGGTGTCGCCGAACTTCTCATCGGGAGCATACCATCTGGAATCCCAGTTTTTGATAACGCCGACGCGAAGGCCGTGCGGATTAACTTTCTGTCCCATTGTTCGACTGCCTCCTCATTCTTTCTCAGCCACGGCGATGGTGATGTGGCTGGTTCTCTTCAAAATACGGTCCGCGGAGCCCTTGCCGCGGGGCATGATTCTCTTGAGGGTCATGCCGGGGCCGACGAAGCATTCCTTCACGTAGAGGGTATCGGCGTTCAGCGCGAGGTTGTTCTCGGCGTCGGCGATGCACTTGGTGAGGAGCTTGAGGACTTCCGGGCTGGCGGCCTTCCGGGTATTCTTCAGGATGCCGACCGCGACTCCCACGTCCTTGCCGCGGATGAGGTCGAGGACGACTTTCACCTTCCGGGGGGAGATGCGGATGTGTTTCTGTGTAGATCTGGTTTCCATCTTATCTTTCTCCCTCTCGCTTATTTACCGTTGTTGGAGGTCTTGGAGCCGGCGTGGCCCTTAAAGGTTCTGGTAGGAGCGAACTCGCCGAGCTTGTGACCGACCATATCTTCGGTGACATAGACCGGAACGTGCTTTCTGCCGTCGTGCACCGCGATGGTGTGGCCGATGAATTCCGGATAAATGGTAGACGCTCTCGACCAGGTCTTGAGCACCTTCTTTTCGCCCTTTTCGTTCATGGCGACAACTCTCTGATAGAGTTTCTCCTCGATGAAGGGCGCCTTCTTTGAACTTCTGCTCATGTTCGTATCCTCCTTCCTTATTTGTCGTTTCTGCGCTTCACGATCATCTTGTTGGTGCGCGCCTTCTTGTCTCTGGTCTTATAACCGAGAGCGGGCTTGCCCCAGGGGGTGACCGGGCCGGGACGACCGATCGGGGAACGGCCTTCGCCGCCGCCGTGCGGGTGGTCCACCGGGTTCATGACGGAGCCGCGGACGGTGGGACGGATGCCCATGTGACGCTTGCGGCCCGCCTTGCCGATCTTGACGGTGTCGTGCTCGACGTTGCCGACCTGGCCGATGGTGGCCTTGCAGTCGGAACGGACGTAGCGCATTTCGCCGGAGGGGAGACGGATCATGGAGAGATCGCCTTCGCGGCCCATCAGCTGAGCCTGCACGCCGGCGGAACGGACGAGCTGAGCGCCGTTGCCGGGATAGAGCTCGATGTTGTGGATGAACGTACCGACGGGGATGTTCGCGAGGGGCAGGGTGTTGCCGGGGATGATATCGGCTTCGGGGCCCGCGTAGAGGACCTGACCGTCGGTCACGCCCACGGGAGCGATGATATAGCTCTTCTTTCCTTCGTCGTCCTTGAGGAGGGCGATGTAGGAAGTGCGGTTCGGATCGTATTCGATGCCGACGACGGTCTGGGCTTTTTCGCTCTGACGCTTGAAGTCGATGATGCGGTACTTCTGACGGTTGCCGCCGCCCTTATGACGGACGGTGATGCGGCCGTAGGAGTTGCGTCCGCTGTGCTTCTTCTTGGTGGCGAGCAGGCTCTTCTCGGGGGTGAACTTGGTGACTTCCTCAAAGGAAGGAACGGACATCTGCCGTCTGCCGGGGGTAGTCGGCTTATACTTGATCGTTGCCATTCTTGTGTTCCTCCTTGATTAGTTCATGCCTTCGAAGAACTCGATGGTCTTCGAATCTTCGGTGAGGGTGACGACGGCCTTTTTCCAGGTCTTGGTCTTGCCCTCGACGTAGCGGAGTCTCTTCGGCTTCGCCTTCATCGAAATGGTGTTGACGGCCTTCACCTTGGTGCCCTCGAACATGGTCTCGACGGCCTTGGCGATCTCGGGCTTGGTGGCATCCTTCGCAACCTCGAAGCAGTACTTCTTCTCGGAGACGAGGTCCATGGACCGCTCGGTGATGAGGGGACGGATGATAATATCCTGTACGAATTTCATTACGCGTAAACCTCCTCGATTTTTTCTGCCGCAGCCTTGGCCACGATGAAGGAGTCGCAGTTCAGGATGTCATACACGTTGAGGGTGTTGGTGAGGGAGACCTTGACGCCCGGAATGTTCGCGAAGGAACCTTCGACCATTTCATCCTTGTCCGCGAGGACGACGAGGACTTTCTTCCCCGCGTCGAGCGCCTTGAGCATGCCGACCATCGTCTTCGTCTTGTATTCCGCGGTCTCGATCTTGTCCACGACGATGAAGTCGTTGTCCGCGACCTTGGAGGAGAGCGCGGAGATCATGGCGATCGCCTTGACCTTCTTGTTCAGCTTGGACTTGTAGAGACGCGGCTTCGGACCGAGCGCCACGCCGCCGTGCGTCCACTGGGGAGCGCGGGTGGAACCCTGTCTTGCGCGTCCGGTGCCCTTCTGTCTCCAGGGCTTCTTGCCGCCGCCGGAAACTTCGGTGCGGGTGAGGGTGGACTGCGTACCCTGTCTCTGATTGCCGAGATACTGCTTCACTGCGGCATGGAGGACAGCGCCGTTTACGTCTGCTGCGAAAACCTTGTCGGAGAGCGTGATCGTGCCGACGGCTTCGCCTGCCATATTTACAACTTTAAGTTCGGGCATTTCTTTATCCTCCTTCCGGCTTACGCTTTCACGCTGTCGCGGATGAACACGATCCCGCCCTTGGGGCCCGGAACGGCGCCCTTCACGGCGACGAGATTCTTCTCGGCGTCAACCTTGACAACTTCGAGGTTCAATACGGTGACCTGTTCGTTGCCGTACTGACCGGGCATGATCTTGTTCTTGAAGATTCTGGACGGAGAAGAGTTCGCGCCCATGGAACCGGGCTGACGGTGGACAGGGCCAACGCCGTGGGTCATGCGCAGCTTGTGCGCGTTCCATCTCTTCACAACGCCGGAGTAACCGTGGCCTTTGGTGATACCGGTAATGTCGACCTTGTCGCCGGAGGCGAAGGTATCGGCGGCTACCACGTCGCCCACGTTCAGAGCGCTGATGTCTTCGAGACGGAATTCCTTGAGGTGGCGCTTCGGGGAAACGCCGGCCTTCTTGAAGTGACCTGCCATCGGTTTGGTGACGAGCTTCTCGCGGATCTCTTCGAACGCGAGCTGAACGGCTTCGTAACCGTCCGTTTCATTGGTCTTCTTCTGGGTGACGGAGCAGGGGCCTGCTTCGATCACGGTGACCGGGATGACGGAGCCGTCTTCGGCGAAGATCTGCGTCATGCCCAGCTTTTTTCCGATGATACCTTTCTTCATCGAAATGTTCCTCCTGTAAAGTAGGTTATTGGTTGACGGAGCCCCGGAGTCATCCTCCGTCCGGCAGCCGACCGTTGTCCGTCAACTTGACCCGACCGCCATCAAGCCTCGGGGACTTTGCGCGGATTGTGACGCTTGTCCCTCTCGCTCTGTACGGTTTTCGGTTCGGCTTTTTGGGTTCTTTGCGATCAGAGCTTGACGTCGATGTCTACGCCCGCGGGGAGATCCACGGACATGAGCGCTTCGACGACCTTCTGGGAAGGCTTGCGGATCTCGATCAGTCTCTTGTGGGTTCTCTGCTCGAACTGCTCACGGCTGTCCTTGTACTTGTGAACCGCACGGAGAATGGTGATGATCTCTTTTTCGGTCGGGAGCGGAATCGGACCGGAAACTTCCGCGCCGTTGCGCTTGGCGATGTCAACGATCTTGGCCGCGGCCTGATCCGCGAGGGTGTGCTCGTAGCTTCTGATCTTGACTCTGATCTTTTCCTGTACTGCCATGATTTGTTTGCCTCCTTGAGCAATGGTGAGTGGTGTGAGGCGATGCACACGGCTCCGGGTGTGCCGCGCCCTCCTTAAAGAGAACCGAGCTGGGTTGGGCTCGGATCACGTCAAGGGGGAGACGCGGGGTGCTCCCTCGGCCATATTCATGACGCCCGATTGAATCGGACATACTCCACGGAAATTCCCCGCCTGCCGACAGGAGGGCGAGACGGCAACCTTCCGCTTCATCGCATATCGAGGGTATTATATCACAGAACGCAAATGAAATCAATCCCTCGGGAAGAAAAAGATGCGAGAAATATTTTCTCAATTTTCACAAGATCCACGGCGGGGAATTGTATGTTTTAACGAAAGCGCGTGGATTTGCTCTGGTTTTGATCTTCTTTCGTCTGCGCGGCAGAGCCTTGCGGATTTGGGATATACGAAGTCGTATGTTTTTTTGTCTTCGCAGACGGCGCCCGGGAGGCCCCGGCCCGAGGGTCCTCTATGGTCCTGTCCGGAAGGACAAAGAAACAAACGCTTCCGTCAAAATATAATCCGCAAGGCTTGCCGCGCAGTTGAAGGAAAGGAGACAACCCCTTTATGCCCGCGCCCCGCCCGCAAGGCCTTGCCGCGCAGTTGAAGGAAAGGAGACAACCCCTTTATGCCAGCGGGGGCTTCCCCGCCCGCAAGACCCTGCCGCGCAGATTAAAGAAGAGACAAAATATCCATCGCTATTCTTAACTATTTCTGAAATTTCGTCTTCCTGCGCGTTTTTCTTTCGTTATCCCCTTGTCATCCGGGCGATTTTATGGTATGATATTGTATATAATAATGTAAACTACCGACGGCACCACCGCCGCGCGCCTCCGAAAGGCTTTTCCATGACGAAACCCGACTCCTCCGCCGCAGAAACCGCACCGTCCGAGGCAAAACGCCCCTTCTTCCTGCATACCCGCCCGGCCGCGTACGCCGCGCTCATCTTCGCCCTCGCGATCGGCGTCTGCTATGCCCTCGCGATGTACCGTGACTTCGATTTCACGATCGGGCACTTCGCCCTCG
>Ga0129306_1002671_pt1 | contig 15113 bp, 14 predicted proteins | sample P827metagenome_FD_94438 | JGI IMG/M metagenome (GOLD analysis project Ga0129306, IMG submission 94438) | Capybara group fecal microbial communities from Wisconsin, USA - P827 metagenome | ecosystem: Host-associated > Mammals > Digestive system > Large intestine > Fecal | place: USA: Wisconsin...
AACAGCGACATCCCCGACATTGATGCCGTGGCGGAAATTGCCCATAAACACGGTCTGCCGCTGGTCATCGACAACACCTTCGGCACCCCGTATCTGATCCGTCCTATCGAACACGGCGCGGACGTGGTAATCCATTCTGCCACAAAGTTTATCGGCGGCCACGGCACTACATTAGGCGGCATCATCGTGGACGGAGGGAAGTTTGACTGGAAGAAGAGCGGCAAGTTCCCCAATATCGCGGACCCGAATCCCAGTTATCACGGCGTGTCTTTCTATGATGCCGTAGGCCCCGCTGCCTTCGTAACCTATATCCGCGCCATCCTGTTGCGGGACACCGGTGCCTGCATTTCACCCTTCAACGCCTTCCTTTTATTACAGGGAGTGGAAACCCTGTCGCTGCGGTTGGAACGCCATGCGGAAAACACAAAGAAAGTCGTGGAATTTTTAAACGCGCACCCGCTGGTGGAAAGCGTAAGCCATCCGTCCCTGCCCGGACATCCGGACCACGCATTGTATGAAAAGTACTTCCCCAACGGCGGCGCCTCCATCTTCACTTTTGAAATCAAAGGTGGGCAGGAAGCAGCCTGGAAGTTTATCGACAGCCTGAAGATTTTCTCCCTGCTGGCTAACGTGGCGGACGTGAAGAGCCTGGTGATCCATCCGGCTTCCACCACCCATTCCCAGTTGACGGAAGCGGAGCTGAAAGACCAGGGCATTTCGCCCAGCACCATCCGCCTTTCCATCGGCACGGAGCATATCGACGACATCATCGCTGACCTGGAAAACGGATTTGCGGCGATAAAGTAAAAACGATATAATAATACCGGAATTTGATTACAAAATTACCCTGCGCAGCGTCACGGTAATCACGTGGCGCTGCCACGGGGTTTCTCCGTTTCTGTAAATGAAAAATGGAAAGAGGTAAGCGTTTATGAAAATTGCAAAACTTACAATAGCGATACTGTTAAGCGTTGCGTTGCTCCTGCTGGCAGGCTGCGGCGGGGAAAAGAAACAGGAACAGAAGCCTGCGGAAAAACCGAAGGCCGCGCAGACGTTGAAAGTGGGAATGGACGCGGCGTATCCGCCGTTTGGTTCCCAGGATGTAACATCGAAAGAGTATGTGGGCTTTGATGTGGATGTAATCAAAGCGATCGGCGCAGCGGAAGGTTTCAACGTGACAATCCACAATATTCCTTTTGACGGGCTGATCCCCGCCCTGCAGGCAGGCAATATTGATGTGGCAATCAATGACATTACCATTAATGAAGACCGGGCCAAAAGCGTAGACTTTTCCAAACGGTATTACATCGCCGGCCTGGGCGTTGTGGTGAAGAAAGATAACAATTCCATAAAAACCGAAAAAGATCTGGAAGGGAAACGGCTGGGCGTGTCCATCGGTTCCACCGGGGAAGAAGCAGCGCATAAGATTCCCGCCGCAAAACTGAAAGTGTTCAATCAGCTGAACGAAGCGTTCTTAGAATTGAAGAACAGCGGCGTGGACGCAGTTATTAACGATATTCCCACCAATGAATATTATGTCAACACATCGGGGAAGAACGATGTTAAAACCGTGGAACTAGCCCTGACCCGGGAAGATCTGGGCATCGCCGTGAAAAAGGGAAACAAGGAGCTTTTAGGGAAAATTAACAGCGGTCTGCAAAAGATCAAAAAGAATGGCGAGTTTACAAAACTGTATCAGAAGTGGTTTGGCAAAGAGCCTTCGAAAGAACTGCTGGCTGAATGAGGAGGATCCGATGGCTTCCATAACGAGTATCTTACGTGAATATCCGTTGGTTGTGCTGGATGGCGCTTTTGGCACGGAGATTGCCCGGCGCGGTTTCGATACCAGGGATGATCTCTGGGCGGCGAAGGCGCTGTTTGAAAAACCGGAGCTTGTGAAGGCCGTGCACCGGGACTATTTTGAAGCAGGGGCAGATGTTTGTACCAGCGCCAGTTACCAGGCGACAGTGGAAGGCTTTGAAGACAAAGGTTTTACCCGCAGCCAGGCTGCGGAACTGATCCGGCTTTCCGTACGCCTGGTGCAGGAAGCACGGGAAGAGTTTTGGGAAAACCGGCGACGTTACAGCAACACTTCCGGTCTGATTGAAAGGCGTCCGTATCCGCTGGCTGCGGCATCGGTAGGTCCTTACGGCGCGTATCTGGCCGACGGTTCCGAGTACACGGGGGCCTATTCGGCAGATCGTCATGAACTGGCGGACTTTCACGAGGAACGGCTGGCGCTGCTCCTGGAAGCAAAACCCGATATTCTGGCCTGCGAGACCCTGCCCTTGTTCCGGGAAGCGGAAGCGATTCTGGATGACCTGAAAAAATATCCCGAGGCGCAGGCCTGGGTATCTTTTACCTGTAAAGACACCCGTTATACCTGCGGCGGCGACCTAATTGCCGACTGCGCCCGTTTTCTGGACAGGGAGTCGCAGGTGGCGGCCATCGGCGTGAACTGTACGGCGCCCGAGTTTGTGGCAGATTTGATCCGGGAGATTCGAGCCCACACGGAAAAACCGGTAGCGGTATATCCCAATTTGGGAGAAACCTACGATGCGGCGGATAAAGACTGGAAGGGTGAGTCACAGCCTTTTTCGGTTTGCGTGAAAAGCTGGTATGAAGCAGGGGCGCGCCTGATTGGCGGATGCTGCCGGACAACGCCGGAAGACATCAAAGGAATTGCCGCGTTGCGGCAGGAGTTGCTTGAACAATCATAAATTTCCCTAAATTCCTATTGACATAGTATGAAATAAGTGCTATAACTATGTCTGAGAAGAAAAGAGCACGGATTCGTTTACCGGCGCTTCCGTAGGAAACTTCTGAATTTATAATGTAAAGAAGGGAAACGTTATGGCTAAGATTTACAAAGGAACCCTGGGATTAATCGGCAACACACCGCTGGTAGAGGTTGTCAATATTGAAAAAGAGTTAGGTCTGGAAGCTACGATCCTGGTGAAGCTGGAATATTTTAACCCGGCAGGCAGCGTGAAGGACCGCATTGCCAAGGCGATGATCGAAGACGCGGAAGCGAAAGGACAGCTGAAACCGGGCGCGGTCATCATCGAACCCACCTCCGGTAACACTGGCATCGGTCTGGCTGCTATCGCGGCGGCCAAAGGGTACCGTATCATCCTCACCATGCCGGAGACCATGAGCGTGGAACGCCGCAATATCCTGAAAGCCTACGGTGCGGAAATTGTGCTGACGGAAGGTGCGAAGGGCATGAAGGGCGCTATCGCCAAAGCAGATGAGCTGGCGAAAGAAATCCCCAACAGCTTTATTCCCGGCCAGTTTGTAAATCCGGCCAACCCGGCGATTCATAAAGCCACGACCGGCCCGGAGATCTGGAATGATACCGACGGCAAAGTTGATATCTTTATCGCGGGCGTAGGGACCGGCGGCACCGTAACGGGTACCGGCGAGTATCTGAAAGAACAGAACCCCAATGTGAAAGTCGTGGCGCTGGAACCAGCGGATTCCCCCGTGTTGTCCGAAGGCAGGGCAGGCGCCCATAAGATCCAGGGCATCGGCGCAGGCTTTGTACCGGAAGTGCTGAACACCAAACTTTACGACGAAGTATTTAAAGCGGAAAGCGCGGACGCTTTTGCGGCGGCCAAACTGCTGGCGAAAAAAGAAGGCATCTCCGTGGGTATTTCCTCCGGCGCGGCGCTGCATGGGGCCATTGAACTGGCAAAACGTCCGGAGAACAAGGGCAAGGTCATTGTAGCTTTGCTTCCGGACAGCGGTGACCGGTATTATTCCACCCCGTTGTTTACGGAATAAACAGTGTTATTAAGGCGGCGTAGCCAAGCGTTTAAGGCACTAGTCCGCAAGACTATCATTCCCTGTGTTCAAATCCAGGCGCCGCCTCCAAATTATGTAATAAGAAACTGTACCGTTTAATCGGCCAAAGAGCCGGTGCGGTACAGTTTTTTTATACAAGCTGCTATTCAGATAAGAGTTGCCCGTTATCCTTTTCGCGTATCCAGATTCGGAGAACTGTATCGAATTTAACAAAAATTGCAGTATTATACTCCTGTTGTTACGAAATTAAAACAATTATAAAAATACTGTTGACAAATTGGATTTGTTGGTTATAATAAGCATAACAAGTTTAAATCATACTAAACAAATATGAATAATATGATTTAAAAATACGATGAGAAGGAGGACGACCTAAATGAAAAAATCAGCGGTATTGCGTCGGGCAGAATCTTGTTCTATGCGTACACTGGCTGCTGTCATGTGTATGTGTTGTTGTCCTTGCGCGCTCAGCATGAATATGTGTAGAACAAGAAATGCCTGTTTATGTCTTCTGACATGATTGACGATTGCATCATCATACAGATTACGAAACAGACTGCGGTCTGTTTTTTTATTGCAAAAATTAAGGAGTAACGGTTTATAACGAAAGGGGTAGCATGATGAAATATAATTGGAAAAACGTATTGGCGGTTGCAGCTGTTTCTTTATTGACGGCAGGGCTTCTGGCCGGCTGCGGCGGCGTAAAGAAGGTGGAAAAAACAGATAAGCCGGCGGATGCCGGCGCGAAGAAAGTCGTGAAGGTCGCGCACAGGGCGGATTATGTACCGTACTGCTTCATCAATAAGGATAACCAGTCGGACGGTTTTGAAGTGGCGGTATTAAAGGAGCTGGCGGCAGCGCTGCCCCAGTACAAATTTGAATTCATTCCCACATCTGACGATGACCTGCTGATCGGCGTGGAAAGTGGTAAATATGACATCGGAGTCAAAGGCGCCTGGTACACGAAAGCACGCAAGGAAAAATTTATCTTCCCGAAGCATTATATCGCGGCCAGCGTTATCGGCATCACGTTCCGAAAAGAGGATGAAGGAAAGTTCAAAGACCTGGAAAGCTTTGCAAAGCTGAAAGGAAAGCTGGTTCCGATTGCGCCGCAGAATGCACAGTACGCAGTGGTGCAGCAGTATAACCGGGAACATCCGGATAATCAGGTCAAGCTGGTTCCTTCGGAGAACTTTAAAGTGGATGAGGCGTATAGCTGGATACTGGAAGGCCGTTATGACGGGTACTTTAACATTGAACTCAACCACATAAACAATGTGGAAAAAGAAACCGGCAAATATTATAAATTGAGAGATAAATTTGCCTATGTACGGCATCAGGCAATTCCCACCTATGCGCTGTTCAATAAGAAAGACCAGCAACTCGCCGACGAGTACGACAAAGTATGGGAAAAGCTGCAGAAGAGCGGCAAGCTGCTGGAATTGGAAAACAAGTATTTCGGCTTTGATATTTTCAAGCTTGTCAAAGGCGACGGCAAAGGAGAAAGGTGATAGAAGATGCGCCCGTTTGAGCCTCAGTTGATTCCGCAGTATTTTGTGGAAGTGTTCCCGTACCTGAGCGTAACGCTGGGTGTTACGGTTTCCGTAATTATCTTCGGCAGCCTGCTGGGCGGTGTGATCGCCTGGGGAAAAATCAGCGGCGGGCGAGTGGTTCGGAGCCTGGCTACAGGTTATACCTATATCCTGCGCTGCACTCCGTCCATCATTCTTCTTTTCCTGATCTTTTACGGTCTGCCCAAATTCGTGCTGGAAGCTTTTGGTTATGACATCAACGGGTTGAGCCGTGCAGTCTTTGTGATCATATCCTTTACGTTGCTATATGCAGCCAGCAGCTCGGAAGTCATGCGCGCCGCGTACCTGTCTGTGGATCACGGGCAGTATGAAGCGGCGGTAAGTATAGGCCTCTCCTCCTTTACCGCACTGCGGCGGATCGTTCTGCCGCAGGCTGCGGTAGTGGCGTTACCGAATTTTGGAAACTCGGTGCTGAACCTGATGAAGGAAGGCTCGCTGGCCTATACAATTGGACTGATCGATCTGCTTGGGGAAGGGAATCTGATCATCTCCCGCCAGTATGGAGGCTCTGCGCTGGAAGTCTACACTGCAGTTGGGCTGATCTATCTGGGACTGGCTTTTCTGATCACAAGGTCGACGATGCTGTTGGAACAAAAGCTGTTGCCACAGAAAACACGACCGGAAAGGATACAGAAATAAAATGGAATTAGATTATGCGTTTATGGTCCGGACCTTTGGGATTTTGCTGCAGGCCATACCGGTCACCCTCAAGCTTACCGCGGTGACGCTGGTGCTGGCAACGCCCTTTGCGTTCCTGCTGGCGCTGGCAAGGATTTACACCGTGCCGTACGTGGCAAAATTCGCTTCCGTTTACGTTTCGGTGATGCGTGGCATCCCCATGGTTTTACAGATCCTGCTGGTGTACAGCCTTCTGCCCAGTCTGCTGAACTATCTGTTTAAACGGGCGGGTATTGCGTATAACATTTTTGACCTGGATACAATCTGGTATGCCTACATCATCTTTACTCTCGGTGAAATCGCGGTTTTGTCAGAGGTTTTCCGGTCTGCGCTCGGCAGTGTCGGCGACGGGCAGATAGAGGCGGGGCTGTCGGTAGGCATGAACCGCCGGACGATTTACCGGCGTATCCTGATCCCCCAGGCGCTGGTGACGGCCATGCCGAGCCTGTGTAATGTTACGGTCACGCTGCTCAAAAATACCTCGCTGGCTTTTATGATGGCGGTGCAGGATATAACTGCGACAGGCAAAATTGCCGCATCGTACGGATATAACTACGTAGAAGCCTATCTGGATGTGTTCCTGGTTTACCTCATTGTGTGCTCGCTGGTGCAGATTGCCTTCCGTATTTCGGAGAAGCATCTCGGACGGTTCCGCCACGCTTCCCAGACCAGCGGCTGATAAGTAAAACTATTTAATTGAAAGGATGAATAAAGATGACTCAGAATAAACGTGAATTGGTAGAAGCAGCTTTACATAATAAACCGGTTGACCGGGTGCCTGTGGGCTTCTGGTTCCATTTTCTGGAAGACCAGCGTAATACGGATGCCGTCAGCGATCCGGCTCTGGAAGAACAGAATCTGGCGGGGCACAGGAACTTTATCGAATCCTGGCATCCGGATTTTGTGAAAATCATGACAGACGGATTTTTCCAATATCCGAATCCGGCTGTGACCAGGCCGATTCAATCGATTCAGGAAGCGGCGGATGTCCGGCCTCTTGGCAGGGATTCTGCCTGGTTTACCAGTCAGGTTGCCTTTGCGAAGAAGCTGAGCAGCGCTTACGGAAAAGAAATCAAACTGTTTTATAACTTGTTCGCACCGGCCCGTACTCTTAACTTTGTGCAGGAAAAAGTGGGAGGCCAGTCGGATTTGGCTGTGTTTCTGCGTGAAGATCCCGCAACCCTGAAAAAAGTACTGGACGTGATTGCGGAAGACTATGCCGCGCTGGCAGAGGCGCTGATCCGCGACGGCGGTGTGGACGGGATATATCTTTCGGTCAACAACATAAATAAAGATACCGTGGCGGCAGTTGATTATCAGGCTTATATCGCGCCCAGCGAAATTACCATCCTGGCCGGAGCAAACCGGGCGAATCCGGAAAATATCCTGCATATCTGCGGGTATGAAGGTTTTTTGAACCATCTGGAGTGGTACAAAGAGTATCCGTTCCTGGCGGTTAACTGGGCCGCGCATCTGGAGGGCGTGTCCCTGGCAGAAGGTAAAAAGCTGTTTGACGGACGGGCTGTTATCGGCGGCTTCGGGCAGACGGAAAAAGATGTGATTTACGTGGGTACCAAAGCAGAAATAGAACAGGAAACAGAACGTTTGCTGAAGGAAGCCGGGACTGTCGGCGTAATTTTAGGCGCAGACTGCACGGTACCCAGGGATATCGATGTACAGCGGTTCAACTGGGTACGGGATAAAGCGGCGGCTGTAAAATAAGAAAACGGGCTGCCCGATTAACAGATGGGGGAGAGATTATGTTAAAGGTTACCGGGATTCACAAAAAATTTAATAAGCATGAAGTGCTGAAAGGAATAGACCTCACTGTTAACAAAGGGAACGTGGTTGTCATTTTAGGTCCCAGCGGCAGCGGAAAGACCACGCTGCTGCGCTGCATCAATTTTCTGGAAAAAGCGGACAGCGGGCATCTTGACTTTGATGAGATATCGCTGGACTATGATACCGTTACCGGAAAGCAGATCCATAACGTGCGGAAAAAGACGGCTTTCGTATTTCAGAATTACAATCTGTTCAACAATAAGACGGTGCTGGAAAATGTGGCTGAAGGTCTGATTTACGGGCATGGCGTGGAGAAGGCAAAAGCGATTGGGATTGCCAGACAGGCAATTGATAAGGTGGGGCTGTCAGACCATTACGACTATTATCCTTCGCAGCTTTCCGGCGGACAGCAGCAGCGCGTCGGCATTGCCCGCGCCATTGCCATAGAACCGGAGGTGATTCTGTTCGATGAGCCCACCTCGGCGCTGGACCCGGAGCTGATCGGCGAAGTGCTGACGATCATCCGACAGCTGGCAAAGGAAGGGAAGACCATGGTAATCGTCACCCACGAGATGCAGTTCGCCAGGGAAATTGCTACCCATGTCATTTTTATGGAGGACGGCATCATTGTGGAAGAAGGTGATCCGGAAAAGGTGTTCTCCAAACCGGAAAAAGAACGGACGCGCCAGTTCCTGAGCCGTGTGCTGACACCGGAATACATGATTTGAGAGAGTCGGTAATTTTGTAACTGTTTCAACCTGAATAGTCTGGCATTGAACCGGTCCGACTGGTTGCTTTTATTATCTTAGAGCAAAAAGATAAAAACTCCGAATGCTGCTGTATGAATAACAGACAGCGTTCGGAGTTTCGATCATATTGGTCAGGAGTCCGTTTATTGATTAGGCGCCCACAGGTTCTTCTGCGATTATTTTGGCAGTGTCCGGTTCATGCTGCCGGTCTGATACCCGTCCATATCAAGGGTTACATAGGAAAACCCAAGCCCGTGCAGGGCTTCGGAAACCTGTCGGCGTACTTCAGGCGCAGCCAGCCGAAGGATTTCATCCTGCCCGACTTCGATACGGGCTATGGTCCCGTGAATCCGTACACGCAGCTGGGTAAAGCCCATATCCAGTAAAAACTGTTCGGCTTTATCGACCATGGACAGCTTTTCACGGGAAATTTCTTCTCCGTAGACAAAGCGGCTGGACAGGCAGGCGAAAGACTGCTTGTTCCAGGTCGCCAGCCCCAGCTCTTTGGAAAGCTGCCGGATTTCTTCTTTGTATAGCCCAACATACCGCAGCGGGCTGACCACATGAAGCTCTGCCACTGCCTTTAACCCGGGGCGGTAATCTCCGTTATCGTCCATATTGGAACCCTCGGCTACGTAGGCAAGATGATTTTCCTGAGCGATGGCGATGATCTTTGTAAACAGCTCATGCTTGCACAGATAACAGCGATTCCTGGGATTATGGCGAAACCCTTCGATATCCAGTTCTTCGCTGTCAACAATGATATGGCGGATGCCTTCCTTTCGGCAGAATTCTTCCGCTTCCTTCAGTTCCCTGACAGGAAAAGAACAGGAACGGGCCGTGACAGCAACGATCTGATCTCCCAGCACATCGTGGGCTACCTTTAACAGAAAGGTTGAGTCAACGCCTGAGGAAAAAGCGATGGCAACACTGTTTAGATTATTAAGATACGCTTTAAGCGCTAATAGCTTTTTTGCAGGTGTGGTTGAATCCATGATCTTGTTTCTCTCCTTTACCGAAACAGATATAGTAATCATATAGAATTAATATGAATACTATAGAAATTCTAACAGATATAGGGAATCTGTCAATATGCTTTTTATTATATGGCGGACTCAAAATTAATTCATATAATTCCTATTGACATACTATGAAATAAGTGCTAAAATCAGAATCACAAAATTTCGTAGTGCGCGGCGGCATAGCCAAGTGGTAAGGCAGAGGTCTGCAAAATCTTTATCCCGGTTCAATTCCGGGTGCCGCCTCCAGCTATAGGATTTGTGATTTTGCTGTGATTAGAAGGTATACAGCTGAAAATGTGGAGGGATGTTTATGAAAAAACTCGTGTTGCTCATCAGTATCTTGGTATTGGCTGTTTCACTGGTGGGTTGCGGCGGCGATAATAAAAAAGCTGAAAAGACTGCCGCAAAAGAAATCAAAATCGGCGCGACGGCAGGTCCGCATGCGCAGGTCGTTGAGGCAGTGGCCAAAGAGGGGAAAAAGCATGGACTGAATATTAAGGTAATTGAGTTTTCTGATTATATTACACCTGATAAGGCGCTGGCTGACGGTGAAATTGATCTGGTCAGCTATCAGCACAAGCCTTTCATGGAGAATTTCAATAAACAAAACAAATCGGATCTGGTAGCTATCGGTAGAACAATTTTGATGCGGATGGGTATTTACAGTAATAAGTATAAGGATCTGAAGAATTTGCCGGAAAAAGCCGTTATCGCGATTCCCAACGACCCGACGAACGGAGGACGCGGTCTGGTTCTGCTGGAAAAAGCGGGCCTGATTAAATTAAAAGAAGGTGTCGGCTTCAAAGCGACGGCTAAAGATGTGGCAGAGAATCCGAAAAAGTTCCAGTTTAAGGAACTGGAAGCGGCTCAGCTTCCTCGCAGCCTCCCGGATGTGGACGCTGCTGTCATTACCATGAATTACGTAATGAGCGGCGGGCTTGATGTGCAGAAACAGGGCCTGTTCTGGGAAACGAAGGATGAACCGCTGGCGGTTATGATCCTGGCCGTAAAAGGTAAAGATAAAGATAACGTGACCTATCTGAAAATTGCGGAACTGTTCCGTTCTGAAGGCGTACGCAAATATATAGCAGATACCTTTAAGGGAACAATTGTACCGGCGGAATAATCATCGGGACAACAGAGAATCGCAATGATTCAGGCTTGTAATTGAGGACTTCAGATGGCGTCACATGTAATTGAAAATCTGTTGCTGCAGGACAACTTTGGAACAGATGAAATGAGAATGGCCTGAATTGAAAAAACGATTACAGAAGTAGCTTGATGTAGAACGGGCGTTAGCTGAAGCTGAAGGCAAGCTGGAAGTGATGGAGGATGACTATGCAGAAAGAAAAAATTACAAAGCTGACGCTGGCAGGTATGTTTGCGGCCATGGCGTTTATCTGCTTCGCGTATCTGCGTATTGAGATTCCTATGGGGCTGGGGCTTACCGGCAAAGTTTATATTGGGCATACTTTCATCATTCTTTCTGCGATTTTATTAGGCGCAAAATTCGGCGCGCTGACAGGCGCGGTAGGTCTTTCGCTGGCCGATATCCTGGCTGGCTATGTAACGTCCGCGCCGCCAACATTTTTGGCGAAATTTATATTGGGTGCCGCAACAGCGTTTTTTGCGCGGCAGTTTTTTGCTGTCAGACAGCGTGATACAGCAGGACGGGAAGTGACCGCAGTGTTGCTTGCGGGCATTGCCGGTTCGCTGATCAATGTTATAACAGAACCGTTGATCCGGTATGTCTTTAAATATTACCTGCTGGGCTACGACCAGCATATCGCTTATGTCAGTGCAATGAACTGTGCGGTTTCCATGCTGGTAAGCGCGGTTCCTTCCGTAGCAGTAGCGACGTTATTGTACCGGGTTCTGAAACCCGTGTTTAGGGGAAAGCTTGCCTGGATTCAATGAAAACGGGAAATACGTTTAAATGCAGTAGTTATTTAGGATATGAAGTTATGGAAATTGGAAGAGCTATTGCCGATGCTAAAGAAATATTTTATCGGCTGCACAGGCATCCGGAGCTGTTCTGACAGGAGTTTACGACTACAGTGTATATAAAGCAGGTCTTGTCAGACAATGATATTCCGGTTTATCCTCTGCCATTAAATACTGGTCTTGTCGCACATTTGGGATGCGGTAAACCTGTGGTCGCGTTTCGTTGTGATATTGACGCTCTCCCCATGACGGAGGAAAGCGGCTTGGTGTATGCTTCGGAATATCCGGGCAGGATGCACGCCTGCGGACATGATTTTCATACGGCATCCTTGTTAGGCATCGCGCTGACGTTACGGAATTGTTTGCCACTGCAGGGGATGGTTAAGCTGATTTTCCAGCCGGCAGAAGAAAATATGGCCGGAGCTCGCCAAATTCTGCAAACAGGAATACTGGATGATGTGGAGGTGATTTTTGGATTGCACTGTTGTGCGGCATATCCGAAAGGAACAGTTATATCGCGTCCCGGTTTTATGAATGGACCAGTTGATGAATTCTATATTGATTTTTATGGGAACGGTGCCCATGCTTGCCGACCGCATCAGTCTGCCGATTCAATTATTATGATTGATAGTTTTGTTCAGGAGGCGCAGACAATTGTTAGCCGGAATACTGCCCCGTTTCATCCTGTGGTTGTAGGAATTACTCGCATTGGATCAGGTACAGTAAAAGCAGCTAAAGCAATGGGAGCCAATTATTTCCAGATTATCTGGTACTTTATCCTGCCGGAAGCCAAAAGTTCCATGATACTATCTATTACCATTGGAACAATCTCTCTGATTTCAGCTACGGCTCAGGCAGGAACTATCGGCGCGGGCGGAATTGGCGATATGGCGCTTACATATGGGTATGAACGGATGGATGTTCCCGTTATGCTTGCAACAATCGTTATTTTGGTAGTGATTGTCCAGTCGGTACAGACGCTGGGCAACTATTTTGCGAAAAGGGCACGCAATCACTGATGGGGCAAAACATAGCCATTGCAGCAGTTTAGATAACAGAGGTATTACAGAAAATCTGCCGGACTGGCATTTTGAGGAGGCTAGGTATGGATTTTTCAACGTTATGTATTCACGGCGGCTACCAGCCGGACTGTACGGGGAGCGTCAGCGCTCCGATTTATACATCAACTGCCTATGCCCATCCCGGCGTGCAGCAGAGCACCGGGTATGATTACATCCGCACGCAGAACCCGACGCGGGAAAGCGTGGAACGTTGCCTGGCAGCATTGGAGGGTGGTACGAACGGTTTTGCGTTTGCCTCCGGCATGGCGACCCTGGCCTGCCTGCTGGAACTGTTCCAACCGGGGGATCATTTTATCGTTACTGCCGACTTATACGGCGGCTCGATCCGTCTTTTCAATGCAGTATCCCGGAAAAACGGACTGACCTATACGGAAACGGATACCGGCGATCTGGAAGCTGTGGAAAAAGCGTACCGGCCTGACACAAAAGCCGTATATATTGAAACGCCGTCCAATCCTACCATGCAGATTACGGATCTTCGCGCAATCAGCGAATGGGCGCATGCCAAAAACCTGAAAGTGATTGTGGATAACACATTCCTGACCCCGTATTTCCAGAAACCGCTGCTGCTTGGCGCGGATATCGTCCTGCACAGCGGTACAAAATACCTGGGCGGCCACAACGACCTGCTGGCGGGAATTCTGGTGACGAAAAATGAGGATGATACGGCAAAGGTTAAATTTCTGCAGAATACCATAGGGGCGGTATTATCTCCCTTTGACAGCTGGCTGTTGTTGCGGGGGCTGAAAACGTTGCCGCTGCGGATGGAACGGCATGCAGCTTCGGCATTGCAGATCGCAAAATGGCTGAAGCAGCAGCCGCAGGTAAAAGAGGTGTTTTATCCGGGATTGGAGGATTCGCCCCGTTATGATGCAAATGAAAAACAGGTAAGCGGCTTCGGAGGTATGATTTCCTTTGAAGCAGAGTCAGAAGCGTTTGCCCGCAGCGTGCTCTCAAAATTGAAGCTGGTTCTGTTTGCAGAAAGTCTGGGCGGAACGGAATCCCTGCTGACCTATCCACTGTTGCAGACCCATTCCGATGTACCCCGTGAGGAAGCGCTGGCAAAAGGCATCAATGAGCGTCTGTTGCGCCTGTCTGTAGGGCTGGAGGCGCCGGAAGATATCATTGAGGATCTGAAGCAGGCCTTTGCTGCCGCTGCGCAGGAAGGCTAAGCAAAAGATACATGGAGGACTCATTCAATGGATTTTGACGAAATCATCGACCGTCACAATACCGACTGCCTGAAATTTGATGCTGCGGTACGGCGCGGATATCCGGAAGACATTTTACCGCTCTGGGTAGCGGATATGGATTTTCCCGTTGCGCCGCCAGTTATAGAAGCAATACAGAAACGGACGGCCCACGGTATTTTCGGCTACAGCGAACCGGAGCCGGACCGGTTTTACCGTGTCCTGGAGCAGTGGTTCCGGGAACAGCATCGCTGGCAGATACAACAGGATTGGCTTTTGCAGACACCGGGTGTGGTGTTTGCCCTGGCCATGGCGGTCAAAGCGTTCACGGATCCGGGCGATGCCGTGCTGATCCAGCAACCGGTGTATTATCCGTTCAGCAAAGTGATTCTGGATAACGGCCGCCGCAGGGTGAGCAGCGATCTGGTCCTGAAGGACGGGCACTATGAAATTGACTTTACGGATTTTGAACAGAAAATCATAGCGAATCAGGTGAAACTGTTCCTGATGTGCAGTCCCCACAATCCGGCAGGAAGGGTCTGGACCCGGGAAGAACTGGAAACGGTTGCCGGTATCTGCCATAAACATAATGTGATTGTGGTGGCAGACGAAATTCATGAAGATTTCGTCTGGACGGAACGGCCGCATATCCCATACGCTACATTGGATGAAACATTCGCGCAGCAGGCTGTCATCTGTACCGCTCCCAGCAAGACCTTTAATCTGGCAGGATTGCAGGTTTCCAATATTTTTATTCCCAACTATGAACTGCGCAGGAAGGTCAAACATGAAATCAACGCGGCGGGTTACAGCCAGCTGAACACACTGGGGCTGGTTGCCTGTGAAGCGGCGTATCAGTATGGGCTTCCCTGGCTGAAGGAGGTAAAACAGTATCTGCGTGAGAACATTAATTTTACCAAAGCGTTTTTACAGCAACATATTCCGCAGATCAGCCTGATCGAACCGGAAGGAACGTACCTGCTGTGGCTGGATTGCCGCGGACTGGGACTTACCAATACCGAACTGGAAGAACTCATTGTAAATAAGGCCGGCCTCTGGCTGGACAGCGGCGCTATCTTCGGCGCGGCAGGCAAAGGTTTCCAGCGCGTCAATGCAGCCTGTCCCCGCAGCGTGCTTTGGGAAGCGCTGGAACGGATTCAAAAAGCCATTTCCTGTTGATTGGAAAACGGAAACCGCAGCTCCTTAAAGGTTGCAGGTAAACGAAACAGAGGATTAGAAAATCATGCGAAAAGTAATTGTCGGGATG
>Ga0129306_1002673_pt1 | contig 15096 bp, 10 predicted proteins | sample P827metagenome_FD_94438 | JGI IMG/M metagenome (GOLD analysis project Ga0129306, IMG submission 94438) | Capybara group fecal microbial communities from Wisconsin, USA - P827 metagenome | ecosystem: Host-associated > Mammals > Digestive system > Large intestine > Fecal | place: USA: Wisconsin...
AACAGGTATGTAGTAAGGTCTTGAATCGATGTCATCATCTATCGAATAGATGGAATCCTCCTTAACCTTGGATGAACCTCCGTATGTGGTCGCATCGGTATTAAACAGGCGCGTATACTTGCCGGGCAGCGTTACGCCGACCTTCATATCCTGCTCGATGCCCGAAAAGTTCGCCACAACAACGAGCAGATCATCCTTGCGGCTGCTCTTACGTATATAGGACAGAGTGCATCTCTCCTGATCCATGCAGTTGATCCACTCGAATCCGTCCTCATCATTATCAAGCTCATACATTGCAGGATGCTTGAAGTAGAACTGGTTGATGGCCTTGACCATCTTATCCGTTCCGTCCTTTTTGCCGGTGCTCACATCGAGTCCCGCGCTCATCATCTTGATACCGGGATGAGTCATCATATATGCGATGGACAGCTTGCGGTCGTTGATCTGTGATGTACTCAGTGGCAGAACGAATCTGTCCGAATAGCAATAGACCATGCTGAGTGTCAGATCGTTATGAGAACCGCCTCTGAACAGAGGATCCTTGGAGATATATCTGATGTAATCATCTCTCCAGCCGATGTTCCACTTGTATGTGAATCCGAGGCCGCCTTCCGATACCTTATCGGTCACTCCCGGCCATGCGGAGGAGTCCTCTGCTATGGTTATGACTCCGGGATAATTCCTGGCTATGGTATTGTTCAGGTTCCTGATGAACTCGAGCGCATCCAGATTCTCATGTCCGCCGTACATGTTGGGGATCCAGTCGCCTGCATTCCTGCCGTAATCCAGGCATATGATCGCTGCGAGCGAATCTATGCGCAGGCCGTCGATATGGAACTCTCTTATCCAGTAGATCGCATTGGACTTAAGGAAGCTGGCTACCTCTCCGCGTCCGTAGTTAAAGAGCAATGTGCCCCACTGAGGCTGTATTCCCTGACGGGGATCCTCATGCTCATAACATCCTGTACCGTCGACTTTACGCAGAGCGTAATTTGATGACGAGGGATGAGCGAGCGTCCAGTCTATGATGACTCTGAGACCGTTCTTGTGAAGTATGTCGATCATCTGAGCAAAGTCCTGAGGGGTACCGTATCTGGCCGTAGGCGCATAATACCCTACCGTCTCATATCCGAGGCTCTCGTCATGCTCATACTCTGCGATGGGCTTAAGCTCGACATGGGTATAATTCATGGATCTGGCATGCTCTGCTATGACCTCACCTATGGCCTGATAAGTGGGTTCTGATGCCTTGCTCACATGGTCCGCCAGCGCACATTCATATATGCTCACAGGTGCCGATACGGATACATCATCGTCTTTTCTCTCATCGAGGAACTTCTCATCGCTCCATTCGATATCGCTCAAGTCGGTCACGACTGACATATACCATGCGTCATCGTTAACGACATATGATGAAAAAGGATCAAGAACCGTCTTGGACAGTCCGCCCTTCATATTTACTTCGTAATAATACTTATCTCCGACCTTGACTCCGGGCACGAACAGTCCGAATATGCCGGTGCCCTCTATTCGGTCCATCTGATGCACACGGCCGTCCCAGTTGTTGAAGTCGCCTACGACACTCACGCGCCTTGCATTCAGTGCCCACATCTAGAAGACAACACCGACTCTTTTTGATATGGTCACGGGGTGTGCTCCCATGTGCTTATAAGCATCATCGGATTTACCCTGCATGTAATCCTTGATGAACTTCGCAGGAAGCTTGTGCTCGTATCTGTACGCATCCTCAACCTTCCTGACATCTCCGCTCTCGAACTCGGCGAGATATGAATACTCGGCGGGTGCCTTGCCGCTCTTTAATACCGCAAAGAATCCGGCCTCATCCACGCATTCCATCTTGATGGCCTTATCTTCATCCGGCACCTGCAGCCTGACTTCAGTCGCATCGGGCACATAGACCTGATACAGTGTCGAGTTACCGCTCGTATGAGGTCCAAGTACTGCAGACGGATTATCCGATTCCGCATATACCACTGCCTCTATGGCAGGCCAGTTCATGAGTTTGTACATTCTGTTGTTCATATTATTCGCCTTTCATTCTGAAGCTGCAGACCGGGCTTACGCCAGATCATGAATGAACAATCCGCTTAAGAGCTTGGGTTCGAACCACGTCGACTTGGGAGGCATGAGAAGTCCTGCATCCGCTACCGCAAAAAGCTCATGTATATCAGTCGGGAACATTGCAAAAGCACATACACAGTCAACCGTGCATCTTCTCTCCAGTTCCTCTATGCCGCGTATACCGCCGACAAAATCAATACGTTTATCAGTCTTGGGATCCTCGATACCCAGAACCGGTCCCAGGATATTATCCTGAAGGACAGCAACATCCAGATCAGCTACGGGATCACCCTTAAGCTTATTCTGATCGTACTCAAGCACATACCACTTACCGTCCAGATAGAGCCCGCACTCTCCCTTATGTGACGGAGTAACGCGTCCGTCAGAAGACTTAACCTCATAAACCTCTCCGACCTTATCAAGGAACTGCCCGGCAGTAAGTCCGTTCAAGTCTCTGATCACACGGTTATAGTCCATGATCATGAGCTCGTTATCGGGGAACAGTACGGAAAGGAAATACTCGGCCTCGCTGCCCTCTTCGGGAACAGCCGGATCCTGACGCCTCTGAAGAGCTACCTTGCATGCCGATGCGCATCTGTGATGTCCGTCGGCAATATATATGCTGTCCATTCCCTCGAATGCCGATCTTATTGTCTCTATATCCGCACTGTCGGTTATGGCCCATACGCGCTGAGCGGTATCATACTTAACGAAATCATATAACGGGGCATCCTGCATGATACGGCTGATCACGGATTCTATCGCCTCGGAGCGTCTGTATGCAAGGAATATCGGTCCTGTCTGTGCATTACATGTATCGACATGTCTTATGCGGTCCACTTCCTTATCCGCACGGGTATTCTCATGCTTCTTAATTATCTGATCCACATAGTTCTGCACCGAGCTCGCAGCTACTATACCGGTCTGCGTACGCCCCTTAAAGGTCTGCGAATAGATATAATATGCCGGTGCATCTTCCTGAACGAATTCACCGCCTTCTATCTGAGCACGCAGCATCTCGCGGGCCTTATCATATACCTCATCCGCATACATATCATGATCGGGCTCGAACTGCGTCTCGGGCCTGTCTATACGCAGGAAACTGATATCATCACCTCTGGTGAGCTCATAAGCCTCCTGTCTGCTGTATACGTCATAGGGAAGTGAAGCGATCTGCGATGCAATATCGGGTCTCGGGCGAAATGCCCTGAAAGGTCTGATGTCTGCCATAGGTCTCCTTACCTTCCGGATACATCCGAAACTTTAAAATCACTATCTTTTATCCTATCAGAAACAGACCTTTTTCTCAAGAAATCAGCACCAAAAGATGATATACTGTATATCATAAAAAAGAAAGGCTGCCGTGCACATAAACGGCAGATCATACAGGTGAGAATCAACATGACCGAAAAGAATGCAAAGATACTTCAGAGGATCAATAAATATGCCGAGGAGAAACTTGCGGACATAGATCCGCAGAAGACTCCGGTAAGCTTTCAGTTAGAGACACTTAAGCCGATAATGCAGGAAATAGCCGATGAGGAAGGAATGTCCCTCGAAGACATGTTCATCCTCTATATGGATCTTGCCAGTGAAGCCGGTGTGATCGCCGAGCAGAGACTTCAGGATGATCTCGGCGAATCCCCGCAGTCCTTCTCCAATCTGGCTAACGCACTCGAGTAAATAAAACACGGCTGCGTAAAATGGATTTCCGGAGGAAAACATTTTACGCAGCCGTATTAACTTTTCTGAATTACTTTACCTTGCGGACGCGGAATACTCCGTCGATTGCCGCGATCTTCTCAATGATATCGTCGGATATCGGATCGGAAACATCGATCATGGTGTATGCGACATCTCCCTTTGACTTGTTTGTCATATCCTGAATATTCACCTTGGAGGAACCGAATACGGAAGTAAACTGTCCGATCATGTTGGATATGTTCTTGTGGAGAACTGCGACACGTCCTACCTGCTCGCATACTCCCATATCACACTTGGGATAATTCACACTGTTGACGATGTTACCGTTCTCAAGGTAATCCATCATCTCCTTAACAGCCATCTCTGCACAGTTATCCTCTGCCTCATCGGTAGATGCTCCGAGATGAGGAAGAACCAGACATCCGGGCTTACCTGCGGTAACAGGATTGGCGAAGTCAGATACGTACTTGCGAAGCTTGCCTGCTGCCAGTGCATCGACAACAGCCTGCTCATCTACGAGCAGATCGCGTGCGAAGTTAAGCAGAACCGCGGTGCTCTTCATCTTGGCTATGGCCTCGGCACTGATCATGCCCTTTGTGGCATCCATGAGCGGTACATGTACGGTGATGTAATCGCACTCGGTATAGATATCCATGACATTGACAACATGCTTAACGTCACGGCTTAAGTTCCATGCTGCGTCTACGGAGATATAGGGATCGTATCCGTATACTTCCATTCCGAAATGACGGGCTGTATTGGCAACCTTGATACCGATGGCTCCAAGGCCTATGATACCGAGCTTCTTACCCATCAGCTCAGTTCCTGCATATGCCTTCTTAGCCTTCTCAGCGCTCTTGCCGACTTCGGGATCGGATGCATTTTCCAGTACCCAGTCGATACCGCCCTTGATATCACGTGCTGCAAGGAGCATGCCTGCGATAACGAGTTCCTTGACCGCATTGGCATTGGCACCGGGAGTATTGAATACTACGACGCCTGCCTCTGCACACTTATCAAGCGGGATGTTGTTGACACCCGCACCTGCTCTTGCTACGCACAGAAGAGACTCAGGCAGTTCCATCTCATGCATGGATGCACTTCTTACCAGTATGCCTGCTGCCTCGTTTACATCATCGGTCTTTACGTAATTGCTCCCGAACTGAGTGGTTCCTACGGGAGATATGGGATTTAAGCAATGATACTTGAACATTTGTTTATCCTCTCTCTTATATCCTGTATACCTGTCAACGGATCATGAATTGGCTTCTTCGAACTTCTTCATGAACTCTACGAGCTTCTCTACGCCTTCGATGGGCATTGCATTGTAGATGGATGCTCTCATGCCGCCCACGGTGCGGTGGCCTTTAAGATTAACGAATCCGGCTTCGGTAGCTTCCTTAACGAACTTCGCATCCAGTTCCTCATTACCTGTTACAAAAGGAACATTCATCAGGGATCTGTCTTCTTTTCTGACAGTACCCTTGAAGAGCTTGGAAGAATCCAGGAAATCATAAAGGATCCTGGCCTTCTTCTCGTTATGAGCCTTCATTGCTTCAAGGCCGCCCATGTTCAGGATCCACTTGAATACCTTGCCGCAGATATAGATACCGTAGCAGGGAGGTGTGTTATAGAGTGAATCGTTATCTGCATGTGTCTTGAGTTTCATCATGGTAGGAGTACCCGGAAGCACTTCATCGGAGATCAGATCCTCTCTTACGATGACTACCTGTACACCTGCGGGACCTACGTTCTTCTGTACGCCTGCATAGATAAGTCCGTACCTGCTCACATCAACGGGCTCCGAAAGGAAGCATGAGGACTGGTCTGCAACGAGGATCTTACCCTTGGTATCGGGCAGATTCCAGAACTTGGTTCCGTAGATGGTATTGTTCTCGCAGATATAGACATAGTCCATATCATCGGTGATCGGCAGATCGGAGCAATCGGGAATATAGGAGAATGTCTGATCCGCACTGCTGGCAAGCTCAACTGCCTCACCGTAGATCTTAGCCTCCTGATATGCTTTCTTAGCCCACTGTCCGGTCAGGATGTAACCTGCCTTCTTATTCTTCATCAGGTTCATGGGTACTGTGGCAAAGAGCAGGCTTGCACCGCCCTGAAGGAACAGTACCTTATAGTTATCGGGGATATTCATGAGCTTACGAAGATCTGCTTCGGCCTCCTTGATGATGCCGTCATAGACCTTGGAGCGGTGACTCATCTCCATTACGGACATTCCACTTCCCTTGTAATCAAGCATCTCCTCTGCTGCTTCCTTAAGAACGCTCTCCGGAAGTACTGCAGGCCCTGCAGAAAAATTATAAACTCTTCCCATCTTTTTCATCTCCTCATATGAATTCGTAGTCTGAATGACTGTTAAACAAGCGGTGCCCATGTTTGAGCACCGCTAATTATTTTACCTTTATGAACGTAATACGTCAATTACAGATTAGCTATTCTTTCAACCGCTCTGGCGGTGTTTTCACGCGTACCGAAGGCGGTCAGTCTGAAGTAATGTTCCCCGTGAGGACCGAAGCCCGATCCTGGTGTACCGACTACATTAGCCTTATCAAGGAGATGATCAAAGAACTCCCAGCTCGTCATGTTATCAGGTGTACGCAGCCATATGTAAGGAGCGTTCACTCCGCCCGATACTTCAAACCCGGCTTTATCCAGCCCGTCAAGGATGATCTTCGCATTGGCCATATAGTAGTCTATGGTCTCCTTAACCTGCTTTCTGCCTGCGTCGGAATAGATAGCCTCTCCGGCTCTCTGTACTATGTACGGAGCACCGTTGTATTTGGTACCGTGGCGTCTTGCCCACAGAGGCCAGAGTTTCTCACCGCCCGTGGTCAGGTCTTTGGGTATGACCGTATATCCCAATCTGAGACCGGTAAATCCGGCGGTCTTGGAGAATGATCGGAACTCTATCGCACAGTCTTTTGCTCCGTTACACTCATATATACTGTGAGGCACGTCATCCTCTGAGATAAAAGCCTCATATGCGGCATCATACAGGATGATCGAATCATGTTCATTGGCATAATCAACCCACTTCTGAAGCATGTCCTTTTTGATCACGGCACCTGTGGGATTATTGGGGAAGCACAGGTAGATCAGATCGGGCACTTCATCGGGGAGTTCGGGAACAAATCCGTTCTCACGCTCGCAGGGCATGTAGATGACACCCTTAAATCTCTCGTTTGCGGCGTCATACTCACCGGTCCTGCCTGCCATGACGTTGGAGTCGACGTATACGGGATATACGGGGTCACATACGGCTATCGTATTATCCGTGCCGAAAATCTCCTGGATGTTTCCGCAGTCGCACTTTGCTCCGTCAGATACAAATATCTCATCGGGGGATATGTCGCATCCGCGTGCTTTGAAGTCCTTCTCTGATATCACGTTCCTTAAGAAGTCATATCCCAGGTCAGGTGCATATCCCCTGAAGGTCTCCTCATTGCCCATCTCATCAACTGCCGAATGCAGTGCATCGATGACGGTCGATGATAAAGGTCTGGTGACATCGCCTATGCCGAGCCTGATGATATCGGCATCGGGATGAGCCGCCTTATACTCACTGACCTTCTTTCCTATCGTCGAGAAAAGATAACTTCCCGGTAGTTTTAAGTAATTTGCATTGATCTTAGCCATTATACTGCCTCGCCTCTTTCGTTGATTATATCTTCGGCTATGACTCTGCGCGATACACCGCGGTCCATAGCCTGCTTGCCGATAAGTCTGTGTGCGTCGTCCTCCGATATGTGATCGCGTTCGATCAGTATCAGTTTGGCGCGGTTGACTATACGGATCTCCTCCATCTTCTCTTCGAGCGTCTGTGCTTTTTTCTCGGTCTTTTTGTATTTCTCTCTTATGGCCGACAGAAGACGTACGCTTCTTGACAGTGATCTCGCATTAATCGGTTTACATAACACAGGTATACCATACTCTGCCACCCTGTCATACACGTCATCGTATTTATCCGCGGGAGAAAGGAGCATGACAAGTGAACCGTTGGCGTCACTTAAGTCGATCGCCAGGTTGGTCGCTGTCTCGTCAGCCAGAGGGATATTAACGATGATCAGGTCAAAATCTCTCGAAAGCAGTTCGCGTCTTGCACTTGACGCGCTGCTTCTTACGACCACATCGCCGGTAACATATTCAGGCAGGACTTTCGATATGAAGCTGTTCATTTTATCGGAAGAAGATACGACGAGTACGTCGCACCGTCCGCTGTAAGCTTCTGCCATTTACCTGCAATACCTCTTGATGATCTGTTCGGGAATATGCTCTCTGACAAAGGCACTCGATGATGCCACTCCTATCGCCTCCTTGAGAGACTGCGGAAGAAGTGTGCCCTCCTGTGCTTCACCCGGAAGTTCGAGCCTGTTCTGTATGCCGTAGAGTCCGGCATATATCAGGAGCGCATATGCCAGATAGGGATTACTCAGAGCATCGGGAGAACGCAGCGAGGTTCGTATCATCCCCTTGTAATCGGATATATGTATCAGTTCGCTGTTACAGTCGCTGGACCAGTTGATCCTGTCCGGCGCGGTGTGAGTACCGAATCTCGCATAGGAATCCTCGGAAGGATTAAGGAACAGGGTTATATCACGGATCTTCTCTATGATACCCGCTGCCACGTATTTACCCAGGTCTGAACCGTCCGTGCCGGTGGCATATATGTTGATGTGGTATCCGTTACCCGGATTATCCCTGATCGGTACGGGGGAGAAATCTGCATACAGTCCGTTCCTGGCGGCTATGGTAGAGACTGCCATCTTATAAGTCGTCATCTGGTCTGCAGCCTTCATGGGCTTAGCAAAATGGAAATCTATCTCATTCTGTCCGGGGCCTCTCTCATGATGAGATCTCTCGGGTTCAAGACCCATGGCTTCTATGGTCAGACATATCTCACGTCGGATGTTCTCACCTCTGTCAAGCGGAGCGATATCCATATATCCGGCTTCATCATACGGGATCTCCGTAGGATATCCTTCATCATCGGTCCTGAACAGATAGAACTCGGATTCGTTACCGAACCTGAACTCCACTCCTGCTTCGTATGCCTTTTCCATGGCATGTGCAAGTATCACACGGGTATCCGATTCAAAAGGCTCTCCGTCGGGCGTATATACGTCGCAGAACATGCGCACGACCTTGCCGTTCTCCGATCTCCAGGGAAGGACCGCAAGCGTCTCGGGATCGGGCTTTAGCAGCAGATTGGCATGCTCGCTTCCCTCGAATCCGGCGATCTCACGTGCATTGATCTCAATACCGTCTGTGAATGCCTTGCTGATCTCGCCGGGCATCACGGATATGTTCTTCTGCACGCCGAATGCATCGCGGAACGCCATCCTGACGAACTTGACGTCATCCTCTCTTATATATTCTATAATCTCATCAGGGGTATACGACATCATAGCCTCCTCCTCTATATTGATTCAACATAAGCATGCCAGTACTTTTAACAAGCGTAAGCAGGACAAATATATGTCTCCGCAGTCGAGTACTGTCGGGTCGCAGACAAGGAGATCATATATTTTGTCCTGCGAACCCATATATATTTGGCATGCGAGCTTATTCACTAAGTGCGGCAGCCACAAACTCGCGGAATATCGGATGCGGCTTATTGGGACGCGACTTAAACTCCGGATGGAACTGTACTCCTATGTAGAACGGATGATCCTCGACCTCAACCGTCTCAACGAGTCTCTTATCTGGTGACAGTCCGGATATCGTAAGTCCGTTATCACTCAGGACTTCCCTGTAGTCATTATTATACTCATAACGATGGCGATGTCTCTCACTAATTTGCAATGTACCGTAACATTTCTCCATCAGCGTACCGGGAGTGATATCACAGGGATATGCTCCGAGACGGAGCGTGCCGCCCTTATCTATGCTGTCCGACTGACCGGGCATGAAATCAATGACCTTGTTCCTGCACAGCTCGTCAAACTCACCCGAATTGGCATCGGTGATGCCGCATACATCTCTCGCATATTCGATGACTGCGATCTGCATTCCGAGGCATATTCCGAAGTAGGGGATATTATTCTCACGCGCATACTTTGCTGCCAGGATCATTCCCTCTATTCCTCTGTCGCCGAAGCCGCCGGGAACTATGATTCCCTTTAAGCCCGAGAGTTTATCATCGGCTGTCTCTGCAGTGATCTCCTCGGAATCTATCCACTCTATACGCACATGTGCATTGAGGGCAAAACCGGCATGATTAAGAGCCTCGGCAACCGACAGATATGCATCATGAAGCTGGACATATTTACCGACCAGACCGATGCGCACCTCTCTTTCACGGTTAGCTATATCACTGACCACGCGTGTCCATTCATCAAGATCGGGCTCGGGTACGTTAAGCCCCAGTTCCCTGCACACAACCTCCGAAAAATGAGACTTCTCGAGCATCAGGGGAGCCTCATACAGGTTCGGCAGGGTTCTGTTCTCTATAACGCAATCTTCCTTTACATTACAGAACATCGCGATCTTCTTAAATATCGCTTCCTCGAGCGGTTCGTCACACCGAAGGACTATGATGTTGGGATTGATACCCATGCCCTGGAGTTCCTTGACGGAGTGCTGCGTGGGCTTGGTCTTATGTTCTTCCGAACCATGAAGATACGGCAGGAGTGTCACATGTATGAACAGACTGTTCTCTCTGCCGACTTCCAATGATATCTGTCTGACTGCCTCTATGAAAGGCTGTGATTCGATATCGCCTATGGTACCTCCGATCTCGGTGATGACGACATCCGCATCGGTCTCATTACCTACGCGGTATACGAATTCCTTGATCTCATTCGTGATATGCGGGATGACCTGTACGGTGGAACCGAGATACTCTCCGCGTCTCTCCTTATTAAGGACATTCCAGTAAACCTTACCGGATGTCAGGTTGGAGTATTTGTTCAGGTTCTCATCTATGAATCTCTCATAGTGTCCCAGATCCAGGTCGGTCTCCGCGCCGTCCTCGGTCACGAATACTTCTCCGTGCTGATACGGACTCATCGTTCCCGGATCGACATTGATGTACGGATCGAGCTTCTGAGCCGCAACCTTCAGGCCTCTTGATTTGAGAAGACGTCCGAGAGAAGCTGCGGTTATACCTTTTCCGAGTCCCGATACAACACCGCCTGTCACGAATATGTACTTAGTCATAACTCCCTCCTGTAACTGCAATACTTGAATCAGAGATTGGTATATCCCATCAGATATCTGTCAACCTCGGTAGCACAGTGGATACCTTCACGTATCGCCCATACTACGAGCGACTGTCCTCTGTGCATATCACCGGCAGTAAATACGCCTGTCAGATTGGTCGCATAATGATCTTCATCTTCGGTCTTAACGGTGCCGCGCGGAGTTCTCTCTATGCCTGCTGAATCGGGCAGGTAATCCTGCGCTCCGATGAAGCCTGCGGCAATGAGGAGCAGATCGCATTTGATCTCCTTCTCCGTTCCCTTAACCTCTGTCAGCTTACCGTTCTCAAAAGCAACCTTAACGGTCTTAGCCGTTTTGATCTTCTCCTTATCGGATGTGACTTCCTTAATGGTGGTCTCATAAACCCTGGGATCATCTCCGTACTTCCATATGGCCTCTGCATGACCGTAATCGGTACGTAATGTCTTGGGCCATTCGGGCCAGGGATTATCGCTTCTTCGCTCTGCCGGAGGCTTGGGCATCATCTCTATGGCAGTGACGCTTGCCGCGCCCATACGTATCGCAGTACCTATGCAGTCGTTACCCGTATCTCCGCCTCCGACTATGACGACATGCTTACCTTCTACCTGAGAAGTGAGCTTCTTATCGATCTTGCCGGATATAACACCACGGGTAACATCACTCAGGAAATCAACGGCATAGTATATCCCCTTTACACCATCCATTCCTTCTGCCGTGAGGGGCCTGGGCTTTTTAGCGCCGCAGCACAATACTACTGCATCGTATTCTTTTTTCAGCTCTTCAAGAGATACATCACGGCCTACATCGACGCCGGTCTTGAATGTTATGCCCTCTTCCTCAAGGATGCTGCGTCTGCGCTCGATGACCTTCTTATCCAGTTTCATGTTCGGGATACCGAACATCAGCAGTCCGCCTATGTTCTCATCTCTCTCTAATACGGTCACCAGATGGCCTCGACGGTTAAGCTTATACGCAGCTGCCAGTCCGGAAGGACCGCTTCCCACCACTGCTACCTTCTTACCGCTCCTTACCTCTGGAGGAAGCGCTGTCATGGTTCCCTTCTCATACGCCTTCTCGATGATGTAGAGTTCATTATCGTGGATCGTGACGGGATCTCCGTACTGACCGTTGATACATGCCTTTTCACACAGAGCAGGGCAAACACGTCCGGTAAACTCCGGAAAGGGATTGGTCTTAAGAAGCCGCATCAGTGCATGTGTGTCATGTCCCTTATAGATCGCATCGTTCCATTCGGGGATCAGATTATGCAGCGGACAGCCTGTTACCATTCCCTTAAGTTTCATGGCCGACTGGCAAAAAGGCACACCGCAGTCCATACATCTGGCAGCCTGACACATACGCGTCTCCGCTGAATTGTATTCATGAAACTCTTCGAAGCCGGCGGTCCTTAACTCCGGAGCTATCTCCGGGTTATCTTTTCTCGTGTATTCCATAAATCCTGTAGCTTTACCCATTTCAGATCACACTCCCCGTTATCTTCCTGAACGCTTCAAGTTCAGCATCTTCACGTGATATTCCCTGTTCCTCAAATCCGGCTATGGCGGTTATCATCTTCTGATAATCAACCGGGATGATCTTCTTAAACGATCCGACCATGTTATCGAAGTCCTTAAGTATCTCCTGTGCAAGTTCGGATCCGGTCTCTGCCTGGTATTCGGTCAGGATGTTCTTAAGTTCCTCGACATCGTATTTCTCGGATACATCCGAGAGCGTTACCATATCCTTATTGATCCTGCGGTACAGTGTATGATCACGGTCGAGTACATAAGCTATTCCGCCGCTCATACCTGCTGCAAAGTTCTTACCTGTAGGACCCAGGATAACGGCACGTCCGCCGGTCATGTATTCAAGTCCGTGGTCACCGCATCCCTCGGCCACTGCCGTGGCACCCGAGTTACGGACACAGAATCTCTCACCTGCCATACCGCAGATATAAGCCTTTCCGGATGTAGCTCCGTAGAGGGCCACATTACCTGCGATGACATTCTCCGATGCCTTGTAAGGGCTTCCCTTCGGCGGTACGACTATGATCTTTCCGCCGGACAATCCCTTACCCATACCGTCATTAACATCACCGTAGAGTTTGAGCGTAAGTCCTTTAGGTATGAACGCACCGAATGACTGTCCGCCGCCGCCTGTACAGTTGATGGTATATGTATCATCGGGCAGCGCCTCACCCTTGCGGGTCTTCTGTACATATCTGACTATCTCGGATCCCAGTATCGTGCCGAATGTTCTGTCGGTGGAGTCGATCTTAACGTCGATCACGTGCTTGCTCTTATGATCCTTCTTTGACTTCTCGAACCACGGAAGAAGGGTCTTCTCATCGGGAGTCTCGGACAGTTTGAAGTCATATACGTCAGCCTGGTCGAATCTCATTCTGACGGGCATGTCGTTCTCGTCTGCAGCTTCATGATCGTGAAGTATCATGCCCAGATATACGGAAGCAGCTCTTGAATGTATCTGAGCTTCCCTCTTTCTGAGGAGAGATGTACGTCCTATCATCTCATCGACGGTCTTTACGCCGAGTGAAGCCATGATCTCACGCAGATCCTGTGCCACGAACCTCATAAAGTTCATCACATACTCAGGCTTACCGCAGAATCTCTTACGAAGTTCCGCATTCTGTGTTGCGATACCTGCGGGACAGGTATCCTTGGAGCAGACTCTCATCATCATGCATCCGAGTGAGATCAGGGGAGCGGTCGCAAATCCGTACTCCTCTGCTCCGAGGCACGCGGCGATCGCTACATCACGACCGGTCATCAGCTTACCGTCTGTCTCTATACGTACTCTCGTACGAAGGCCGTTCTCTATCAGGCTCTGATGTGTCTCGGCTACACCGAGCTCCCAGGGAAGACCTGCGGAATGAACCGATGAATAAGGTGCTGCACCGGTACCGCCGTCATAACCGGATATAAGTACGACCTGGGCTCCTGCCTTGGCTACACCCGATGCTATCGTTCCGACGCCTGCTTCGGATACGAGCTTGACGGATATGCGTGCATCACGGTTGGCATTCTTCAGATCATATATGAGCTGTGCCAGGTCCTCGATCGAATAGATATCATGATGAGGCGGAGGTGATATGAGCTGCACACCGGGCGTTGAATGTCTGGTCTTTGCGACCCACGGATATACCTTCTTGCCGGGGAGGTTTCCGCCCTCACCGGGCTTGGCTCCCTGTGCCATCTTGATCTGTATCTCGGCAGCACTGAGAAGGTATTCTTCGGTCACACCGAATCTGCCCGAAGCCACCTGCTTAACGGCGCTGTTTCTGTCGGTGCCGAACCTGTCGGTCGCCTCACCGCCTTCACCGGTGTTGGACTTTCCTCCCAGAGTGTTCATTGCGATCGCTATGGTCTCGTGAGCTTCCTGAGAGAGCGAACCGTATGACATCGCACCGACCTGGAACCTCTTAACTATCTCCTCAACGGGCTCGACTTCATCGATGGATACAGGCGTACCTGCGGGAACGAATTCGAGCAGTCCGCGCAGAGTATGAGGATGCTTCTTATCATCGACCAGTTCCGCATACTGCTTGTATGTCTCATAATCACCGTTTCTGACAGCCTGCTGGAGCAAGGTGATCACTACCGGATTATAGAGGTGATCCTCCTTGTCATGACCGCTTCTTAAGTTATGGAATCCGATACTGTCGAGAGTCGTATCGGACGGAAGGCCCATCGGATCAAAAGCATGATCATGTCTGAAAGCGATACCCTCTTCTATCTCGCGTAACCCTATGCCGCCTACACGGCTAACGGTACCTGTGAAGTAGTTATCTATTACTTCGCGGCTTAAACCTATAGCTTCGAATATTCTTGCAGACTGATATGACTGAATGGTGGATATACCCATCTTGGCTGCGATCTTGACCACGCCCTTAAGAAGTGCGTCATCATAATCGTCTACTGCCGTGTAATAGTCTTTATCGAGAAGACCTATCTCAATGAGCTCGCCTATGCACTCGTGGGCAAGATAGGGATTGAGTGCTCTGGCACCGAAACCCAGGATACATGCTGCCTGATGCACATCACGTATCTCACCGCTCTCTAAGATCAGTGATACGGCTGTCCTCTT
>Ga0129306_1002674_pt1 | contig 15096 bp, 12 predicted proteins | sample P827metagenome_FD_94438 | JGI IMG/M metagenome (GOLD analysis project Ga0129306, IMG submission 94438) | Capybara group fecal microbial communities from Wisconsin, USA - P827 metagenome | ecosystem: Host-associated > Mammals > Digestive system > Large intestine > Fecal | place: USA: Wisconsin...
CCATTTATTTTGGTGGCTATGGAGTGAGTGTTCACCTCTTCCCATTCCGAACAGAGAAGTTAAGCCTCACATCGCCGATGATACTGCACTTGTTTGTGGAAAAGTAGGTCGCCGCCAATTTTTTTAAAGAGCATCTCCAATCGGGGTGCTCTTTTTTTTTGTTTTTATAGGTGAGTTCAGCAAATTCCGATACAAGTTCTCCCCTATGGAGTGCCACTCTGTTATTATTCTTTTATATATAAAAATGTGGCGAATTGTTGATCCGCCACATTTTCATCAGACAAAGATATGACGATAGAATTACTTTTTTACTCGTCCTTTACAAGCGTAAAATGTGCATTGATGGATTTTTGGTCAATGGCAGACCGGACATTGAATACTTTCCTTTGAGGAAGATAACCAGGCTTTTCACAAGTGATCTCGATTTGCACATCACCCGAATTATTGTAAGTGAGGCCTTTAATATCAAAACTTTCGGTAGACTCGTAAGGTGTTGTAGCCTTATAGTTTTTATTGGTGTTTTTTACGTTTGGTGTAGAAGAAATAATACGCCAATAAACGTCTGCACCAGCAGGTCTTGATGTCACTTCCCAAGAAATAATAGTGTGTTCCAAAGCTGTATTACCATCACCTGTTACCGATTTGTCTTTTTCTGATGAAGGTGAATTTGACCTATGCAAAAAATAAGCAATACGATCCCAATCTATATCATTCAAGGCATTTGCATATGCTTGGTTGATGGATTGTGACGCAACAGAGTAACTGTTTCCACTGCCTTGTATAGATGCGCGTCCACTGACATTTACGGTCGGATAAACTTGTCGTTTATCGTGGTCGTAAACAGCAATTACCATTCCAACCACTGCAGACCATCCAATGCCATCAAGCCAGCTTACATTAAATGATTTGAGTGATACTTCCATCAGATAGTCTGAAGAAATGTCGCTGTCTAATTTGAAACCCATTGTTCGCATATGACGTCGTATACTTTCGTTCACAAATGAAATAATGTCTGGATTTACGTTGACATTCGGTTTGGATGTAACATATCCATCGTGTTTTAGCAAGATGTTTCTGTTAGAAATTGGACGTTCGTCTTTCAGGTTTATTCTAATTCCGTAATCCAAATTCACATAAGCATTAGCTGTCGCAGATGCAGTCAAGTCGAGGTTTATTACTTTAGGGGCAGGTGGTGGTGGAGGTGTCGTCTGTGAGACTGTTGAAGTAGAAATGCACGAAACGTATAAAAGGCTTGTCAATACTATCACCAAAATTGATTTACATAAGTTTTTCATAATCTATTCAACTAAAATAATAATTAGATAATTCTCTTTTATATAACTGATAAAATACAGGCTGTTTGATATTGTTTACGATGTCAATACCTGATATGCAACTACTATTTTGATGTTTTCAGTTTTATAGCCTTGCCAGAAACAGTTGTTAGGTAAGTAATGGTTGTTGTTGAAGATCTCCAGTGTTCATCAACAGTCCCTTCAACACTGGTTGTGTAAATTGGTTCAATTACATAGTCGCCACCTTGTTCTCTAACAAGATTTATAAGTCTGTATAAAGCCATTCTTCTTACAATTTCTTCGGGCGATTTGGTGTTCACTTCGCTAAATTCAGAAAGGAAGCCACTCCTGAGAACACCGCTGTATTTATTTAAAACAAGAGTCCCGTTCAATGCTAAGTATTCAAGCGAGAATGTTCCGTCAGGGTCTGTCAGAATGAATGTTCCATTTTTTATCGTCAATATTATTCGAGCAGAAGACTCAACTCTATCTAAAACAACATAGTCCTTGCTGTCTAATTTCATATCGTCAAAAGAGACGGTTTTAATCATATTTTGAGATGAGGGCAAGAATTTGTAAGTTGCTACCGGTGAACAGGAAAAGAATGATAATGATGTCAGTAACATCATACTAAAAATGATTCGTCTTTTTGTCATTTTTGCATTTGCCGGTTATATACCATAGGCACGTCGGTTTTGATTTGCGATATTTTAGTTTTGTGCCGTGATTGTATGCACATAAAAAGAGCGTGGCACTTTCGCTTTAATCGGTACTTTGAGGTCTTCGACTACCTTTACACTCCAATTATAACGTACAAGCCCACGCAAAACGTGAAAGCTGTCGCTTGGCTCTGGAGTGTAATTTGAAGTTGTCGAAGTTTCAAAGCACCAGATAAGCTACTTTGCTTTTTCCTATTCTATGATGTGCATACTAAACTATGCGCTATGCTTCATTGGCAATTATATTCGTTAATACTATATTTGAAATCGGCTGCAAAGGTACAAACTTTTCCCGATACGGCCAAAAGTTTTTTCATTTTGCATCGGAAAATGGCACTTGGTTGGCCTATGTCAGGGTGGGGTCTGCTTCGGACCAACTCCGTCCGTTGTACAATATATGTACAATACTTGTACAATATATGTACAATTGGTAAACGTACAAATATTGTACAAGTATTGTACATATATTGTACAACGGACGGAGTTGGTACCTTGAAGGGTTGGTTTTGAGATAGTTAGGTTATGAATTTGATATTTACCTTTTGCGTTGATTTTCAGTGTCTTGACCATTTTGGGGTGTATTTTAACGAAAATTTAATATTACGAGCGGTCGGCGATAATTGATATTTTTTGTATCTTTGCAATCTGTTTCAGAATACTAATTGTTGTTTAATTTACAATATATCACGCTTATATGGCAATGATTAAGACACCGGTGAAGGGTATGCCCGAGCAGCTGCCTGCCGATATGGAAATTCGCGAATATGCGCTGAATCTTATCAAGGAGACTTATGGTCGCTTTGGTTTCAACCTGATAGAGACTCCTGTTATCGAACATATTGAGAACCTGACTAACAAGCAAGGTGGCGAGAACGAATCTTTGATATTTAAAATTCTTAAACGTGGCGAGAAACTGAAGGAATCGGAGGGCAACGACGAGTTGTGCGACAGCGGATTGCGTTATGACCTTACGGTGCCGCTGAGCCGTTTCTTTGTCAATAATATGAATATTCTCCCTTATCCATTCAAGGCAATGCAGTTGGGAAGTTCGTTCCGGGCTGACAAGCCGCAGAAGGGCCGTTTTCGCCAGTTTACGCAGTGCGACATCGATATTATCGGCGACGGGTCCAACCTGGCCGAGATTGAGTTGATTTCGGCCACTGCCGAGATGCTGCACCGCTTAGGGATGGGCAATTTCAAGATTCGCATCAACGACCGCCGCATATTGCGCGCTATGGCTACGGCCTGCAGTTTTCCGCAGGAACGTTTTGACGAGATATGCATTGTTCTTGACAAGCTTGACAAAATCGGTGTGGATGGCATCGCCGAGCTGCTGCGTAAGATGGATCTGCCCGAGGAGGGCATTGTCCGCTACTGCGCAATGCTGGCCGACGGCACGGATTATGAGCAATGCGCAGCTTTTGTCGGGAAGCATATCGCCGAGGCCCTTGAGCCGGCCATAGGCGCCAATATGGACACCATTATCAGCTGTGTACGTGCCATCGTCCAAGGCCGTGGCACGATTGTGTTCGACCCCTCATTGGTTCGCGGAATGGGCTATTACACGGGCCCGATTTTCGAGATTGAGCTTGTCGACAAGTCGAACTATTCGTTCTCGATTGCCGGCGGCGGCCGCTATGACGAGATGATCGGCAAGTTCAGCGAGGGCAAGATAAACGCTCCGGCTTGTGGCTTCTCGATTGGCTTTGAGCGCATTGTAACTATCTTGAAAGACAAGGGATTCAAGGTGGAGCGCCAGTGCGAGTCGGTGGCCTACCTGCTGCGTCCCGACCTGCCGTCCGAGCGCGTGCGCGAAGTCATCGTTGAGGTCAACACCCTGCGCGACGAAGGCAAACGCGTGCTTATCAGTCCGAAAGCCAAGAATATCAAGGCTCAGATTGAGAAACTCGAGGAATACGGTTACACGAGGATAGTGAAAATAGACAACTGAAATGGCGTTAAAACGTCATAACAATATAACGTTAAAACATTAAAACAGGAACAATCACAGAATCAGGTCTTCGAGAACCACTTTGGGTACATAATGGATGCCATTCCTGCGATAGTAGGAATGGCTTTCGTTTTCTTTAATGGGTACGAGCTCAAATTTCTCAGCACCTTTGCCTACACAAAGTATCGCTACGGGTTCGTATGGGAGGGCAAAGGACTCTTTTAGTCTCGACTTGTTGAATGCGCCGATAATCAGACTGCTGAGTCCCATCTCGGTGGCCTTGAGCATCATCGTTTGGAGCGACATACCTAGGTCTATATCTACCAGCTTGTTCTCTTCCATCGTTGAGCACACGATGATAAAGGCCTCGGGTTCAGTGCCTGGGAATGGCAGATGCAATTCGGGTAGGGCCGCACCCATCTTGATGTTATCCAATACTTTTGTTGCCTCTTCGCCCTGCGTAACCAAACGAAAACGAAGCACTTGACGGTTGCATCCGGAACCGATCTTGGTGTTGACGGCGACTATCTGTTGCAGTTCGTTACGACTGACAACGTATGATTTGTTGTATCCACGTGTTGAACGATTTTTCAGTAACAATTCGTCAAGGGTGTGTCCCACACGTTTTGTAACAGTCTTTTTGCCGAAAACGGCATCGTATCTTTTTTCAAGGTAGTTGTCAGCCATATATTGTATAAAGTTTAAAGTTCTGAAGGTTGGGGCTATTACTTTTTTGTGCATTTGTACATTCGGCAAACACCAAAGAATATTTTGCGTTGGCACACTTTACAGCCAGTTTTTTCAAGCATTTTGCGCATTTGTTTCCCTTTCGGGAACCGTTCAATCGATTCGGGAAGATAGGTGTATGCCTCGCGGTTTTTGGCTATCTTCTCGCCGAGCAATGGTATTATGCAGCGTGTATAGAGATTATAGAATGGTCGTAACATAGGATTGTCAGGCGTAGAGAGTTCCAGTATCGCCATACGACCTCCAGGTTTCAGCACCCTGACCATCTCTGTAAGACCTTTTTCTAAGTGGACAAAGTTGCGTATTCCAAAAGCGCATCCAACGCAGTCGAAACTGCCGTTATCGAAAGGCAACGACTCGGCGTCGGCGATGATGCACTCTGTTTCGAGAGCCATCTTGTTGCTGGCTATTTCAAGCATTTTTTTCGACAAATCAACGCAAACTATAGGCTCATCGGCACCAGACCTATACATCTCGAAAGCCAAATCACCTGTCCCGGCAGCGACATCGAGGCATTTGGGGCGCCATTGTCCGCGAGTGAGCCATTTTGCTCCACGTCGACGCCATAAGCGGTCCATCCCAAATGTCATCAGATGGTTCAGGCTGTCATAATTGTCCGCTATTTTGTCAAAATCGTATGCCATTATTGCAACCAACCTCCATAAAATAAAGCCTGAAGAAATGTGCTAAACACAAGAAGGGGCAACATCGGGTCCAGGTCTTTACCGTGTCGTTTCCATACTCCCACAAGGTGAAAAATAAAAAGCGGTATCGGCAAGCCCCAAAGCAAAACGCCCAATGGGGTAACATAGAAACAACCTGCGCCAATAACTACCAAAAAGGTCTGGTACCACTTGGCACGCCGTTCTCCAATCCTTAACGGAATAGTCCTGCGGATACCTTCATCGCTGGCCATATCGCGGATATTGTTCACATTCAGCACCGCAACACTCAACAAGCCGATGCCTATGGCCGGCATTATGACATAGAGTTTCCAGTCAAGAGTATGTGCAACGACAGAGTAACTGCCCAAAACACTTACAAGTCCAAAGAAGATAAAGACGAAGATGTCGCCGAGGCCTTTATAGCCGTAGGGACTTTTACCCAGTGTATAGTGTGTGGCTGCCCATATTGCAGCGGCACCAAGAATCAATACCCACCAAGGGCTGCCTGAAACCAGCACCATAGTTAGGCCGCTTATGCAGCAGGCTACCACGGTTCCGTTGATTGCGCGCCACATCTGCTTGACGGTGAGACCGCCTTCTGACATACTGTAGTTAGGTCCTTCTCTGTCCTCGCCGTCCACACCGCTGAGATGGTCGCCCATCTCGTTGCTAAGGTTGGAAAGCACCTGCAGCAGACAGGCAGTCAGCATCACAAGGGTAAACACCAAGTCGCTGCCTCCTGGCTTATTAATAGCAAGCAATCCTCCGCACACCACGCCTGCCAATGACAGTGGCAATGTGCGGAGGCGCATTGACTTTATCAAATTACGAATTACGATTTTTGAATTTTGAGGCATAACGTGTTAGCCTTTCAAAATTCAGTTCTTAACATCCAACTTTATGCACAACTCTTCAAGCTGGGCGTCTGCGATAGGTGATGGGCTTCCGCTCATAACGTCGCGGCCGCTATTGTTCTTCGGGAAGGCGATGAAGTCTCGAATGCTGTCGGCACCTCCGAAGAGCGAGCAAAGACGGTCGAAACCGAAGGCCAAGCCTGCGTGAGGAGGTGCACCATAGGTGAAGGCGTCCATCAGGAAGCCGAACTGAGCCTGAGCCTGCTCGTCGGTGAAGCCAAGCGTATGGAACATCTTGTTTTGCAGTGTGCGGTCGTGGATACGGATACTGCCACCGCCGACCTCGACACCGTTCATCACTATGTCGTAAGCGTTGGCGCGGATGTCGCCCCAGCGGTTCGAATCGTCGAGTAGAGCTTCGTCCTCGGGTTTGGGAGCCGTGAAGGGGTGGTGCATAGCGTAGTAGCGCTGCGTTTCCTCGTCCCACTCCAGCAGCGGAAAATCAATGACCCACAACGGAGCAAAAACCTCAGGATTGCGCAGGCCAAGCTGGTTGCCCATCTCGAGACGCAAGGCGCAGAGCTGAACGCGTGTCTTCATAGCTGGACCGCAGAGTATCAGCATCAGGTCGCCGGGCTTTGCACCAAACTTCTCGGCAATGGCCTTTTGGTCGTCCTGCGTGTAGAACTTGTCGACCGAGCTCTTAAACGAGCCATCGGCGTTGTATTTGATATATACCATTCCGCCGGCGCCAACTTGCGGACGTTTGACGAAGTCGGTCAGTGCATCAAGCTGTTTGCGGGTGTATTCGGCGCAGCCTTCTGCGCAGATACCGACCACCAGTTCGGCATTGTCGAACAGTCCGAAGCCCTTGCCTTTAGCGACATCATTGAGTTCTACGAACTTCATACCGAAGCGGATATCCGGCTTGTCGCTACCATACAGACGCATTGCATCGTGCCACGTCATACGCGGGAACTGGTCGAATTCCAAGCCCTTCACCTCCTTGAAAAGATGTTTGGCCAGACCTTCAAAAGTCTGAAGAACATCCTCCTGTTCTACAAACGACATTTCGCAGTCGATCTGCGTGAACTCCGGCTGACGGTCGGCGCGCAGGTCCTCGTCGCGGAAGCAACGAACAATCTGAAAGTAGCGGTCCATACCTGCCACCATCAGCAGCTGTTTGTACTGCTGCGGACTTTGCGGCAAGGCATAGAACTCGCCGGGATTCATACGAGAAGGCACTACGAAATCGCGTGCACCTTCGGGTGTAGACTTGATAAGGAACGGAGTCTCTATTTCAAGGAAGTTTAGGTTATTCAAGTAGTTGCGCACCAAGATTGACATACGGTGACGCAGCTCGAGATTGCGGCGCACAGGATTGCGGCGCAAGTCCAGATAGCGGTATTTCATACGAAGGTCGTCGCCGCCATCGCTCTGATCCTCGATGGTAAAAGGAGGAGTCTTTGCAGCGTTGAGCACATTCAGCTCCTTGACATCGATCTCAATCTCGCCAGTCGGAATCTTGGTGTTCTTCGATGCACGCTCAATGACAATGCCCTTTACTTGAAGCACATATTCGCGTCCCAGCTTGCGGGCCTTCTCGCAAAGTTCGGCATTGGTCTCCATATTGAAGGCTAACTGAGTGATACCGTAGCGGTCACGCAAATCAATAAAAGTCATACCTCCAAGGTCACGACTGCGCTGCAACCAGCCGCACAGCGTCACTTCCTGACCTACATTGCTAATATTTAATTCTCCACAAGTGTTTGTACGATACATAGATATATTGTTTTATTATTCGTTTTCGCAGATGCAAAAATACGAAAAAAAACGTAATTCCGAACCTCTTTTATATGTAAAAAGAAGTATTCTTGCCGGTAATATACATTTAAGTAATGAAATAATATTTTGCTACATCAACAATTCTTTGTACTTTTGCAATTCGAAAATACGACGATACATTGAACGTATCTGAAGAACTCACCACCTCGGATGGTGCGCAATGCAATCGTCCGGAACTTTTTGTTAAACTAAATTTTACAGCAATGAGAAAGTTATTATTAATTTGTACAATGGCATTAAGTTGCATCTTTGCTGCCTGCGAACCGGAAGAAATAACTCCCGGTGGCGGTAACGGGAACAACGACGCATTGACGATGGCACAGGTGGTTGGCACCTGGCAATCGACACACACTCAAATTGCAGGCGAAGATGCCCCTGTCGAAATCAGCATAACAATGAATGAGGACGGCACAGGCTATTTGAACAACGGCGGAAACCCGTTCCACTTCACTCTCAGCGGTATGCAAGTGATTGTCACTCCCGAAGGTGGTAACAATTATGCCTTTACCGTCGAGTCGATTACCGAAACGGAGATGGTGATGACCGGCGACGTCATTCCCGGCACCGGCCAAGCAGTCCCCTTCAAAGGCTGGTTTACCAAAGTGAACGGCAGCAATCCCGGCGACAACCCCGGCAATCTCGGCATTAGTGCACCTCAAGTGGTGCAAATCACGGCACATTCGATGACAATAACCTCGCATCTCACCGGCGATGTCGACAACTACCTGTCGCAATACCCCAACCACAGCTGCGGCTACATTTGGTGCCCCCAAAGCGAAGGCCTCCCCACAATGAACAGCAACGTGGTGACGGCAGAGGGTGACAATCTGACAGTAACCATCAACAACCTCGAGGCTCTATCGGGCTATCACGTACGCTCCTGGTTGAGGCTCACGCCCGACAGTGACCCCATCATCAGCGATTATCGCATTTTCCTGACCGAGCAGGACAACTCCCCCGAATGGGTCGACCTCGGTCTCCCCAGCGGTCTGCTCTGGGCCAACAAAAATTTGGGCTCCAACGCTCCCTATGAGCACGGCTTCTATTATGCCTGGGGCGAAACTTCACCTAAGAGCGATTACTCCTTTGAAACGTACATTTATAGCCACGGAGACACACGTTACATCACCAAGTATTGCACCAGAGAAGAAGATGGCTGGAACGGTTTTACCGACAACCGGACTACCCTTGAGCCCAGCGACGATGCCGCCACAGTCAATCTGGGCAACGGAGCTCGGATTCCTACCGATGAAGAATGGGAAGAACTGATAAACAACACCACTGCCGAATGGGAAGTCGTTTCCCCTGATGGTGAAAGTATAATCTATGGCATCACTCTAACTGCCGCCAACGGCAATAGTATCTTCCTGCCAGCTACGGGCTACAAGTCGGGCACTACCCGCTTTGAGTCTCACGAAGGCTTTTATTGGTCTTCCACGCTTGCCCGGTACGTTAATTCATATAATGCAGAAGTTTTCAATTTTTGGAAAACTGGTGACGATGTTGACCTGGTGACTACGATAAGTTCCCGTAACGCTGGACTCGCTGTCCGTGCGGTACGTGCCGGCCAATAAGCAGCCCTTGTTCCCCTTAATCATAAGCCCCGGGCGATGCATAATGCACCTGTCCGGGGCTTTATAATTGTTTATTAGGCAGATTGCAGGTAGAACTGCATCGCTTATAAAGACGGATTTATCAAAACATATATCCCATCTTGATATACAGGTTGCTCACCTTGCCGTTGTCCTGCTTGTCGAAAGCCGTGGCCCAGTCGACACTGAGAACGAAGTTGTCGTTCATAGCCAGCTTCAGGCCGCAGCCGCCCGAGAGGTGTAGGCTGTGAAGACGAGCCTCGTCAAAGCACGACGGGTCGATGGTATACGCCGTTCCGTCGATAGTAGTGACAGGGTTCAGGACAACCTGCTCCGGGTCTGAGACGACTAAATGGTACGGCTGCACCACCATACCGGCATCGACGAAGGGGTTGAGACCTACATAGAACTGGTTTTTGCCCACGTTGAACTTGAAAAGTTGCGTGCGCAACTCAACATTGGCGAAAGCCACACCTGGGGCGAGGATGCGGTTGCGCATAATGCCTCGCACCGAATTGGCACCGCCAAGGCCCTCGTACACAACGCGCTGCATATACAGCTGGTTGAGGTAGGTGTTCAGATAGAAAGGGCTCTCGCCAGCGACGTTAAGCTGTGTGCCGATGCGATAGGCCAGCGTCAGCCGATTGGCCACAATAGGCAGATAATGCCGCCAGGCAGCGTTGAATTTCATATTGTTATAGTCGCTCATCGAACCCAAACCAGCATAGTATGTGAAGAACGCATCGGCGTGAATGCCTTGACGTGGGTTCTGCTGACGGTCGCGCGTGTCGTAGGTGATGCCGGCGTGTAGGTAGGGATGAGCTCCACCCGTGGCCTCGCTTGACTGGATATATCCATAGGCGACATAACGGTCAAAAAGGGTCACTGTGTCGGGCAGTAGCTTGTCCTCGTCCTTGGTGAACTTGTTCAAGCGGTCCACATCCACTGGCCCAACACCGAAATAGAGCACTCCGATGCCTGCGTTCCAGTACCACGGCTTGCGGATTTCACCTTGCAGGTCAGCCGAGAAGCGGAACAAGTCGCGACGGTATTTATAGTAAGCCCTCGTGATGTAGGCAGCATCGTCCTGTGTCGAATAGGCCGAATTGTAATGCGACTCATAGCCGTTGAAGCCGTAGAAGTCGCACATCTGGTCGGGAAGATAGGTCAGGTCGACGCTCAGACGGTGGTTCGGAATAAGATACTTTGAGTCATACGACCCTCTGAAGATGCCGAAATTCTTGGTCGTGTAGGCGGCCTCGGCATAAAACGAATGCAGATAGTCGGGATAGGTCGACCCGTCGCCGAAGTAGTAGATGTTGGTCAACGCACCATACTGAAACCCCAAGTCGGCATCGAACGCCACGCTGGGCAAAACGCCGAAATTCCATCCTGTGCGGACGTGCTTGGTCGTGTCCTGTGCTGACACGCTTGCCGTTGCTGCAAGCATAATGGCCAATATTACCACTTTCCCTATATTTCGTTCTCCGTTCTCCGTTTTACGTTCTCCGTTTCCCTTGCGCGGCTTGCGGAAAATGAACAGGGCGAATATCGCTAATGCCACAACCATAATTCCTACTGAAATGAACGTGTTGGTGAGGCTCTGCGGAGCGAAGCCCATCAGCAGCAGCACCGGAAAACCGAATGCCAGAGCCGGAATGGTCTGAAGCACAAGGTTGTTGGCTGCCGGCGTCTCGAAGCGCGGGTCTATCTCGCGCAGCAGAATCATACCGTTCGATGCCGTGCCGGTCAGCATACCGAACATCGAGAAGAAGGCCTCGTATTTGTAGTCGGGATAAAGTTTGCGGCAGCAGCGTAGCACATACCAGAAAGTCACCAAGGCCCCAAGCGTGCAAACCAAAACCAATGGCAGCCAGATGGCGCGCAGGTTCTGGAAGTCGATGGCGGCGGTGCCGGCAACAATCATAAAGTCGAAGCAGGTGCCGGCAATGCGATCCAACGTATAGTTGTTGATGTACTCGCGCTGCATCCAGTTGCTCTTGCGCAGACGACCGATAATCCATTTCACCAGCACGCCAAGCAGGGTGCCCCACAGGAAGTTGAAGCCCCAAACCAAAGGCTTGAGAGTCTTTACTCCAAAGTCGCCAAGCTCAAGTTGCTGCACACCGAACATCAGCAAAAACACCAACGCATAGACAAGCAGCACAAGACACAGCTGCACCGTCAGCTTGTCGATAGACTCCGAGTGCGGTATCTCGCCTTCCGACTCATAGTCCTCAAGCGTGTATTTCTCAACGTATGTGCCGTCGCTCACTTTCAGCTTGCCTCTGCGACGAAGGACATTCATATAGACCACACCGACAAGGCTGCCCACAATGAAGCCCATAGCGGCAATGCTGAGGCCGAAGTCCTTGCCGTAGAAGGTGATACCCTGGTTTGAAGCCCAGTCGCTGAATGTCACACCGAAGTTCAGCGCCTGTCCGGGTCCCTGCCCGTAGCCCATAGGCAGCAGCATACCTCCGGCATAAAACATATTGGAACTCTTCCACCACAAAAACAGAGGAATGGTAATCACCAGTCCAGCCAGTCCCTGAAGGATGTAGGTGCTGGCGGTCACTGCTCCGGTCTCGACGACCTTCATTGTAGTGGTCGAACTCTTGATTTTCTTGTTCTTCAGAGCCATAGCCACAAAGCCAAGGCCCAAGGCGTGATAGGTTATAATCTCCATCACGTGGCGGTCGACAAGCTCATTGAAAAAGCTTAACGGCTTGAGGCACAATATCAGCAATCCTGCCAGTAGCGCCGACGGCAGTAGGCTGCGGCGGAACAACGGCACATTGCATCTTACAAGGTTGGCAACAAGCAGGGCGGCGATAATGACAAATAACTGTATCAGCCACGCCCAAGATGAAAGATCGGCAAAAGATGACATAATATGGATTAATGGTTAAAGGTTAAAGGGTTTTAGGGTTAAAGGGATTTAGGGGGAGTTAAGGGAAGTTAAGGGAAAGTTAAAGGGAGTTAAGGGACAATACATTTGTCAATTCACAAATTAACAAATCAACGAATCAACAAAGTAAACAAATCAACAAATCAACAATCTCATTCGGCTACAGGAGCGGGCTCTTCGGCAGGTGCCTCGGCAGGAGCGGCTTCAGCGGCGGCCTCGGCAGGCTGCTCGACGGCCTCAGGCTGCTCTTTCTTGAAGGGCAGACCCACATATTTCAGCGTATTGGTGAAATAGAGGGCGCAGAAGATGCCACCCAGCACCACCAGCGTGATGAGACACTTCTTCCAAGCAGGCATCTTCTTGTCGGCGTAGGGGTCGGGCACCGTTACCAACGGGTATTTGGCCAGATTGGTCAGCGTTGCGCCAAAGGCAGTGTTGATGCGCACCTGGGCGTTGATAGCCCAGCCGTTGGCGTTGAGCACGGGCCCCAGATTGCGGCGACGCAGCTTGGTCCAGGCAATGAACATCGATGGTCCGGAGACCACCACGACAATGACCAACAGCAGCAGAATGACATTGTACCACTTGGCAAAGAGGAACGAGCCCAAGCCTGCCAGTGCAGCGCCCAAAGCGCCCAAAGCCAAGCCGATGGCGGCAAAGATACCGGCAAACTTGGCTATGTCGAACGGCGTCTTCTTGGCAGCGTCGGCGGCAGGAGCGGCAGCGCCCTCGGCCGGCGGCACGGTGCCTATGTTGTTGGTTGCAGTGTCGGCCTTGGCGGTCAGGTTGTCCATCTGCTTGGCCTCCTTTTCGGCGGCGTTCTTGTTGATCTTGTCGGTGATGAACTTCCACAGTTTCTTGTATGGAGCCCAGAAAGCCTGGCGCACGCTGATGGGATTGTCGACAATCTTGGTTACGGTGGCGTCCCAATCCTGGCCCGTGCGGTCATAGAACACGGCGTTCTTGCCCACACGCAGGTCCTCGACATCGCCGTCGGTCAGTGCGGCCACAATGTCCATCTCGGCGGCCTTGACTTTCGACTTGCAGTGGCAGTAGACTAAATACAGCCCGCTGAACGAGGCGGACTCGGCCTGCTTGCCCATATCCTCCACGCGGACGCAGAGGTCAAGGCAGCGCTGGTCGATATAAAGCTTGCCGCACTGGAACACGGCCAGCTTGCTGTTGTCGCGGCTGTAGAAGTCGGAGAAGGTGACATAGTTCTTCAGCAGTTTGTAGAAGTCGCGATAGAGATGCAGGAATTTGTCGACCAGTTTGATGTCGGCGTCCTCTTCGGCCGTTTCCTTGTCGAAGCTCTCCACCTTGGCGCTCTTGTCGTCGGCCAGACTTGCAACGTAGGCGTCCAGCTTGGAGCAGACGGCGTTCCATTGAGCCTCGTCGATGCTGTCGGCCTCTGGATAGTCGACGGTGAGAACCAGACTTTTGGCCTTGTCGAAGGCTGCTTGCCAGGCGGGGTTGATGCCTGCGCCCATCGTAAGGCGCATCTCCTTGTTGGGGCGAGCCAGCGGATAGTCGGCAATCTTGTCGCTGCAGGTGGCAAGATTCATCTCGCTGATAGCCTGTATCTTCTCTACCGATACGTCGACGGCCTCGGCACAGTTCTCGTCGAAGGCGATAAGCTTGCAGCGCATAAAGTAGTCGGCCACTTTCTCTTTCAGTGCACCGATGGCGGCTATGGCGTCGTCGGTGTTGTCGCCGTAAGGCCGTTCGTCGACGGCGGCGGCTGTCGTGTCGTCCTTGGCCTTCACTTTCTCGTCGAAGGCGGCTTTGGCTTCGGCAACATCGGCCATCGAAATCTCGGCGGCCTCCGTTCTCTGCTCTCCGTTCTCCGTTCTCCGTTCAAGTATGCGTTGTGCGGCGCTGCAAACGGCGGCACCGTCGTCGCCCTCGCTCAGGTCGGCCAGCGCTATGTGGTCGGCACCGTCAAGTATGCGGTCGGGGTTCTTGAGCGCGCCGCAGAGCCACTGCGAGGCGGCAACGACCTCGTTGACACGTATCTTGCCGTCGTTGTCAGTATCCATCAGGCGCAGCGTCTCCGCGTCAAACTCCAGCCCCTTGACAGGGCAGCTGAGCACGGTCCACAACTTCTGGTCCAACTCGCCAAGGTGGGCGATATCCTCGCCCGAATTGATTGTCACGCGGGTAACTCCGCCGATTGAGGCAAACGTCCAGTTATAGGAATTCGCCTTGCCTGGAATGATACTTTTTTTAGCCATAATATGTTACGTTTAAATTATTTGCGCGAAAATATCCTTAATAGGAATGTGCAAAAATACTAAAATTCTTTAACATATTCCTTAAAAATAGCAAAATATATTGAAAAAAATATGAACCTGTAAAAACTGTGGTTTAAACACGCTTCATTTCCAGTGTTTTAAGGGACCAACTCCGGTCGTTGTACAATATATGTACAATACTTGTACAATATTTGTACGTTTACCAATTGTACATATATTGTACAAGTATTGTACATATATTGTACAACGACCAGTGTTGGTA
>Ga0129306_1002675_pt1 | contig 15094 bp, 19 predicted proteins | sample P827metagenome_FD_94438 | JGI IMG/M metagenome (GOLD analysis project Ga0129306, IMG submission 94438) | Capybara group fecal microbial communities from Wisconsin, USA - P827 metagenome | ecosystem: Host-associated > Mammals > Digestive system > Large intestine > Fecal | place: USA: Wisconsin...
CGTAATGTTTGGATAATACCGTTGTAATCGCTGCGGTTAAAGTTGTTTTACCATGGTCAACGTGGCCGATTGTACCCACGTTAACGTGCGGTTTTGTACGTTCAAATTTTTCTTTAGACATTGCTAATGTTTCCTTAATTGAAATTCCGCAGCGCTTAACGCGCCACGGAGTTTTGATAAACGATTATTTTCTACGCGCTTCGATGATAGCATCTGCCACGTTTTTCGGTGCTTCGGCATATTTCAATGGTTCCATTGAATATGAGGCACGACCCTGAGTTTGCGAACGCAGATCGGTTGCATAACCGAACATTTCCGACAACGGAACTTCAGCGTTGATTTTGGTCACAAACTCATTGCTTTCCTGACCGTTAACCATCGCGCGACGACGGCTTAAGTCACCGATCACGTCACCAACGTATTCCGGCGGAGTTTCCACTTCCACTTTCATGATAGGCTCCAGCAGTACCGGATTGGCTTTATTAAATGCCGCTTTAAATGCAATAGAGGCAGCAAGTTTAAACGCCAATTCGGAAGAGTCCACATCATGGTATGAACCGAAGTGTAAACGAACACCGATATCCACTACCGGATAACCCGCCAACGGACCGGATTTAAGCTGTTCCTGAATACCTTTGTCAACGGCAGGGATGTATTCGCCCGGAATGACACCACCTTTGATTTCGTTAACAAATTCGTATCCCGGACCTTCCGGATCCAGCGGATATAAGTCGATCACCACATGACCGTACTGACCGCGACCACCGGATTGTTTCGCATGTTTACCTTCTACATCGTTCACACGGGTGCGAATCGTTTCACGATAAGATACCTGCGGTTTACCGATATTCGCTTCGACTTTAAATTCGCGTTTCATACGGTCAACGATAATGTCCAGATGCAGCTCACCCATACCGGAGATAATGGTTTCGCCCGATTCTTCATCCGTGTGAACACGGAATGAAGGGTCTTCCTGCGCCAGACGACCTAACGCCAGACCCATTTTTTCTTGGTCGGCTTTAGTTTTCGGTTCTACCGCAACGGAAATAACCGGTTCCGGGAATTCCATCCGTTCAAGAATGATCGGCGCGTCCATCGCACATAACGTATCACCGGTACCGACATCTTTCAAGCCGATTGCCGCGGCGATATCACCGGCGCGAACTTCTTTGATTTCTTCACGTTTGTTGGCGTGCATCTGTACGATACGGCCGAAACGTTCGCGTTTATCTTTCACTGAGTTCAGCACGGTCGCACCGGACTCAACCACGCCGGAATACACACGGAAGAAGGTCAAGTTACCCACAAACGGGTCTGTGGCGATTTTAAACGCCAATGCGGCAAACGGTTCGTCATCGCTGGCGTGACGTTCACCTTCGGTTTCATCCGGGTTAATCCCTTTGATTGATTCGATATCGGTCGGTGCCGGCAGATAATCGATCACGGCATCCAGCATTGCCTGTACCCCTTTGTTTTTAAAGGCGGAACCACAGGTCACCAGAATAATTTCCGTCGCCAATACGCGCTGACGTAAACCGACTTTGATTTCTTCTTCGGTTAATTCTTCACCGCCAAGGTATTTTTCCATTAACTCTTCGGAAGATTCCGCCGCCGCTTCAACAAGGTTCTGACGCCATTCTTCACAAGCTTCAAGCATATCCGCCGGAATATCGTCATAGGTAAACGTCATACCCTGATCGGCTTCATTCCAGTTGATCGCTTTCATTTTGATCAGGTCAACCACACCTTTGAAGTTTTCTTCCGCACCGATCGGCAGCTGTAAAGGTACCGCATTACCGCCTAAACGGGTTTTAATCTGTTCAACGACACGCAGGAAGTTTGCACCGGTACGGTCCATTTTGTTGACGAACGCGATACGCGGCACTTTATATTTGTTGGCCTGACGCCATACGGTTTCGGATTGCGGTTGCACACCGCCCACCGCACAATACACCATCACCGCACCGTCAAGTACACGCATGGAACGTTCTACTTCGATAGTAAAGTCAACGTGTCCCGGGGTGTCGATAACGTTAATACGGTGTTGCGGATATTGTTGCGACATACCCGACCAGAACGCGGTTGTCGCCGCAGACGTAATGGTAATACCGCGTTCTTGTTCTTGTTCCATCCAGTCCATTGTCGCTGCACCATCGTGAACTTCACCGATTTTGTGACTTACGCCGGTATAGAAAAGGATACGCTCAGTAGTGGTTGTTTTACCCGCATCGATATGCGCACTGATACCGATGTTACGGTAAAGTGAAATAGGGGTTGTACGAGCCATTAATATTTCCTTTTTTGGAATTCAGTAAATATAAAATTTTAAATATGGATAAGGCTTCATCCCATTGAATGATGCGATGAAGCCTGAAAAGCCGGTCTGCTAACCGATTACCAACGGTAATGTGCGAAGGCTTTGTTAGCTTCAGCCATACGGTGAACGTCTTCACGTTTTTTCACCGCCGCACCTTTATTCTCAGACGCGTCGGACAATTCGTTGGCTAAACGCAGCGCCATGGATTTATCACCGCGTTTGCGTGCCGCTTCAACAATCCAGCGCATACCTAATGCATTACGACGAGCCGGACGGACTTCAACCGGTACCTGATAGGTAGAACCACCTACGCGGCGGGATTTCACCTCAACCGTAGGACGCACGTTTTCCAGTGCGATTTCAAATGCTTCCAGCGCTTCTTTGCCGGTACGTTGAGATAAGGTTTCCAGCGCACCGTAAACGATAGATTCCGCGATAGATTTTTTACCGTCTATCATTAATACATTAATAAATTTCGCAAGCAATTCTGAACCGAACTTCGGATCTGGAAGAATTTTGCGAGGTTCAATACTACGACGACGTGGCATTGTAATTTCTCCGTTTTTTAATCTTCAGGATTATCCAAAACTCTGACTGGAGTTTATGGTTAATTAATAATTTAATTGACGTTTGGCCTTACTTAACGGAGAACCATTAAGCTTTCGGACGTTTAACGCCGTATTTAGAACGACCTTGTTTACGATCTTTAACGCCTGCGCAGTCTAATGCACCGCGTACGGTGTGATAACGCACACCCGGCAAGTCTTTAACACGACCGCCACGGATAAGCACAACGCTGTGCTCCTGAAGGTTATGACCTTCACCGCCGATATAAGAGGTTACTTCGTAACCGTTGGTTAAACGAATACGGCATACTTTACGTAATGCAGAGTTCGGTTTTTTAGGTGTAGTAGTGTATACACGGGTACACACGCCACGTTTCTGCGGGCAAGCCTCTAATGCAGGAACGTTGCTTTTTACAACCTTTTTAACACGCGGTTTGCGTACTAGCTGGTTGATTGTTGCCATTAAAAAAGCTCCAGTTTATTCATAGTTATTCATAAAAGAATGTACATTTTCTCATCTATCCGTGGATAGATAGACGCAGAATTTTAATCTTGAAAAGCGCTGATGTCAAGAATTACCCAAAACGCCGGGAAAAATGACCGCACTTTGATTTTTATAACCAAAAGGTCTAAACAATGCGTTTTCATTCCTTTTGCCGCAATCGTTTGCGTCTTATAATTGCCGTTATGTCATCACTAAAAGAGAAATACAATGAACTGGCAATATGTGTGGAGTGCGCTGCCCAGATTTTTCGATGCCGCGCTGATCACCTTGCAGCTGTCGTTTTGGGGAATTTTACTTTCCGTCATCATCGGTATTTTGTGCGCCGTTATCACCGTTTATAACGTACGCGGCCTGAATGTTGCGGTGAAAGCCTATATTGAATTATCACGCAACACCCCGTTATTAATTCAGGTTTTTTTCCTCTATTTCGGCCTGTCTAAAGTCGGCATTCGGCTGGACGGCTTTACCTGCGCGGTCATCGGACTGGCATTTCTCGGCGGCAGCTACATGGCCGAAGCGGTGCGCGGCGGATTGCAGGCCGTATCCAAAGGGCAGACGGAATCCGCCCTGAGTATCGGCTTGACGCCATTGCAGGCATTTCGGTATGTGATTTTTCCGCAGGCTTTCGCCATCGCCACACCGGCAATCGGCGCCAATTGTCTGTTTTTAATTAAAGAAACCTCGGTGGTCAGCGCGATTGCCATTGCCGAACTGATGTTTATGGCGAAAGAAATCATCGGTATGGATTACAAAACCAACGAGGCGTTATTTTTACTGGTGCTGTTCTATCTGATTATTTTACTGCCGGTATCGGTTTTTATCGGCTATCTGGAACGTCGGATGCGGAGAGCGAAATATGGGGCTTAGTATTCTATTCGACGGCAATAACCCGGAACGGCTGCTGGGCGGTTTATGGGTCACCGCTAAAATCGCGTTTGTGTCCGTCTTCTTCGCCTGTCTCTTCGGTGTGATCTTCGGGGTGCTGATGACCGTCAAAAACCGTCCGCTGAAAGCGCTGTGCCGCGGCTATCTGGAATTTGTGCGGATTATGCCGTTGCTGGTGTTGCTGTTCATCACCTATTTCGGCGTGGCGAAATGGTTTAATACCCATCTGGACGGCGTTACCGTCTGCATACTGGTGTTTATTTTCTGGGGCACGGCGGAAATGGGCGATTTGGTGCGCGGCGCGCTGACTTCCATCGAAAAACATCAGGTGGAATCCGCTTACGCGCTGGGATTAACACCGTTACAGACGTTTATCTACATTTTATTGCCGCAAAGTTTAAAACGCGTAACACCGAGCGCGATCAATTTATTCACCCGCATGGTGAAAACCAGTTCGCTGGCCATGCTGATCGGCGTGCTGGAAGTGATTAAAGTGGGACAACAGATTATCGAAACCTCGTTGTTTACCGAACCGTCGGCGGCATTATGGATTTACGGCGTGATTTTCGCTTTGTATTTCCTTATTTGTTATCCGCTGTCCTTATTCTCACACTATCTGGAAAACCGTTGGGAAAAATAAAGGTTAAAACATGGCATTATTAGACATTCAGGATCTGGTCAAAAATTACGGTGAGATCACCGCACTGAACGGCATTAATCTGTCGGTACAAAAAGGCGAAGTGGTGGTCATTCTCGGCCCGTCGGGCTGCGGGAAAAGCACATTGTTGCGCTGTATCAACGGGTTGGAACCGATCCGCAGCGGCCGCTTAATGCTGCAAGGCAGCGGCCAGCTGGGCAAAGATATTTCCTGGGTCAACGCCAGACAACATATCGGCATGGTGTTCCAGAGTTATGAACTGTTCGCCCATTTGTCGGTTATCGACAATATCCTGCTCGGCCCGCTGAAAGTGCAGCGCCGCCAGCGCGCGGAAGCGGAAGCGCAGGCGGACGAACTGTTACGGCGCGTCGGGCTGTTCGAGCGCAAAAACGCCTACCCGCGCGAATTATCCGGCGGGCAGAAACAGCGCATCGCCATTGTGCGCGCCCTGTGCATGAACCCGGATATTATGTTATTCGACGAAGTAACCGCCGCGCTGGATCCCGAAATGGTGCGCGAGGTGCTGGATGTGATTTTAGGACTTGCCAAAGACGGCATGACCATGCTTATCGTCACCCACGAAATGTCCTTTGCCCGTCAGGTGGCGGACAGAATCGTCTTTATGGATGCCGGCCGCATCATTGAACAGGAATCCCCCGAGCTGTTTTTTACCAATCCGACCACGGATCGGGCAAAAACATTTCTCAACATTTTAAATTACGAACCGAGAGGTACCAACTATGCACAAAACATCTAAAAAACTCACCGCACTTTTTGCCGCCGCACTGCTGGCTGCGGGCTTGACCGCCTGCGGCGACAACGGCAAAGAAAACGCTCAAAATAATCCGTCGGTCTCCACCGTCGAGCAGTTAAAACAGGCCGGCAAAGTGCGCATCGGCGTGTTCAGCGACAAACCGCCGTTCGGCTATGTGGACAGCGCGGGCAAAAGTCAGGGCTTTGATGTGGAAATTGCGAAAGCCATCGGTAAAGATCTGCTGGGCGACGAAAACAAGGTGGACTATGTACTGGTGGAAGCGGCAAACCGGGTTGAATATTTACAGGCCAATAAAGTGGATATTATCCTCGCCAACTTTACCGTTACCCCGGCCCGTCAGGAAGTGGTGGATTTCGCCAAACCTTACATGCAGGTGGCTTTGGGCGTAGTATCCAAAGAAGGAGCGGAAATCACCGATATCGCCCAGCTGGAAGGCAAAACCTTACTGGTCAACAAAGGCACCACTGCCGATGCCTATTTCAGCAAACATTATCCGAATATCAACCTGTTGAAATTCGAACAGAATACCGAAACGTTCGAAGCCCTGCGTGACGGTCGCGGCGCGGCGCTGGCCCATGACAACACCTTGCTGTTCGCCTGGGCAAAAGAAAATCCGGGCTTTAGCGTGGGCATCAAAAACCTCGGCGATCAGGATTTTATTGCCCCGGCGGTGAAAAAAGGCGACACCGCTTTGCTGGAATGGTTAAATCAGGAAATCGAAAAACTGGGTAAAGAGGGCGTATTAAAACAGGCTTACGACAAAACTCTGCTGCCGGTTTATGGTGACAGCATCAGCGAAAAAGACGTGCTGGTCGAATACTGATTCCGCGCCCGAATAACGACAATGCCGTTGGCGGGCTGCAAAAAAACTCGCAAAAAAACGACCGCACTTTTGGGCGGTCGTCGTATTGTTAGGATGCGGCAAAGGGATGTGATACGGCGCGTTTATAACGCAACCTGCGGAAAATAGCGCTCGCTCAATGCCACCAGAAAATCCATAGAAACCGACCGCACTTGCGGCGGCATCAACGGGCGGATGCCACGGGCGGCGATATCGTTTTCCAAAGCATAGCAAGCCGCCGCCGAACGGGCGAATAAATCGGGATATTTGACGCCTAACAGCACGCCGTCCTGCCACAACAATACGGCATCCTGCGCCGTGGTTTGCGCCAGCCAGCGTTGCAGATGCGCCGGATTGTAATCCGCCTGAGAAAAGGTATAAAGCATTATCCGCCCTCTAAAAGGTTAAAACTTTCTGTGCCTGCCGCAATATATCGAGCAATACGGTGCGGTCGGTTTCGGCACAGGAAATAATCCGTGGTTGTTGTTGCAAATTAAATTGTCGTAAGGATTGCCGGCAGACATAACGCCGTTCAATGTCATACAGCGCCAATAATTTAAATCCGCGGATAAAATCTTTTTGTAAGATGGATTCCGGTTGCTGATCCGCTAAAAGATGAAATACGCCGTCATCCATAAAAAACACCGCAATCTCATCCTCGTGGCAAAACGCGGTCGCCGCTAACAAGGCATCCAAGCCTTCGCGGCCGGCGGCCGTACCGTGCGGCGGATGACGAAACACCACAGCCAGTTTAATCATAACGTGATCACCCTATCGGCTTGCAGCACCGCTTGCGTAAATTCGCCCAAACCGGCCAGCACGAACCCTTCGGCCAAATTATGCTGTTGCGCCGAACGAGCCGTCGCGCCGTCCACCACACCGCGCCGCTGCGCCGCCGCAATGCACAGATGCAAGGGAATGCCGTGTTCGCGCTGCAATGTTTGCCAGGCCGAGAGCAGATTAAATTCATCATTGGCAGGATGCACGAATGCGTTGCCGTTAGTTACGCCGGCCTGAAAAAAGAAAATCTGATCGATTTGATGACCTTTATCTAGCAGCGCCTGCGCGAACTGATAGGCTAAAAACGCGCCCTGCGCGCCATAAACCGGTTGTTTTACCGCGAGAACATAACGCATTTATTTGCTTTCTTCCTGATCCTGTTTGATTTGGCGGATATACAGATACACCGTATGGCGCGATATCGCCAGACGTTCCGCCACCAGATTGATGGCGTCTTTAATGTCAAAAATGCCTTTTTCATAAAGGGAAAGCACAATCTGACGGTTTTTGTTGTTATTGGAAACCTGTCGATCCGCCGTCACCTCTTCAATGGTTTTTTCAATGGTCTGCGCCACCAGTTCTTCCACCGAACTGGCAAAATTGACTTCCGATGCCGAATTCGGTTCCGTAATCGGCATCAGTGCCTGCAAAAAGCGGGAAACCGGCACATCCAGATTAATATTGATGCACAGCAAACCGATAATGCGTTTGTTTTTATTCCGAATGGCAATGGTCACCGATTTCATCAGCCCGCTGCCTTTGGCGCGGGTAAAATAAGGTTTGGAAACATTCTCCGTTTGCATACTGCGCAGAGATTTCAGGGCAAAATCGGTAATCGGCGAGCCGACTTTGCGGTTGGTATTATGCCCGTTGGCAATATACATCGCCGAATGTTCGAGATCTTCCAGAGAATGCAATACGATTTCGCAATGATCGCCGATTAACGCGCTTACCCCTTCCACCACGGCGATATACGAACTCAGAATAGTGCGATCTTCATCGGTGAAAGGCCGTCTGTCCGTTAACATAATATGACTCTCAAATTTTATCGGCAGAAGACCGCACTTTAAAAACGTTGCTATAAAGTGCGGTCAGTTTTTTATGATTATTTTGCTTTTTTATCCGTTGCTTTATCTGCGTTTTTATCCGCCGTGACATCCAGCACTTCCACTTCAAAATATAAGGTGGAATTCGGTGGAATCGGGCCGGCGCCCTGTTCGCCGTAAGCCAGTTCGGCCGGGATCACCAATTCGATTTTACCGCCTTTTTTCACCAGTTGCAGACCTTCCGTCCAGCCTTTGATGACCTGATTCAGTTTAAATTCGGCCGGCTGTCCGCGTTCTACCGAGCTGTCGAATACGGTGCCGTTCGCCAGTTTACCGGTATAATGCACTTTAACCAGATCCGTGTCTTTAATCGCCTCGCCGCTGCCGGCTTTGTCAATGCGGTATAAAAGACCGGAAGCGGTTTTCTTCACGCCGTCTTTTTGCATAAATTCGGCGGCGAATTTTTCATTTTCCGCTTTCACTTTCGCCTGACGGGCTTCATACACTTTATCACCGATCGCCTGCAATTGTTTTTGAATTTCTTCCTCGGATAAGGCGCCTTTGCCGTCCAGCGCATCTTTAATGCCGTCTAAAATACGCGCATTATCGTAATTGATGATATCTTTCTGATCGTCGATCAACCCTTTGAGGAACTGCTGTCCCGTCGCATAGCCCACTACATATGAGGCCTCGTCGTTGAACTTTTTATCCGTTGCCTGATCCGCAGAAACCGTGCCGCTAAACAGCGCGCCGATAACGACAGCGATTGCTGATAATTTTTGAATTTTTAACATCGTTGTTGATCCTTTATAATAAAAGTTGAAATCATCGCGAATAGGTTAAATCGTCTTTAACAAATTCACAACCTTTATTTGAGGATTATTTATGCAAATTCAACCGAATCCGGCGTTACAAATTGCTGAGCTTGAAATGAAAATCGCGTTTCAGGAAAAACTGCTGGAAGACTTGAATCAGGCGCTGGTCGCCCAACAGTTCGCCATTGACAAAATGCAGCTGCAATTGCGCTATCTGGCAAACAAACTGAAAGATATGCAGCCGTCAAACATCGCCAGTCAGTCGGAAGAAACACCGCCGCCGCATTATTAACGGGTGAATACAAAAAAGGGATGCGCGCGGCATCCCAATATTTATGAACAAATTTGATTACGCGAAATAGTTTTCCAAATCGTCGCTGCCGCCGATATGTTTCCCGCCGATAAACACTTGCGGCACGGTGACGCGGCCGGTAATCGCCCGTACCGATGTAATCGTCGCATCTTTACCCAATACGATTTCTTCATAAGGCAGGCCTTTTTCTTGCAGCAAGGCTTTCGCTTTGGCGCAGAACGGACAGCCCGGTTTGGTGAAAAGAGATACGGACGGTTTCGGCGTCCAGTCCGGTTTAATGTATTTAATCATGGTATCCGCATCGGAAACTTTGAACGGATCGCCCGGTTCCTGCGGCTCAATGAACATTTTTTCGATCACCCCGTTTTTCACCAGCATCGAATAACGCCATGAACGTTTACCGAAACCGAGGTCATCTTTATCCACCAGCATGCCCATGCCTGCGGTAAACTCGCCGTTGCCGTCCGGAATCACCGTAATGTTGGACGCATCTTCATCCGCACGCCAGGCGTTCATCACGAAGGTATCGTTGACCGATACGCAAATAATATCGTCCACGCCCAGCGCTTTGAATTCTGAGGCCAGTTCGTTATAACGCGGTAAATGAGTGGATGAACAGGTCGGGGTAAATGCGCCCGGCAAGGAAAATAACACGACGGTTTTGTTATCGAATAATTCTGCGGTCGTAACATCAACCCATTTGTCGCCCTGACGGGTATGGAATGTGACCTGAGGAACTTTTTTTCCTTCCATTGCTGCCATAATTTTTCTCCTATTTTTGAATGGATTATTTACTACGCTGTAAATTATAGTAGAATCTGTGATATAGTTACAAACGATTAATACCTATCCTTTTAATTGATTCTTTCTATAAGGTGAATATATGAATATCCGCGATTTAGAATATCTGGTTGCTTTGGCCGAACACAAGCATTTTCGCCGCGCCGCCGATTCCTGCCATGTAAGCCAGCCGACCTTAAGCGGACAAATCCGTAAACTGGAAGACGAACTCGGCATTATTTTACTGGAAAGAACCAGCCGCAAGGTACTGTTTACCCAATCCGGTTTATTATTAGTCAATCAGGCGAAGACCGTATTGCGCGAAGTCAAATTATTAAAAGAAATGGCCAGTAATCAGGGCAAAGAAATGACCGGCCCCCTGCATATCGGCGTAATCCCGACCATCGGCCCGTATTTACTGCCTTACATCGTGCCGACGCTGAAACAGGCGTTTCCCGATCTGGAACTGTTTTTATACGAAGCGCAAACCCAGCAACTGCTGGAACAGCTGGAAACCGGCAGACTGGATTGCGCTATTTTAGCCTCGGTGGCGGAAACGGAAGCCTTTATCGAAGTGCCGCTGTTTAACGAAAGAATGCTGCTGGCCATTTCCGACCAGCATCCGTGGGCAAACAAAACCTCGATCAAAATGGATAATCTCAAAGGCTGCGAAATGCTGATGCTGGATGACGGACATTGTTTACGCGGTCAGGCGCTCGGCTATTGTTTTACCGCCGGGGCGAAAGAAAATCAGCATTTTCAGGCCACCAGTCTGGAAACCCTGCGCAACATGGTTTCCGCTAATGCCGGCATGACCTTAATGCCGGAGCTGGCGGTATTAAGCGAAGGCAACCGCACCGGCGTAAAATATATTCCCTGCACCGCGCCGGAACCGGCCCGCACCGTGGCATTGATTTACCGCCCGGGTTCGCCGCTGCGCAACCGTTATGAGCGCATCGCCGATACGGTTTCCAGCGCAGTCAAACCGATTCTGGCTTAAGAGGAACGTCACATGGCCGGAATTCGTGCAGTGCAGAAAGAAAAAACCCGCCGGGCGTTGGTGGATGCCGCGTTTAATCAACTCAGCGCGGAAAAAAGTTTTTCCAGTTTAAGCCTGCGTGAAGTTGCCCGCGAAGCCGGCATCGCGCCGACCTCCTTTTACCGGCATTTCCGCGATATGGATGAACTGGGGCTGGAAATGGTGGACGAAGCGGGGTTAATGCTGCGCCAGCTGATGCGTCAGGCGCGCAAGCGAATCGCCAACGGCGGCAGCGTGATCGCCATTTCCCTCGATACTTTTTTTGAATTTATCAATAACAGCCCCAATGTGTTTCGCCTGCTGCTGCGCGAAAGCTCGGGCACCTCGCAGGCGTTTCGTACCGCCGCGGCGCGCGAAATCAAACATTTTATTGACGAACTGACCGAATACATCGCGCACCGTAATAATTATCCGCAGCCTATCGCTTATGTGCTGGCGGAAGGTATCGTCACGCTGGTGTTCACGGCCGGCGCCAATGCACTGGATATGCATAAAAAAGAGCGGGATCAACTCAAAGAACGGGTGGTATTGCAATTACGCATGCTGGCAAAAGGCGCCGATTATACGGCGCACAAAGAAAAAGGCAAAATCTGACCGCACTTATAAGCGGCGCATATTGCGGGTTCAGTAAACCGAACCCGCCGATTTTTGCCGCAACGGAATCAGAATGCGGTTTTATAGACCGCCAGAATCTCTTCGGCACAGCAATCGCGCGGATTCCCGCCGGTACACACATCATTAAAGGCATCCACCGACAGCGCCGGCAAATCTTCCTGTTTCACCCCGATTGCCGACAGTTTTTCCGGAATTCCCACCTCTTTTGCCAACCGTCTGACCGCCTCCACCGCGGCGTTGCGATATTCCTCCGGCGTCATATCATCCACGCCGGACACGCCCATCACGCGCGCGATTTCACGGTATTTTTCACCGCTGTAATCTTTATTAAACTCCATCACATAAGGCAGCAATACCGCATTCGCAATGCCGTGCGGCGTATCATAATACGCTGACAGCGGATGCGCCATACTGTGCACCACGCCTAAACCCACATTGGAAAAGCCCATGCCCGCCATATATTGTCCCAGCGCCATATCCTCACGCCCTTGCGGATCGTTTTCCACCGCCGCACGCAACGAACGGGAAATCAATTCTATCGCCTTCAAATGCAGCGTGTCGGTTAATTCCCAAGCGCCTTTCGTAATATATCCTTCAATCGCATGGGTCAGCGCATCCATCCCCGTGGCCGCCGTCAGCCCCCGCGGCATGCTGGACATCATATCCGGATCCACAATCGCCACCAGCGGAATATCATGCACATCAACGCACACGAATTTGCGCTTTTTCGCTTCATCGGTAATCACATAGTTAATCGTCACTTCCGCCGCGGTTCCCGCCGTCGTCGCCACCGCAATAATCGGCACGCATTTGTTTTTTGTCGGCGCCACACCTTCCAGCGACAGCACATCACCGAACTCCGGATTATTAATAATAATGCCGATGGCTTTCGCGCTGTCAATCGGTGAGCCGCCGCCGATAGCAATCAGATAATCGGCGCCGGTGTCTTTAAAACGCGCCACGCCCCGCTTGATCACCGCCACGCTCGGATTTGCCTTCACTTCATCGAATATATCGTAAGCCAACCCCGCGGCATCTAATAGTGCGGTCACTTTTTCCACTACATTGAATTTCACTAAATCCTTATCGGTGACCACCAAAGCTTTGCGAAATCCGCGCGCTTTCGCCTCGGTCACTACATTTTCCACCGCACCTTTGCCGTGATAGCTGGTTTCATTCAGAATCATTCTGTTTGCCATTGTATTCTTCCTCATCAATGTTAATCCCGCCCGGCAGCCGTCTCCGGGCAAACAATCTTATTTGCGCTTTTTGCTTCAGGCCTCAACCGGCGTCACGCCTTTTTTAATGATAATGTTGCCGTATTTTGCCGTTTCGCCGGTGATCACAACGGCATACGCCGCTTTTGCCCGTTCATAAAACGTGAAGCGTTCGAGTCTTTCCAAATTCGGCGTATTTCCGACCGCACTTTTAATCGCCGCCAAATAACGCTGCTCCACAGTCGGATCCAACTGATCGCCGGCAACCGGCTGCATCATAATCAACGGCGCGGCGACATAGCCGTCGAATTCAAATAACGGCGCAATGCCCTTTAATAACGTATCAACAGGAATACCGTCGGCGCGAATCACCTTATGGTGCAATTGATGGGCGGGAAAATGCGCATCGGATAATACCAGTTCATCGCCATGCCCCATTTCAGCCAGCACTTTTAATAACGCCGGCGAAATCGCCGGATGAATGCCTTTTAACATAAAACCTCCTTATTCCGTTTATCTAATAATCAACTCACTCACTTAACATTATTTTTTCACAAAGCGGTTGAAAAAATAGTCTTTTTTCTCATTACGCGGCATTTCGTGAGAGAGATCACAAGAAAGGTGAAAATTACGGCCAAAAAAATGCCCGTTTTGTGCAGAAATACCACAAAACAGGCAAGTTAAACGTGCTACCGATTATTTTATAGAAATAAGTACATCGTGATTTTTACAATAATTCTGCAGCTCCTCCGTCGTCTCACGTTCCGTAAACAAAATATCAATCTGCGATAAATCGGCCAGCTTAATTAAATGTTTACGTTCAAATTTGGAACTATCCACCAATAAAAATTTTTGCCCCGACGCATCCATCATTTTACGTTTTACCGACGCGTTCAGCTCGTTGGATTCCCAAATGGCACCGCTGCTGTCGATACCCGTACAAGAAAACAGACAAAGATCAATATGCAGCCGCTGCAACAACTGCTCGGACAGCGGGCCGTAAAACGCATCGTATTTACTGGAATACACCCCGCCGGTGGCAATGGTCGTCACATTCGGTTTATTGACCAGCGCGGAGATATTATGCATGGAATTAGTGACAATCGTGCAGGGAATATCCGGAATAAGCTGGGTAAAATGCCAACTGGTGGAACTGGCGTCCAGCCCGATAACCGCGCCCTCAAACACATATTCCACCGCACGCTCGGCAATCGCGCGCTTAGCATCATAATTGGCACGCTGGCGCACCTGAAAGGAACTCCCGATATCCTTCGACTGACAACTGACCGCACCGCCGTGCACCCGGTAAACCAATCCTCTTTCTTCCAACCCGTTCAAATCCCGGCGAATAGTTTCCACCGACACCTCAAACCGCCGCGCCAGTTCATCCACTTTCACTTTCCCCGACGTGTTCACCACATGTAAAATCAAATCCGCTCTGGTTTGCATCCTCTCTCCGAAACGGTCAAAACAGTCATGTTTGGATTATACTCGTTAAAACGAAAATACAACAGGCTAATAGCGTATTTTTTGCGCATCATAGTCAAACTCACGGGGCAAATTCACATCCGATACCACTAAATCAAACTGCCCTAATTCGCCGATATACGCCTGCCGCACTTTATGTAGCTTGGTGTGATCGAAAGCCAGAATGGCCTGTTGGGTTTTGGCCATGGCTTTGGCTTTTATTTTCGCTTCGTCAAAATTAAAGCAGGTGACGCCTTGTTTGATATCCACCCCGGCGGCGGAAATAAACGCTTTGGTGGTGCAGATGCGGTCTAATTCGCCGCTAAGGTGCAGCGGGTTGAAAAAAGAATTGTGCCGCGAATAATGCCCGCCGCATAAAATCACCTCGCAGTTCGGCTTGTCCTGCAACGCCATAAAGGTATTCAGCGAACAGCAAAGTGCGGTGAATTTTATCCCATTATTGATTTGCGAAATA
>Ga0129306_1002680_pt1 | contig 15065 bp, 11 predicted proteins | sample P827metagenome_FD_94438 | JGI IMG/M metagenome (GOLD analysis project Ga0129306, IMG submission 94438) | Capybara group fecal microbial communities from Wisconsin, USA - P827 metagenome | ecosystem: Host-associated > Mammals > Digestive system > Large intestine > Fecal | place: USA: Wisconsin...
ATGCGCCTCCCATATTTTTACACAATATAGAGAAATATCACTATTAAAATCCACGGTTTGCTTGAATTATTCGTTAGTATATTCGTAAATATTATATCAAAAATTAGCCTACAAATTAAATATAAATAGGCAAAATAAAAAATTTTTTGGCAATTTATTTTTATAGGAAGGTTCCTATTGTACTATGTGCGGTAAAAGTTGTATCATAAAAAAGTAAGTTTTACAGCAGGAGGATTTGAAAATGCTTAATAAAAACTATATGGCCGGCAATGCCCACCTCTCCTCAGAAGCCGCAGAGCCCTTTGAAGTACGCATCAAAAGAGACAAGCCTGAGCTGGCTGAAGGGGTAGACAAGCTGTTGGAGCTGGTGCCGGAGGATATCTATAAAAGAGCCTTCAAAAATATTCAAACCTTTAACAAACGGGGAGATACTCTGCTTATTGTAAGTGGTGGCATACTGGAGCGCACATTCCTGGAGCGTGACTGTATCCCAGCACTGAAGGAAGCCTTTGGGGTTGCAAAGGTGCAAATTATCGGATAAAACTATCCTTATTTTTAAAAATCTGCTTGACTCGTGCCTTTTTTTGCAGTATTATATTTCTTGTTCACGGCGCGTTGGTCAAGTGGTTAAGACTCCGCCCTCTCACGGCGGCTTCAGGGGTTCGAATCCCCTACGCGTCACCAGAAATCACAGCCCAGGATTTTGTCCTGGGCTTTTTTTGTATAAAATACACCAACCTTGGGAGTTTTACATAAATGGATAAGAAAAACATTGGAAAATTTATTATAAACAGCCTTGTTTGTCTGGCGCTGATAAACATATTGTTTTATTTCACCGCAGGAGAGGGAATATCCTTCCCGAATCTGGCATTTACCATAAAATCTTTTGTATGCGCCCTCCTTATTTTTGTTACCCAGTATATTACGGGCTGTCCTTTATTTCATAAAAAATGGATCCCATCCCTGCTTATTACAGGCTGGTGGTACGTTTATGTCCTTTATAAATTCATGTTTATAGATGCAGGAGCTGCTTCCCATGAAAGTGAAATAATTGCCGGCATGGGGGGAGCTGCCAGCTTTATGATGGGGCAATTTCTGCTGGAAAAATATACCAGCAAAAAAGCCCTTCTGTACCTTTTGGACGGCCTGCAGTTCATCTACTGTCTGCCTCCTATATTATCTTTGATACACTATCAGCTTTATGGTACCCTTATAACCTACGAGGAGGCCACAGCCATCCGCAACACCAATTTCAGAGAATCCTTTGAATGGATAATGACCTATATGGGGCCTCTTTATATATTTGCTGTAATAGTAATCCTTGCAGGATTATTCCTGCTGATAAGCAAGCTGAGGACTCATTTCTTATCCCCAGATGCTGATGACAGAAAGTCTCCGGTGTTAATTGCCTCCATAGGCTTAACCCTGGCGGTTTCCCTTTTGCCATGGAATATGTGGAGCCAAACGGATTTTATGGGGCCATATATTAAGGCAGTACGCTACAGTATGGGTTTAAGCCAATATTACAGAAATATTGAAGCCAAAAAAGACAGCATTGCCATTTCTGACGATACCCCTATTACCAGCTCTCCCCACACTATTATTATGGTTATTGGTGAATCTGCCACCCGTGACAAAATGAAGGCCTTCACCCCTGATTACAAATATGAGGATACACCATGGCTGAGCCAGCAATTAAACAACCCTAATTTTATTATCTTCAAAAATGCCTATGCTTGCCAGAGCCTTACCCAGCAGGTGCTGGAAAGTGCCCTGACGGAAAAGAGTGCCTACAATGAAAAGGAATTTCTGGACAGCATGAACATCATTGATATTGCCAAAAAGAAGGGCTACAAAACCTATTGGATTACCAATCTTGGCTACAATAACAATGAGTCCTCATTCTTCAATGTGGCCTCCCGGGCCGATGAACTGCTTAACACCGGGGATGATGACGACCACAGTATGCTGGCAGAGCTTTCAAAAATTAACCCACTTGAAAACAACCTCATTATCCTTCACGGCAACGGCAGCCATGCCGCCTACAAGGAACGCTATCCAAAGGACAAGGCGGTGTTTAAGGATAATGCCAATACCAAGGAGGCGGAATATGCCAACAGCATCCGCTATACAGATGAATTTCTCCAGAGCATATATGAATATGCCAAGGATAATCTGAATCTTCAGGTTATGCTGTATTTTTCCGACCATGGTGAGCACATGAGAACGGGGCACACCCCAAACGACCAGAATTATGTGAAGGTCCGCATACCAATGTTTATTTATTTAGGGGATGAATACCTTAAAAATAATAAGGGAAAGGCAGAAGTGCTCATGGGGAGAAGGGATACCTTCTTCACCAACGACATGATGTATAACACCCTCAGCGGTATCATAAATGCAGAATCCAATTATTATATTTCCAACGAGGATTTAACCAATCCTGCATATAACTTTACCGCTGACACCCTGTGGACCTTCGGCAACACCATCAAGGTTTCCGAGGACCCATCTTTAAAATATTAATAGCATAAAGATTTCATAGTAAAAAAGAGATTGCACATTACGGAATATGGCTTGGCAAAGTCCCGTAGAATGCAATCTCTTTTTCGTATACATTTTTTAGTTTTCTTTTTACCTATTAACCTACTAGTTCATAACCAGCTTCTTCAATAACTGCCTTGAATTCTGCCTGAGGAATGTCACGACCTGCCTTTACCACTGCAGTCTTTGCCTCCAGATCCACATTTACCTCAGTAACCCCGTCCATTTTGGACAGCGCCTCAGTAACGTGCTTCTGGCAATGCATACACATCATACCCTCAATTTTTAAAGTCTTTTCCATAATTTTTTCCTCCTTAAAATCTTCACTGGTTGTTTCAGCTGGTTTTTCTGATATTTTTAATAGGGCCTCCGGCTTAAAAAACCTCAGCCGCAAAGCGTTTAAACAAACGCAAACACTGGACATACTCATGGCAGCTGCCCCCATTACCGGAGATAGCTTAATTCCAAAGGTGGTGTACAAAGCCCCTGCTGCCACCGGGATACATATAATATTATAGAAAAATGCCCAGAATAAATTTTCCTTAATATTGCGGATTACGGCCTGACTAAGGCGCACGGCGCTGACAGCATCCAGCAGATCATTTCTCACCAAAATGGCATCGGCGCTTTCCATGGCAATATCCGTACCCGCCCCAATGGCAATTCCAATATCTGCCCTGGCCAAGGCCGGGGCATCATTAATACCATCACCAATCATAGCTACCTTGTGCCCTTCACTCTGAAGGGCTGCAACGTGGGCCTCCTTATGCTCCGGCAATACCCCAGCAATGGCCCTTGGTATATCCAGCTTACGGCGAATAGCCTCAGCAGTCCGCTGATTGTCACCGGTGAGCATAACCACCTCTATGTCCATTTCCTTAAAGAGGCGGATAGCCTCGGCGCTGGTATCCTTTTCCTTGTCCGCCGCCCCCAAAATACCTATGAGATGATTATCTTGGGCAAAAATCAACGGAGTGCAGCCCTGATCAGCCAATGAGTCAAGATATTCCTGATATGGTGCAGTATCTATGCCCTGCTCCGTCATAAAGCTCTGACTGCCGGCCAGATATTGGCCATCTGCCTCCAGTCCCCGGCCAAATACCGCCTTTATATCGGTCATGGACTTGGCCACAATGCCCTTGGACGCCGCGTAAATCAAAACCGCCTCCGCCAAAGGATGCTCGCTGCCCCTTTCCATGCCAGCGGCTATGGAAAGAAGCTCCTGCTCAGTTATGCCAATGGCCTTTACATCCGTAATCACCGGCTGTCCATGGGTAATGGTACCAGTTTTGTCCATTACTACAGTATCAATGCTGTGGGCGATTTCCAATGCCTCTCCGGACTTAATGAGGATGCCGTTTTCAGCCCCCTTGCCCGTGCCCACCATTATGGCCACAGGAGTTGCCAGCCCCAAAGCACAAGGACATGAAATAACCAATATGGAAATAGCTATGGAGAAGGAAAATTCAAGACCTGCCCCCATGAACCACCAAATAAGTCCCGCCGCCACGGCAATGGCAATAACCATGGGAACAAAAATCCCCGCTATTTTATCCGCCATACGGGCTATAGGGGCTTTGGAAGCACTGGCCTCATCCACCAGCCTTATTATCTGGCTAATGGTGGTATCCTCCCCCACCCGCAGGGCCTTAAATTTGATGAATCCATTTTTATTGATGGTGGCGGAAATAACCTTATCCCCCACTGTCTTTTCAGCAGGAATGCTCTCTCCGGAAATGGCTGATTCGTCAATACTGGTGGAGCCTTCGGTAATCACACCATCCACAGGAATCCTTTCCCCTGGCCGCACCACCACAATATCGCCAATAACAAGGCTCTCCACAGCCACCAGCTGCTCAGCTCCGTCTCTTATAACAGTAGCCTGCTTTGGCGCCAAATCCATGAGCTTTTCCAGAGCTCGACTGGTCTGTCCCTTGGCCCTGGCCTCCAAATACTTTCCCAAGGTTATAAGGGTAACAATCATGCCCGCAGACTCAAAATACAGATTTGTGCTGTATTCCGTCACCAAAGCCATATCCCCATGTCCCAGCCCATATCCCATGCGGAATATGGCAAAGGCCCCAAAGAGAGCCGAGGCCATGGACCCCATTCCCACCAGGGTATCCATATTTGGTGAGCCCTGAAGCAGTGTTCTAAAACCCACTATATAAAACTGGCGATTAAGGTACATAATTGGAAGCACCAAAAGCAGCTGGGCAAATGCAAAGGCTATGGCATTTTCCGGCCCGTCAAATACATCGCTGATAAATCCCGGCACCGGTATCCCCACCATAGATTCCAGCATTCCGTGCATGGAAATATACATAACCGGCACCAAAAATACAAAGGACCAAATAAGGCGATGCAGGATTTCCCCCGCCTGCTTATGGACAATAGATTCTTTATTTTCCTTATTTAACAGGGTCTGACCTTTATTATGGTCTTGTCCATTAACCATCTTTCCCTTGACGCTGGCACCATAGCCCGCCTTTTCCACCGCGGCTATTATGGCCGCAGGACTGGTAACAGCCTCGTCATACTTAAGCTGCATACTGTTGGTTAATAAATTAACGGCTACATCCTTAGTCCCAGCCACCTTTTCCACGGCCCGTTGCACCCGTGACGAACAAGCTGAGCAGGTCATGCCCGTTACATCAAACTTCTCTTTTTTCAAAATATACCCCCTGGTTATTTCATAACCTTCTGTAAAAGGCAGCAAAGCTCATCCACAACGGCGTCATTACCACTACGGATGTCCTCCACCACACAGCTATGAATATGTTGATTCAACAGCTCCTTGGTAAAGGCATTTAATGCGGACTGCACCGCACTGACCTGGGTAAGAATATCCACACAATACCTGTCCTCATCCACCATATTGTGAATCCCCCGGATCTGTCCTTCAATACGGTTAAGGCGACGAATCAGGCCCTTATATTCCTCCCCATTCTTATCCCGGAATTTATGCTTATGAACGCCATCAGCCTCTGCACTTCCACAGCAACAGCAATGCTTTTCCTCTGTATTTATCTCACTCATTGTAAACTCTCCTCAGCGCACACGGCATTAATATACCTTATGGGGGTATAATATACCTTATGGGGGTATATGTCAATATCTTTTTCTTATATTTCTATGTAATTAAATTATTAAAAAATTTATTTCTATACCCTATTGACATAGTTTAAAAAATGAGTATACTATGAACCAACAGCATATATGGCAATGAAGCCCACGAAATCAGGTACCGGATTTCGTGGTTTTTTGTTTTCATGTAGGTTGTACTCATCTAAAACCAAATAGAAAAACCGTACTGTCACACAAGAAATAAGATCTCCTAGCTTTTTCTTCAGTATAGGTATAAGACAATGGCGTCTTATAGTTCTCCTTTGAAAGGTGGAATTATGAGACGCCATTCTATTTGGGAAACATTATTTGGAATAATCTATTTTATATTTAAGGTGGAAAGGACTGATTCTTATGATTAATACCGGCGATACAGCCTGGGTCCTCATCAGTGCGGCCCTGGTATTTCTAATGACTCCCGGCCTTGCCTTCTTCTATGGTGGCATGGTTCGCAGCAAAAATGTACTTACCACAATAATGCAGAGCTTTTTTATAGTTGCATTAATTTCCGTTGAATGGGTGCTTATCGGCTATGCCATGACCTTTGGAGCTGATATCAACGGCTTTATTGGCGCTTTGGACAAGGTGGGGCTCGTAGGTGTAGGCTACAATGTCCTTGAAAATGGCACCATTCCGGAGCTGGCCTTCGTAGCCTTCCAGTGCATGTTTGCCGTTATTACCCCGGCTCTTATTACAGGTGCCTTTGCTGAACGCATGAAGTTCGCAGCCTTCGCTCTCTTTATTCTCCTTTGGGCCATCTTTATTTACAACCCAATGGCTCACTGGGTATGGGGCGGTGGCTTCCTTGCCGAGCTTGGTGCCCTTGACTTTGCAGGAGGTCTAGTAATTCACATTCTCTCCGGTGTATCCGGCCTCACTCTTTGTATTCTCCTTGGCAAGCGCGCCGGCTATGGCCGTACTGCCATGATTCCTCACAATCTTCCAATGACCGTTCTCGGTGCAGCCCTTCTCTGGTTTGGCTGGTTCGGCTTTAATGCGGGCAGTGCCCTTGGTGCCAACGAGCTGGCTGCCAATGCCTTTGTTACCTCCCAGGCCGCAGCCGCCGCTGCAACCCTTTCTTGGGTAGTTACTGAATGGCGAATCAGTGGCAAGCCTACCATCCTGGGTGCCGCCTCCGGCTGTATCGCCGGCTTGGTAGCCATTACCCCAGCCGCTGGCTTCGTAGCCCCTCTCCCATCCGTTATCATCGGCCTTGTAGGCGGTGTGGTTTGCTACTTTGCCGTTGCTGTTCTCAAGGAAAAGCTGGGCTACGACGATGCCCTTGATGCCTTTGGTGTTCATGGTATTGGCGGTATGTGGGGTGCTTTGGCCACTGGTATTTGGGCCACTACAGAAATTAATCCTGATGGTGCCAACGGTCTTTTCTATGGTGAAAGTCACCTGTTCATTGCTCAGCTCATTTCCATTGGTGTGGCTGTCGTTCTGGCAGTTGTGGGTACCACTATTCTATACAAGCTGGTTACTTTGGTGACCGAAGCCCGTGCTTCCGAAGCTGAGGAGCTTACTGGTCTTGATATCATTGAACATGGTGAGCGGGGCTATGCCCGTTCCATTCTGGGGGGCAGCCCTATTATGGGCAGCTTTGAGGATTCCTCCGAAATGCTGGCCAACACAGTGTTGAATGCCACCACCAACAAGGCGTAAGAAAGGGCAAGGTGATAATATGGTAATGACAAAAATTGACATCATAACCCGCTCCAATAAGCTGGACGAGCTTATGAATGCCCTTAACGATATAGGTGTTCTCGGCATGACCGTAAGCCAAGTATTTGGCTGTGGTCTTCAGAAGGGCCATGAGGAGGTATATCGCGGCAAGAAGTACGATATTAATCTTGTGCCAAAAATCAAGGTGGAAACCGTGGTATGCGAGGTACCTGTAGACAAGGTGCTAGAAGCTGCCCAGAGGGTTCTCCGCACTGGAAATTACGGCGACGGAAAAATATTCGTATATGAACTCACTGATGCTGTCCGTATCCGCACAGGACAGCGCGGTGCCACCGCCATCATGGATATTCCTGGCGAAAAGAAAGAATCCATAAGGTAACGCTCATAACATTTCTCACAAAACAAAATAAAGAAAGCTCCCGACCATCGGTTTCCATCGATGTTCGGGAGCTTTCTTATTCCATTGCTATTGCCAGATATCTGCCAGTTTTCGACCGAGAACACTCCAAAATCTGTTCTGGAATTCCGGCAAAGATAATCTCTCCACCTCCGGTGCCTCCGTCCTCGCCCATATCAATAATCCAGTCTGCCTGTGCAATCAGTTCCAATCGATGTTCAACCATTATGACGGAATTTCCGCGTTCTACCAGCTTTCGAAACAACTCCAGCAGTTTTTCTATATCTTTTGCATGGAGGCCGATGCTTGGTTCATCCAGCACATAGACCTGTCCTTGTTTATGCAGTTCACTTGCCAATTTGACGCGCTGCACCTCTCCACCAGAAAGCGTGCTGGTCGGCTGTCCCAACGTAAGGTAATCCAGTCCCACATCAATCATGCTTTGTAGCAGCTTCCTGATTTTGGCACTGTCGAAGAAATCATGGGCCTGCTTAATCGTCAGCCCCATAACCTCTTCAATGTTCAACCCTTTATATCGATAGGATAGGGCTGTGGGATTGTATCGGTGACCACCGCATTCCTCGCAGGGAACAACAACCGATTCAGCAAATGCCATGTCATAGTTAATCTGTCCTGTACCTTTGCATATTGGACAGCCCCCCTCGGAATTGAAAGAAAACCATCCAGCACCGACGCCATTCTCTTTTGCAAACACTTTTCTGATTTCGTCCATCACGCCTGTATAAGTAGCAGGCGTTGATCGTATAGAGGTGCCGATAGGCTTCTGGTCAATGACGATAGCTTCCGGATATACTTCCGGGAAGGCATAACGCATTAGGGAGCTCTTGCCAGATCCAGCCACACCGGTCACCGCTGTCAAAATCCTTTTGGGTATCATTACGTTGACATGCTTCAAATTGTGACAATGAGCATCCCGAATCTCATAAGCCTCCGTCCACGGCAGCGGATTTCTATTAATTATTACCTTTGTCCTCAGCGCCTCTGCCGTCAGTGTTTCTTTTTTTTTCAATTCAGCGGGACTGCCTTCAAAGACAATCCTTCCGCCCTGCGCTCCAGCCTGTTCTCCAAGCTCAATAATATGATCTGCCAGCTCAAACATCTGTCTGCTGTGTTCTACCACGAGTACATTGTTGTGTTTATTCCGTAAGTCCAATAGAAGCCTGCCGATCCGCTCGGCATCAGCAGGGTGCAGACCTGCTGTTGGTTCATCGAAGATATAGGTGATGTTATTCAGATACCCGCCGAGATTACGTACCATCTTCAACCGTTGCGCTTCACCACCAGAGAGCGTTTCCGACTTTCGGGAAAGAGAAAGATAACCGATACCTACATCAATCATACGCTCCAGATATTCAGATATCTGCTTTGCCAAGGAAGTGCCGCGTGGATCGTCTATAGTCTTCAGGAACAGTAGGAGATCCGCTGCTGGCATCCTCATGCAGTCCACGATATTTTTCCCGTTGATCTTCGAGGCCAGTGCATTGGGATTAAGTCCTGTTCCTTCACAGGTGTGGCAGTAGCCGTGGCGAACATGCGACATGATTTCATCTTGAAGTTTCTTTTTCAGCTTGGTAATGTCCCGCTGCAGATAAACTCGATAGAAACGCGGGATTACCCCTTCATAATCTACCTTATCCACTCGGCCAGTGTTATTGGACCGGATACCTACCTTTATCGGTTCTTCAGAGCCATTCTTCAAGAATTCCCACTCTTCCGGAGTGTAGTCCCGAAGCTTTTTGTTTGGGTCAAGTCGTGGATTGTTCTGATACAGGTGCCTCTGCCACCCGGCTGAAAACTGGCTGAACAGAATGCCCCCTTCCGAAAGAGACTTGTCCTTATCGAACATCGAATCCTCAATTAGCTCTAGGCGCTTACCAATACCAGTGCAGACAGGGCACATTCCCGCGGGATGATTAAAGGAGTACGCCATAGACCCCCCGGCAGATGGAACGCCGACACGTGAAAACAATAAACGCATCAGAGGTGCGACATCAACCGCCGTTCCTACAGTGGAGCGTGGAGTAGCTCCGATTGCATGCTGATCCACAATAATGGCAGGTGTCAGATTACGAATCTCATCTACCTTCGGTCGATCATAGTGTGGCATTTTATTACGCAGAAAAAACGGATAGCTCTGCTGCCATTCTCTGCTTGATTCCACAGCAATAGTATCAAAAGCAAGAGAGCTTTTTCCAGAACCGGATACACCGGCAAACACCACGAGCTTCCCTTTTGGAATCGTCACATTAATATGCTTCAGATTATTCTCGAAAGCACCAATTACTTCAATATTATCTTTTAAGAAATCATTCTTCCCCATATATGATACCTTCCTTCACAAACTCCGTGTATAGGTGATCATAAAAATCGCGGTAAAGTTCCATAAACTGTTTCATACGTTCAGCACCCATCTGTTCGACAGCGCGGCATTCCGCCTGATACATTTTTCCCACCGTATTCCTCGCAATTTCTGCACCTTCAGTGGTGAGTGTGATTTTCTTTTTATTCCTCGTACCGGGAATCATCGACAGCTCTACGAGGTCTTTACCGGCAAGCACCGAAACAGCGGAATTGATCGTCTGCTTAGGAAACATCATCTTCTCTATCAGATCCTGCTGCGAGATTTCTTCCTCTGTGATTTTCAAATAATAAAGCACCCACATGGCACAATCCGAAAAACCGAAAACTGCTCCTGCATTTCTGTATAGTGCATCATACTGTTTTTCCTGTCCAGCAATGGTAGCAAGGCACTCTTTTGTACTCATCATTATCCTCCAAATAAAAATCCGAAATCAGATACTTTATTGTAGTCCGACTTCGGATTCTTGTCAATATACAAGGATTCAGATACATGTTTTCAGCCCCATAAAAATAAGGCAGGGTGAATGCAGGTGCCATTTGGATACTCTAAATAAATATAAAATGCTATTTATATCGTCTGATTCTATTTATACATATCCTGCAAAGAAATCAGCCTATATTGTGATGCATCTATTTCCTCACTAAAACCGCTTCTTGAAAAGAAACCAAATCTGTAAAATTTCATCCCCAGTTGCTCAGCCTGCCATTTCTCCTCATTAACCACCTTCATTCCAAGTGGTTCTTTTTTATATTTACACTCATAAGATGTAAACCCTACATTATCCTCCGTAACCACATCAAATTCACCATTCTGCCCCTTTACCCTGTCATTATATATGTATCTTCCAATAGCCGAAAATGGTGGTTCTACACGGCCAGCACGATTTTCCCTCAACAGATATTCCTTGGCTAACTGTTCAAATTTACGGGGCAAATATTCACTGGCTAATTTCTCCTTGATATGACGGTCCCAGAACACATCAGGGGACATAATACTCCTGGCCGTTGTTTCCTTAAACAGATAAGAATAATAGAAATCTAACAGATTATCGCAAATTACGTAGCGATGCTGTTTTTTACTTGAAGCTGCATTTATAGGGGAATCCTTTTCTATTAGTCCCATACCAGACAGCTTGCTGAGAATATGGCTTATATTGCTGCTGTTATGGAGGAAATTGGCGATGTCTCTGTACTTGCCTACACCGTTGGCTATTTTTTCAAGAATAAGATTGGCATTCTCCTCCTTAGATAATTCTGCCTTTAATTGTAAGCGAATCTCCCCTTCTAATAAGGAGCCTTCCGGTATAAGTAGGCGCTTTATATTTTCCTCTACTGTCAACTCATTATCTATTTGTATCAAATAAAAAGGAATACCTCCAAAGATGCTGTACAAGAGGAATTTTTCCTCCAAATTTTTGGAAGGAAAGAATTTGGCTGTATCATAATAATCAAATGGTTTGAGCTTTATAATTTCAGAAAATCTGCCAAATAAAGGTGCATCACTCTCTATGAGTTTTTGCATAACTTGAACATAAGAGCCGCACAAAATCAGCTTCAGGCAGCCTTCATGCTGCCATGTATCAATAGCAATTTGAAACTCCGAATCTATTGCCTCATTGTCCCCCCGTAAAAAAGGGTACTCGTCAATTACCATAATAACTTTCTGTTTTTTGGCTTTTTTATAAACATACTCCAACAGTTTCCCAAGCTGACTAAATTGGACCGGTTCATCAAATGCCTCCGCCACCACCAAGCTGAGTCCCGCCAAATTTTCTTCAAAGCTGGCCTTGCGGCATACATAGTGAACAACCTTGGCATTTATCTTGCGCAGAGACTCCTTGATAAGCTCACTCTTGCCCACACGCCTTCTCCCATATATTAACAGGCATTCCGATCGGTTATTGTCCAGCTTCCGTTTTATATCGCCCAACTCTTTTTCTCTGCCGATGAATCTCATGGTCTCACCCCATTTTGAATTATACAATAAAATTATTACTACATTTGTTTTTACTAAAATCATTTTTAGTAATTTTATCATAGTATAATATTTTAAACAAGAAAAAATGCTGGAATCCGTAGCAGATTCCAGCATTTTACTTTTTAATGAGGCTTCCCCGGGTAATGCCCAGCTTGCCAAATTTATTATTTATATCATCTATGGCCTGATAGAGCTTGTCCTTTTTCTCGTCATGGAACAGGGACACAGCCTCCATTTCCCCAAAGCCTGTGGTAGAAACACCCAACAGACGGATATTTCTGGCTATGTTGAGATTTTTAAACAGCTCCTTAATGGCGGTGAAAATATCATTATCGAAATTTGATGCCTCGCAAAGCTGCTTTTGACGGGTATAGGTGGTAAAATCCCTTGTCCGCAGCTTAAGCTGTACGGTCTTGGCCTTAAAGCCAGCTTTTCTCAGCCGCCAGCCCACCTTTACGGACAGCTCCAATAACACCTGTAAAGCATCCTCAGCAGTCTGCAAGTCCTCCCCAAATGTCACCTCATTACCAATGGACTTGGCTCTGCCCCTTGGTGCCACCGGCCGCTCATCCTTCCCCTGGGCCAGCATAAACAAATGGGAGGCCGTTTTATCACCGAAGGTTTTATGAAGCTCCTCATAGGTCATTTTCCGCAAATCGGCAATGGTCCTGATTCTAAGTCTGTCCAGCACCATGGCAGTCTTGGCCCCTACGCCCCATATTCTCCTTACGGGTAAAGGATCAAGAAACTCCTGCACCTTATCCCTGTCCACCACCACCAAACCATCCGGCTTATCCAGATCCGAGGCAATCTTTGCCAGAAACTTGTTGGGAGCAATGCCCACAGAGGCCACAATGCCCGTTTTTTCCTTTATCTCCTGCTTTAGCTTCATGGCATATTGGAGGGGGTCTTCCATAAGATGCTCCATACCGCTGATATCCAAAAAGGCCTCATCTATGGATAATGGCTCTATAAGGGGAGAATAACGGTCAAAAATATCAAAAATCTGCTGGGAAACCTCACTGTATCGGGGATAATTGCCCCGGATAAATATTCCCTGGGGACATAGCTTCATGGCCTTGGCCGTAGGCATGGCGGAATGAACACCAAATTTTCTGGCCTCGTATGAGCAGGTAGATACCACTCCCCTGCCCCCAATGCCGCCCACTATCAGGGGCTTTCCTCTGTATTCCTCGTGGTCCAGCTGCTCCACCGATGCAAAGAAAGCATCCATATCCACATGCATAATGAGTCTGTCCATAAATATTCTCCAGAAACAAAAACAAACATACCTTCTAAAGGTTAATTTTATATGTTTTTTCCTCAAAAGTCGACCAAAACAGCTAAATTTATGTATATACTACAATTCCAAAAAAACTTTTTAGGTATAGCCTACTCCTTCGCCAATCACCATGTATTATTAATAAGTCTGGCTAATATGTTTTTGATAATCTTTTTCAATATTTTCTCTTTAAACTATTGTATTTGCATATTACTGTGATATAATATGATAAAAATGTTATACTAAGTTATGTTTTAAGGGGTGTTTTATTTGGCTACTGTAAACGAAAACTATTTAAAATTACCGGGAAGCTATCTCTTTGCAGAAATTGGCCGCCGTGTGGCTGCTTTTAAGGAAGCCCATCCTGAGGCTGATATTATCCGTTTGGGTATCGGAGACGTTACCCAGCCATTGCCAGCTGTATGTATTGACGCCATGCACAAGGCTGTTGATGAAATGGCCAGTGCTGCAACCTTCCGGGGCTACGGTCCGGAGCAGGGCTATGACTTCCTTATTGAGGCCATTCGCAAGGCCAATTACACTGACCGGGGTATAGATATTGAAGCCGATGAAATCTTTGTCAGCGACGGCTCCAAAAGTGACTGCGGCAACATTCAGGAGATTTTTGGGGTAGATAACAAGGTGGCCATCACTGACCCGGTATATCCTGTTTATCTTGATACCAACGTTATGGCTGGACGCACCGGAGAGCTGAAGGAAGACGGCCACTTTGAGGGAATTACCTACCTTCCTTGTGACGCAAATAACAACTTTTCTCCTGACCTACCAAATGAGCAGGTGGATATGATCTATCTCTGCTGCCCAAATAACCCTACCGGCACCACCCTTTCCAAGGAGGAACTGACCAAGTGGGTAAAATATGCCAAGGAAAATAAATCCGTAATCCTCTTTGATGCGGCCTATGCGGCCTATATAACTGAAGCTGATGTACCACGTTCCATCTATGAAATTGAAGGTGCAAAAGAGGTAGCCATTGAGTTCCGTTCCTTCTCCAAGACTGCTGGCTTTACAGGCACCCGTTGTGGTTATACCGTAATTCCTAAGGCAGTTAAGGGCCTTACAAAAGAAGGCAAAACCGTAGAATTTAACAAGCTGTGGAACCGTCGTCACACCACCAAATTTAATGGTACTGCATATATCATCCAGCGTGGTGCAGCAGCTATTTACACTCCTGAGGGCCAGAAGCAGGTGAAGGAGCTGGTGGGCTACTATATGGAAAATGCCCGCATTATCCGTGAGGGCCTTAAAGCCGCCGGCATTGAGGCCTACGGTGGTGTAAATGCACCATATATCTGGCTGAAAACTCCAAACAATATGCCATCCTGGGACTTCTTTGACAAGCTCTTAACAGAGGTAAATATTGTGGGCACCCCAGGAGCTGGCTTTGGCCCATGCGGTGAAGGCTATTTCCGCCTTACAGCCTTTGGTGACAGGGAAAACACCCTCCGTGCCGTAGAACGCATAAAAAACAAGCTCCATTTCTAATATAATCAAATTACATATACAAAAAACTAGCCCGGTGACTGATGGTGTGCTCCCCGTCAAGAGGACAGTAAAATAATATAAAATTTCTTAGACTGGTAGATTCTCTACCAGTCTTTTTTATGCCGCTAGGTACATGTTGTGCTTCTCAATAGGTGTAAGAATTC